>Ga0233451_10002900_pt1 | contig 15298 bp, 7 predicted proteins | sample 011ome_29_FD_183052 | JGI IMG/M metagenome (GOLD analysis project Ga0233451, IMG submission 183052) | Coastal salt marsh microbial communities from the Groves Creek Marsh, Skidaway Island, Georgia - 011504CT (spades assembly) | ecosystem: Environmental > Aquatic > Marine > Intertidal zone > Salt...
TATCACATTATATGGGCGTGGTTCCGATGCATCTCCATGATTTGATGTATCCGTATAGACTACAACATCATTCTCGTAAATCTTCCATCCTGGTGTATAAGTAGGTCTTGCATGTTGTATTGTAATATTTTGTACTCTTTCTTTGAAATACAGGTTGAACAATTTTGTACCTACTGGTTGAGGATTGTCCCTCCAATTAACATAAGTTGTCGTATCAGAATCGATTAAATGATTGATATTTACATCAGAAGCATATGCTGATTGAGGATACACAAGCACTTCCAATCTATCAAAGTTATTATTTTCAAACAAGGCAACCCCATCAGCAATTATATGCTCAGGTACGATCCAATTCGCAGAATGTCCAGATAACACACTCACTTCGAACGTATATTTGAATTCTGGTCGCTCGTTGCTGGTGTGGAAGTTCAGCGGGTGATCCGCGGCGTTGGCCGTGTTGTCGAAGACGTACGCCTTGCTGGTGTCGAACGCGCTCACCACGGGATCGAACACGAACTTCCCGTTCACCACACTCACGGTGACACTTGTCTTGGGGATCGAGTAAGTGTTGGTAGTAATATCATAAGTAATTTTCCATGACATTTTATCATCATTCAAATTGAAAAGACGCACATTATGAGAGTCACTCACACCTAAGTTGTACACAATACGAGTTTTTTCCTCTGGATAAGTTGTATTAAACAGTAAATTTATGGTGTCACCATCTGTGCCGAGTTTATCATCATATTGATTTGTAGTGGTAAATGATTGTACCGTAATTGTTTGGGGAATTTTAGGAAGATTATGAACAGTCGGATACCAATCATTAGTTACACCCGCTACCTCAACAGTTCCTATATTCTTAATTGTAGCTACTACATGAGCGTAATATTGTGTTTCTGTCAAGATATCAGTAAGGGTTGTTCCATCAAAATATTGAGAAAAAGACACAGGAGAAGGATTAATAACTGATTCACTTTGATTTTGGTTCGTAAAAGCATTCAAACTATTATAATTAGTAAGTTTCAAAGACGGATATGTTGTAAATAGAGAAGTGTATTCCGTATCTGTGTATTCTGTAGCACTATCACTTAAAACAACATAAACATCAATCTCTCCAACTACAAAATAAATATATCCATTGATATCATATCCTAAAGTGGGTGGAGATTTAAATGTGTTAACAGTTAAGTCGTTCGTTGGTATTGACCCATCAGGGATCTTAGTTTGCACTGTAAAAATATTGGATATATACGAATTACCTGCTGCATCCGTTATATTCACCTGTATATCATAAATATTACCACCTACGAGATTAGAAATCACTGTATTCGTAGGATAAACATCATTAATAATTGTACTTTTTACAATGGATGGTATAGATACATGTGTTGCAGTGAAAATAAATTCATAACCGGAAAAATCGTTACCTTTTGGATTTTCCGAAGTCTTTAAAGTATCTAAATCAATAAAGTTTATTGTTGTCTCTGAGTTGCTTGTATTTCCTACACGATTGACATTAGATAATGTAATATTCATCTCAGGAGCTGTAATATTAATACAAATAAGGTTTGGGAAAACTATTTCGTTTGTAAAATAACTCACGGAGAAAAATTGAGGATCACTCAAAGAACGATTTGTAGACCAGTCGACAGGTAACTGTGCAGTAATAGTCCAGTTCGTACCATCTGTAGATGTAGGAATTAAAGGTAAACCGAATATATTTGCATTAAAATTTTCACTTTTGGATATATATGAAGTCTGCCATGTGAGTGTTACACTATCTCCATATGTAATCATTGTATTGTTTTTTGTATTATTCGTAACCGTTGTCTTATCACCAAAATTATTGGCTAAAATGTTGATACTCACTGTGGATACAACATGAGAATCAAAACCAGTATTATCAATAGCATAAACATGCAAATAATATGTTGTATTAATATTGGAAGCTAAGGTTGTCAAGTTTTCATAAAAAGTAGTCTCATCTGTGAAACTAAGAGAATGAGTTATATTATTTTCACCTTGGTTTAATAGAACAGTGCCATTTCCGTTATCTACAAAGAAGGTTTTAAGTTCTTGTTTGGTGTATTCATTAAAGAAGATAGCATAATACATTGTCAATGTGCTTGTTTTATCAAAAGCAGAAATATCACTGGACATTTTTACAACACCTTCAGAGCTCATAGAGGTATTTGTGATTGATAATATTGGTAAATCGTAACCTGTATAAAAGGTTTTAGATATAGATTTAGAAAATCCGGCTTTTGTGGTAATTTTAAGTGTCATCTCCAAATTGGAATGTTCCTCTAAATTTTCATAAAGGACAGTATTCAGAGATGGTGTAAATGTTTGATCGTCATTATTATATGTTACGGACAAATGTTTAGGAGTATCGAGTGTTTTATTATCGAGACCCTCTATAGGATAAAGACTCATAACATAAACTTCTCTACGGGTTAAATTTCGATTAAACATTTGGAAATTCCGAATTTTACCATGAAAATATGTACTATTTTGAACATCTCTACCAATCTCTATGGATTGGTTAGCATTTAGATTTAATAGTGTGTATTCATCGGTTGCGTGTTCACTCCAATATCTGTTAGTTGTATCTAAGAGAACGCCGTTGGTATATATTTTCTTAATATTTAGCACACCATCGTAGGTCAACATCATATGTTGCCATTGGTCCAAATATTCAGAACCTACATTGATTTCAGTTTCATGCCATAAAAAACTATAGGTCAATCGTATTTCTTGGGAACCCATATATATGTATTTGAAAGCGATCGATTTCATAGCTTCTGGTTGACCGATGACAAATACCGTTTCTTGAAATTCAGAGGGTTGTGTTAGGATGTTTGAATCTAAATAGATCCAAAAAGCAATTGAATGCGACCATGCCCCAGCGGTGTTACCTATATTTACATTTTTCAAATAATCATTTTGACCATCAAAAATTAAAGATTTCGATGTTGAGTCAAAAACAGGAGACCCATACACGGATACATAACGAGTGTTTGATGTTGTATCATTTATGGTGAAATTTCCTTCAACAAATAAACTCATATCGTAAGATGATATAGCTTCGGTTTGTATAGAATCATATTCTACTCTACCTGCATTTGTAGATAAATCAAAAAAGAAAGGATAACCTAAGCGTATATCTTGATTTATTCCAGTGTTGTCTTGTAGTAAAGAATTTGGTAATAAATCTTTTAGTAATGTATTGGTAGATCCTTTCACGGTGACATTGTTATGAAAATTAGCGGAATCGATTGGTTGGGATTCAATTAACCAATCACTTTCGATAAAATTTAAGGAATGTTGAATAAAAACTTTACCATTTGTTTCAGTTGGAGATACACGAGATCCATTACGATACAAAGAATAATTCAATTCAGCAGCTCTTGTATTTTCAAAAACGGGTATAATAATTTCGAATTCGGTTCCTGTTTCGTTTACAATGTTGTAATTAGAGTAAGATATACCATCAACAATTAGTTCATATGGTGTGTCTAGTTCTTCATAAAATTTCGTATCCCATCTAAAACTAATTTGATCACCTGTAATAGCGACCTGCTTTTCAATTGTATCAGTGAAGTCAAAGTTAGGATTAAGCGAAAGTAAATTGATGGTGTTAACATTTTGGATGATTGTGATTATATTTCTGGGAATTGTTAGGTTATTTAAATACTGAACAAACGTATTTTCTGACAATTCACTAGAATCTTTATTCATCATGTATATCAAATAACTGGAATCTACTTTGATATTACTAAATGAATATCCATTGTAAAACATAGACAACGCTGTATCTCCGTCCAAATCAAAAGCACCTAAATTAGAGTTTGTATTGGACAAGCTTTCCATAACATGAGTGTATACGGAGTTATCCAATAGCACGGTTTGTAATTTATTTTTATCTTTTTCTTCTGTAAGATCATACAATACATCTGTAGAAGTTACAAGAGCATACACATTATACGAAGTCTTTTCATCAAATGCATAACCATTCACAGAGATTCTCGCTTTATCACCATCTCCAGAAATGGAAAAGTTTGTGATTTTAATTTCAGGTGCATCTAAATCCCCTAAACTAACTCCTGATTCTGTACCATAAACTGGAAAGTATTCTGAAATATTATTCATATGATCGGTTACAAAGACAAAACATTTATAGATGGCATATAAATCAGTCACATTTGCAAATTGTAAAAGATTCAAATCATCATCCACATCAAGAGTAACAATCAAATTTTGAGGATGTAAGTTTAAGTCAAAGGTTAAAGGATCATATGTCGCAATATCCACCAAAAACGCAGTTAATTTGTAGGATACACCGGTAGTAGAACCATTACCACTAGGAAGAGCACCATTAACTTCGCCTGTTTGTAAAAGAATTGTGTTTTTGAATGTATTAGCAGAAATGGATACACCACTTGAGATTTCATTATCGACCACATGAACAAATTGTACTTTAAAAATACTATTTTCCGAATCTAAAAAGGTCACATTAACATCCGTTGGTTTTTCATTGTCGACTACGGGGTGTATGTTATTTACAGTCAATGGAAATATATCAGTCTCAAAGATTATATCATCTATAACAATGGTTGCCCTAGAAAATATTCTGAAATCTTCGGATATGGTTCCTGCGCAATAATGTACATCATTTATAGTCTGTGTAAATCGACATGTAAACTCGGCATTATTAACATCATCATACACTACAACTTTTCTATTGGATGAAGGATAATTACTTTTAAAGGAATATTTAACACCACTTTTTGCGTTTTTGCTGATATATAACGAGTTGTTATAATATGCAGTATTTTCATAAGAAGCGACAATATCAGAAGGAACACTGTCAAGACTTGTTGTAAGGAAATTTAAAGGATAATTTATGGATTTTGATGAAAAATCAGCATTAATAAAACTCATTTGACAAATATCCATTTTTCCTTCCCAAGTAGGTTCATTAGTCCATCCGGATGTTCCAATTAATAATTTTCTGTTAGAGGTTGAAAAGTTGTATAAATTAACTAAACCTTCAGATGTAGAATTAAGAGTATCATTGACAAACAAAGTAAGTCGGTTAAAAACATCAATATCAAAGTTAGGATTATAAATCACTTTAAAAGTGTAGGTGGTATTATCACCGCTAACGATTCCTACAGCACCTTCAACAGGGGTCGCTTTTTTTGTATTCTCTGTATATTTACCAACTATACCAAGTACTGGTACATTTTTTAATGTTTCACCTAACGACGGATCTGTACCGATGGTGATCTCACCAGAGCTTTCACCTTTTATATGATAACCGAAAGTAAAAATGTTTCTTGCTTTCGTGAAATCAATAGCATTAGGAAATGATACATTGATCTCTATTGTATACTTATCATCAATATAATGAAAATCATTCAAATCTACATACATCAAATCTTCATAATTATTAATATTTATAGATGAAGAAATGTTTGGATTTTTGTTGTTAAGTTTTTTAAATGGATTGGTTGTATACGCAGCATCGTCAACCTGTTTATTTTTATTTTTTAACACACCTCTGCTGAAATTCCCATTCACTGGCCATGTAAGAGATCTTTTGGGCGGCATTTTTTTAATTGAAATGAGAAATTTAAAAAATTAAACAATAAATATTTATACAGTTTTGAAATACAGAACATCATTTTGATACACAAATACATTACTTATATTAATTCTTATTCCATTTGTTGTTGTACTGTTTCCTATATCAGAAGTTATAATCTCGAAATCTTCGGAGGTGAATTGTGCTGCTTTAACATCAATATTAGTGTAATCCTCTTCGCTGACTTCTGTAATAGCACCATATTTTATATAAGCCAATGTGATAGTCAATAACGATTTTAACAATTCAGGATCGAAATGGGCTATGTTTACCAAACCGTTAGTGTCAAACCAATTAACAAAAGTTTCATATGCTGCTCTTGATGTAGTCATATTATCCATTGTATTCTTCCAATTTACAAGACTAATTTTAGGAATGAGATAATAGTCATTCTTCATAAAATGTGATAAGCTATCTTCCGCTTTGTAATACCATATTCCATTCATTCTATCTTGGATATTATTTGCGGTAAAGTATGCAGTATTGTATGATGATAAAGGCGTATCGTCATCTGGTATACGTGAGAGAATGAAATACGAGATATGTTCTACCAAATATTTGCCATCATCAATTGGTTTCGGAATATATCGTACAGATCCACCTAAAGTAACTTCACCTGTTAAAGTTCCCCAAGGTGAAAGAATTGACCAATTTTTACCAAAAGGGTTGAGTAACATTCGATCGTTATAGAAAAAATCGAAATCTGATTTAAACTTCTGAGAGAATTCTGTTGTATTGGGCATGAAAACTTTCAGATTAATTATTTCGTTTCCATCTTGTGGCTCGTAAGGTGTTAAATACAACCCACCTTCAATAGGTGTATTATCCTCATTTAATAGATCCATACTGAGATGTATATTATTTTGTTGATGTATGAGTTTTACATTTTCTCCGGAAAGGTTGATATTGCCTTCGCTGTCGGGTAATAAAATACTTGCATCACCGTTTAATATGTTATATACATATAATTTACTCATTTCGGTTCTAATTTTGCTATGGGTAATACTGAATTGGAATGTTCCTTTAATAGAATATGATTCGTAATTGTAACCATTTTTATATACTTGAACAGTAGGGTTTATTAACTCATTAACACGTTCACCACTCCCACCACCGACACCACTAAATGATGATATGGTGCTTCCATCTGGAAATAATATTCCTTTTTGTAAAAACAGTTGTTTACTTACATTCAAATTATCATCTTGATAGCTTAATATGACATTGCTGTTTTCACCAGGGTTACCTATATTGAGTGTGGATGTATGTACCGTAGAGAATCTTGATGTATCTGAACCTATTGTTTGTGAATCGTGAGTATGAGGGATTAAATCGGTTACAATAGTATCTAATGTCAAATTACTAATACCGAAATCAACTTTATATACTATATCATCATCGAATTCACTCAATTTAAAGGTTGATATCCCTGCAAGTCCACTAATTTCCCCGTTAAATACATTACTATGTGGATTATCTAAAAATTTAATTACATTAACATTTAATACATCAGCATTCACAGTGTTTACGTCAAAATAGTTGAAATCCACTAAATCATTTGAGAACGAAGTTAAAAGCACATCGGTTTGTTCGTAGTCAAACCATGTTTTACCGGTGCCTTTGTAAAAAGAGTCAAGTGCTAAGTCATTACTAAATCCTCCTAATAAGACTATGTTTTGATTATTTTTTATCCAAGTACTATTGTTGGTGTCTGGTATGGAATCAAAATGAAGCGTAGAAGTGTTCCCATTAAATATGATAGGATCGTCGGTACCTGATATTACAAACCTAAGATTTTCAGCGTTTCGTATAGAATTTCCTGAAATTATGAGACCTGATGAACCCATTTCAATTGCATTTTCAACATACATTTTGTTTTTGATTTCGATTGAGTAATTCATATCATCTGTAGCATTAGAGGTTCCTACAAGAACTTTACCTTCCAAATAAAATATATTTGCACCTTCTGCTTCCCATAAAGGCGATGTGTTATCTCCAAGCATTAGTTGATCATTTGGTTCATAATTGGATTCGGCAAAAACCGGAAAATTACTGAATGCATCGTTTTTTTTCACAGAGCCTTCACCAAATGTGGCTACTCTTGATGTAAAGTTATTACTTCTATCATATTTATATAACTCAAGTGTGTGGTTATCGGTAACTCGAAAACCAAATCCAATACTTATATTAGAATCCTCTACAAGACCTATATTCATAGAACGGGAAATAATATGTCCATTTGTGATAATATCTCCTCCAACCTGAGCACTACCTGTGAACTTTGTAACTCTTGCATCCATCTCAAATTTCTTTTTCATTATCAACCCATCTGGTAATTGATGATGACCTGCGTCGATTATGTTTTTACCTTGATACGAATCGTAGGTAAAAGTAGTTCTAGATACTCCGACAGTTTTACTGGCATCGTTTCCACTTATCCACAAAACATCTTTACTCGAAAAGTTCAAGACATTATCCTCATCAACAGACATTCTTCCCATATTATCATATCCTTGAACCAAAAACTGAATATCACCTGTAGAACCTAATGTTAATATTGTATCAACACCATCTTGTTGTAAATGATCAGGCATTGTAATAATGCTATTAGTCAAAATTGAATTCAAAGCAGTAGCCGCTGTAGAGTATTTTTGATGAATGTTAATCGCTGAATAGTCTTCAGTCGCCATTTTAAAAATTAAAAACTTTTTTAATTGAATAAAGGAAAATTAAATTATGCTAAAAAATAAACTGACTAAAAGCGCAAATAATTTTATTATGAGAATTAAATATTTACAATAAAAGAATGGATGACATTGGGACAAAGATAACTTCCGCAGTATCCACACTTATACTTAATAATCCCTTGTCTATTTTAATTATTATGGTTGTATTCATATTACTTTATTGGTATTTTACATCAGATTATAAATTCAAAATGCCTCACCTTTTTGCATATAACAGCGATCTACGATCTCAAGTTTTATATTGGACAGAAAATTTTAGCGAAGATATCATGAATCTTTATAAAATAGGTGTAAGCGACCTATCCGTTGAAGACATTCAATTGGTACTCGGTCAATCATTTCAAAAAGACATATTAAATCAATTGAAACAAAAGGTTGATGCGGTCTTTCATGACGATATCAATATTCTTAAGGATGTATCAGATATGGAAGAAAAACTTCAAGATAAATTAACATGGGTTTTTGTTACCATTCATGATGATGAAAATATATACGAACGAAATGCTCAAAGCAGATACGCATTATTTGATTTGATTATATTTGTTTCTAATAATTTTGCCAATCTTAAAATACAACATCAACTATTTTATTCAGATTATGAGTATGAAGATAACATTAAATACTTTGTTAAAAAGGCAAAAGACAAATATAACAAAAATATTAACATATCACCATCTTTACAAAAAAACGAAATTAAAATTGATTATTTAACAGACGGTAGTATAATCCCGTATGATAGTTCATTTTTTGAGACTATATTTGATATAATCTCCTATAATGAAGGTGATGGTGAACTCCCACAAAAAATAGATAATACCATAATTCATGAAGAATATAAAAGCCTTTTTCATATGATAATTAATAAAGTTATTGACCAGATAGATGACTCAATGTTGAAGAAAAATGATGAAAGTTTCGTACAAAAAACAATGAATCAGTTCAATAAAGAGATATATGATGACTTATCAAGAAATGAATTGTTAATAAAATATAATGACGAAATTTTAAACAGTTTTTTCGAAACAAATGAGAGTTTTTTTAAAAATTATTTTTATGATTTATCAGCTAGATACAGGAAAGATACAGAAATAACCAATTTCTTGTCAAGAAACTTTGTCAATTATATAACCAAAAACACTTTGTTTGAAAAAAAAAATAAATACGAATTTGAAAAACTACTTTTTGATTTCAAAAGTGAATATGGACGAGGTCTTCTTATGAAAGATTTTTCTTTTATAGAGGATGTTATGCAAAAGTATCACAAAATAACAAATCTATATCTTTTTAATAAACATCATTCAGTAGTAAGAAAAGCATATACTTTCTTAAAATCAGGAAAAAATAGTACAGATATAAAAAATGCATTTACATCGTTGTATAGGTTACATATATCGTTATCAGACCAGTTTCCAAAATTATTATATTATGATACAAAACACAGTGTAGATAAAGGAAGACTCAACCTATATTACAATAATATATTTAAAAGTATTTTTGACAAGATAAGCTTTTATATAAAAGAATTTCTTGAAGGCTTACCTCAATTATTTACGAAACAAAAAATAAATTTGCATAAAAAATATGACAATTTTATTTTAACTTCGTTAATTGATTTAATACAAAAGGCTCGTGATTACTTTACTTGGATTCGAAAGAATCTATCGACATATATCAAAGATACAATCAATAGTGCATTAGAAGGATATAAGGATCATGAAATATCTGACATATTAGAGAAGTTTGTCAATGATAAAGAAGAGTTCAGGGACATATCTGGTAATGTTGTAGAACCCTTTGTATCAACATTTATCAAAGGAATTGGTAAGTCTATAGCTAAACCATTTATGATTGTCATAAGTGCATTTAAACTAATTTTTGGTATATTAAAACTTATTACGAACCCGGTTGCTATTATCCGATTACTTGTCTCTGTTTTTATTATGTTCGTTGTAATAGTTTTATCGTTTGTCGATATCATAAAAATCGTAACAGGTACTTTTGCTTTAGTAGTTATTTTAACCTATATGATAGTTGCGGTTGTGTATCTGTTGTATTATCTTATAATTATGCAAATATTGCGATTATTTGACATTTCAATTTTTCAAGGAAAAGCTTATAAAATAGTTTATGAATACTTAATTGCAAATGAGAAAGATATTCGTAATTGGTTTATGACACCTTCTTATGAACAGGGAAATGAAAATCATCGATTACTGATTGTACCTTTTTCATCATGTCCTGAAGGTTACAAACCTGGTATTTTCTTTTGCGAAAGAATTTCTAAATTTGTTCCGACTTACTCATATCATGCAAACATTCATAGACAATCAGAAGGAATGAGTGTAGAAGGTTCACCCTTTATGAAAGAATTTGTACCAGAATCAAATTTCCACAAATATCCTGAAAATAAGAAAAAAAGAATAATTATGAGAGCTAATTTAGAAAAAGAACAATATCTTAAAAAGATGAACAAACGACTTTCATTGTACCAAGATTATACAAAAGCAACATGCTTTACAATCGACAATATTGACGGATTAAGCAGCGATTTAAAAAATAGTATGAAACAATTTTGCAACAACCTTTATTGTCAAAATGGAAATTTTGAAACCTTTTGTGGTGTTTACAACAATACTTCAAATTCGTATAATGATTACGATCTAATAGAAACCTATATTCATTTAACATCATACATTTTAGTTCTCATTGCAATTATAACTATAATTATAGTATCATTCTACGATAAACAAGTAATATATTTTCCAAAACAAATATCCAATATATTTTATCCATTGAAAAGGATTTTACATCAAATTTGATAGTTATTAATTATATCATACCATTTATGTTTTATGAATGAGAAAAAACGATAAACAGATGCATCAGAGTATAAACCGATCGCATCCTTATGTTTATTTGTCTGTATAAACTCTTCACATAAAGTTTCTTTTCTAAAAAGGTTTGTTATCTCTTTTTGTATTACTATTCGTTTTATTTTTTCGTTTTTTAAATCATTTATTAATAAAAAATATTTATTTTGTAAATCAAATATTTTATTTGTCAAGATCTTGTTTTCTTTTTGCAATATCTGAATATCGTCTTTCATTTATCATATAAGTTATAAATAATTAAAAAAGTATATATTTAATCAAAAAAAAATGCTATCTAATCTACGTGCTACTTTTTGTAGTAAACGCGGATACACCATTACTATAGGTAGCCATAACAGCTAATGTGTAAATTGATCCTTCTAATATACTAGCTGTTCCACTTTGACTGTTTAATGCAGTAAATGCTTTATCACTATAAACAATATCAGTGAACTCTTTCAAAGCATTAATCGGTGAAGATGAAAGAGGTAGTAGTGTCCCATTATTTTTTATGAATGTTTTCACTGTATTTATATCTGAAAGATCAACACTTTGTTCAAATATTATATATTTTACATTGGAAATGAATATGCTATTTGAAAAAACTGATGTTGAAAAGGTAACACTACCACCACCAGTGTTTACGACTAGGGTGCTTATATGTACATACGGTTCGTACACATTTGAAACGAAATTTACAATACTTTCCGAAATGATATAGTCTTTATTAATGATCAATGTATTTTTATTAAGCAAAAGATCAGAAAGTGTATGAGTAGAAACTAATAAATAAATATGAACTTTTGGAACGACGTTGAAACTCTTGTGAGTTAAATTGTCAAATACAACATTAGTCAATGATAAATCAACAACAGTATTTGTTGATATTGAATTAGTGATAACGTTGGATGATGCTGTCCCATTCATGATATCTAATATGTTTTGTTTGGGTGATTTAGAATACGGAAAAGCCATAACATAATAATATGTCAATGTTGTAGCTCGTATGGTTGCGTTAGTATTAACCACATTTGTTATTTTATCGTAGGTGGAACTAACATCATCTATTTTTTTATTGTTAATATTGAAATATAACTTACCTGCGTTATTAATTCCAATTTGCATTTCACCTTGCATCAACGATTTAGTCAACAAAGGAGTGTTTTGTGAAGTTAATGTACTTGGATTGATCCAAGTTGAGAATGTCATCTGTTTCAAACTGTAGTTATTATAATCTTTTTCAGATACTTCAATATGTGACGAAGAAGAGCCATCTAAAGTAAATGCAGAATTTGGTATGTTATTATAATTTCGCGAATTTGTGGTTACCGAATTACCAATTGTAATATCCGATTTTAAAACGCTAGCATCGCCTGAAGTTTCCAACTGAAATATTGGAAAAGTTGCGTGATTATCTTCGATCTGTTCATCAGAAATAACTTTATTATAAATTGTAAAATTGTCCATTTCACCTAAAAAGTTACTAGCTATACCATCACTATCATGACCAATTTTTAATGATTCATCCGAATTAAAAGAAAAAAGTGATAAATCTGCATTGTTTACCGAAACATTACTGTTATTAAGAGAAAAAGATACTTCGTTTGTTGATTTTTTTAATTTTAGGGCTAAATGATTCCATTGATTTGGTACTACTGTTTGACCAGAACTAATCATATTTTGTCTATTACATTAAGATTAGAAAAATAACAATACAAAAAACAAATGTACACCTTGATAACTCAATACATTTTTTTTTAACTTAAAATGATACCCAATACAGTTTTATTACCCAATAATCGATCACCTATGTTTATTAACAGTTTGATTTTATCATGAGGAATAAACAGATCCACTCTTGAGCCTAATTTTATCATCCCATATCGATCACCTCTTCGGATTTTTTCCTTTTGTGTTACATCTGTAACGATTCTTCTAGCAACCTGTCCTGCAATTTGCACTATTTTAATTTTATCATTTATTTGTGGTAAATAAATGATACTTTCTGTTCTTTCATTATATTTAGACTTTTGTAACATGTAAGCTGGATGAAACCGACCTTCTTTATGCTTGACAGATTGAACGATACCACTGATCGGACACCATTGAACATGACAATCAAATATATTCAAAGACACTACAATATGTGTGGTCACTGAATTAATTTTTTGAATGTGAACAACTTTTCCATCACATGGTGATACCATAATATTCGATGGATACCTGTTTTCTCTAACAGGAAAACGATAAAAATACATGAGAAATAACAAAAAAATCGTATAAACAACAAATGTATAAAGTTTTTTTTTCTTTAAAAAAATGTCAATGAACCCAAAAAATACCGTAACTACAACAAATAGTAATGGAGATTCCTTAAACAATAAAGTTTCCATATTATAAACTATTATTCTAAAAAAATTACTTAAAAATATTTCCAATGTAAATTGTAAGCATTTCTACTTTGGTTGTTCGTCGGCAATCCGTTTGTAAAAGTACGAAACTGCTTTAAAAACATTCTTATACCAACTAATTATTTTTATATTTTTCACATTGTTTTTATGTGACAAAAATTTAAAGATTTTGCTATCAAAACATTTATGAATAATGGATGTGTTTTTTTCTAAAATAATTACGGTCAACAAATAAAAAGCACCATGAATAGGTGGTCTATAACCATCCCACCATATGGGACAAGCTATCGCATCTAACTCCCCAATAGATTTTCGCAATTTAAAAAGGTAAAACACTTACAAACCCTACGGATTTTTTTTATATATACAATTGAATTCTTTATTAAAAAGGATTTAAAAGTAATACAATAAATGTATTTGTAATAAGATAGTCGATTACCCTAAAATTATTTTTACAAAAATCAAATGAGTTGAAGCAAATGACAGTGTACTCAAGTCTGGTCCAAGAGGAAGCACTTAAGCTGCTTTGTGTTAAGCACTCGCAGGTTCGAATCCTGCCACTGTTATTTACTTTGCTTCAACCCATTTGATTTTTCAAGTAACTTATTGTTTCTTTTTGAATACATTAATATGAAACATTTGATAGTTTCAAGATTTTTTTATATATGATTATGATTATGATTATGATTGATCATCTCCACATTTATCAATTTGTATTTTGGTAGGAAAGCATACATCGTTTGTTACATTAGATGATAGAGTGTATTTAAGAAAAAAATATAACATAGTTCCTAAAAATGATTGTAAAAAATCATCAGTAACTGCAAATGCAACGGATGTAAAAACAATTATTTGGACATATATTTTATGCATAAACCTAGCTTGATCGCATCCGGAAGGGATACCAATATCTTGTGCGAATACCTGAATAAGACCGTAAGCCCCGATCACTCTCATAATAAATTTATATTTTATCATACTCGACGGGTTTTTAATAATTTCATCTAACATCAACCACATTTTTTTAATTATACAATATATTTATTTATTTTCATTTTTGTTCCCACTGTTTCTATGAGCGACTAGGGTACCAATAACGATACAACCTATCAATATCTGCAAATTCTTCGAAACGAATATGATACCAGGTTGTGAAGTTATTAGTGTTGTGCATGTGTTCTATTTCAACTGAAACTCCATGAACATTGTTGGTATTCAACACTTCAATGACTTGTAGGTTCTTGTGATCCGTATCTAACAAGTTGGTTTGGAATACGTTGTTTGGTATTTGAAGCCTCGAAAGGTATGTGCGTATCACTTTGTAGAACCCAGTAGTACTCTTTGTCAAGAAAAAGAGCTTTCGGTGATTTGCTACTTCAAGTCCACAATATATATAGACGATACTTCTGTCATCATATTCGGTAACCACTGTATCTGGAGCGCCGCCTCCTCCTCCTCCTCCTCCTTCGTCCTCTTGCTGCTCTTGCGGCTCTTGCGGCTCTTGCTGCTCTTGCTGCTCTTGCGGCGTTTGATGATGTTCGCCAGGTTTTCTCTTGGGAGGTGATAGAGATCTCTGAGAGGTCAAACGGAGTTGGTATTCGAGATGTTGATTTTTTT
>Ga0233451_10002904_pt1 | contig 15281 bp, 16 predicted proteins | sample 011ome_29_FD_183052 | JGI IMG/M metagenome (GOLD analysis project Ga0233451, IMG submission 183052) | Coastal salt marsh microbial communities from the Groves Creek Marsh, Skidaway Island, Georgia - 011504CT (spades assembly) | ecosystem: Environmental > Aquatic > Marine > Intertidal zone >...
TACCGGGCACTCAAAAGAAAGTACTTTTCTAAGCTATATTGGCACTCAAGTTAATAAAGACACCTATGCAGATGCTTTTATGAAAATTGCAGCTACTTTATAGGATCTGGACCTCTATCGAAAATGCCTAAATTATCTCTTTCTTCTATTTTTTGAAGAGTAGCTTCATCTCTAACAGGTTTGGTTTTAGGAACTATATAGTTAGATATAATCTGAATAAGCTTAATTTTTTCAGAATTTGAAAGTTCGTTTTGATTAACAATCAAGTCATCTAATAAACCTTCATATAGGATATTGAGCTTCTCTTTAGTGTTTGGAGGTAGTATTTTTGCAGGGCCACGTTTACTTTTTTTCCTGCTGCTTTAGCTGTTTCTGGAGTAAATGACATATTACAAATTTAAAACAGATCTGTAACATTCTAAAAATCAAATACATTAAAGTTTTCAACATATTTAATTAATAAATAAATTCTCTTTGTTTTCATTTTATAAAATTTAAACGTACTTTTTTAAATTAAATATAAATATGAAAACAATCATTAATAAAATATTAGCCAAAACGACAGGATATAGATTGGTTAACAATAATAATTTTATAAATCATCTTAACAAATCAAATTCAAATAGCTTTGAATTTCTTCAGATGGTTAATGAAATGAAAATTAATAATGACCTTATAAAATTTTTTAACGAGAGTAAGTCCCAAATTCTTCAAGATTTATTTGTTGCTTTCAAATTAAACTTTCAAAAAAATGGATTTTTTGTTGAGTTTGGAGCTACTAATGGATTAAATCTATCTAATACACATTTGCTTGAGAAACAATTAGACTGGAGTGGTATACTAGTTGAGCCATCAAAAAAATTTCACGCAGAATTAAGAAATAATCGAAATTGTCATATCGATTTTAGATGTGTTTATAAAAATTCAGGAAATTTTATTGTTTTTAACGAGGTTGAAGAAGGGGAGTTATCAACAATTCATGAATACTCTAATGAAGATGGACATAGTTCTAGTAGGAAAAAAGGTTTAAAATATGAAGTTGAAACTATTACACTAGAAAATCTTTTAGTAAAATACAATTCTCCAAACGTTATAGACTACTTGTCAATAGATACTGAAGGTTCTGAATATGACATTTTAAAAGATTTTAATTTTGAAAAATATACATTTAAAATAATTACTGTAGAACACAATTTTACTAAAAATAGAGAAAAGATTAAAAATTTATTAGAATCAAAAGGATATGTTAGAGTCTATGAAAAATTTTCTAAATGGGATGACTGGTATATTTACGACGAAATCTTTAGGTAAAATAATATAAATTTTTGCATGAAAAGTTTAATTAATAATGTAAACTGCTTGTTCATTTTTTAAGCAGAAGAATTGAAAATAATTTCTAGCTTTTCTAAAAGATAATCTCTGTCAAACTCTTTTTCATAGTAAGCCCTTCCATTATTCCCCATGTCATTTAAGGCAGACTTGTCTAATGTAATTAATTCATTAATTATATTACTAAGAGCAAGAGGGTCTTCTGCAGGTGACGTAAGTCCGCACTTAGATTCATTAACTATTTTAGCGCCCTCTCCGTCAATTGAAGCAATTATAGGTTTGCCACATGCTAAATAGGATTGAATTTTAGCAGGTATTGTGAGAGAGAAGATTTTGTCTTTTTTAAGAGAAACCAAAAGAGCGTCTGAATGTGAGAAAAATTTAGGCATTTCAGTTGGAGGGAAAGATCCCAGAAAATTAAAATGAGATTCTAATCCTTTATCTTTTATTAGACTAATTGCTGTTTCTTTATACCTTCCATCTCCTAAAACAATTACTTTAATAGGAAGTTCTTTAATGATGTTGATAGCCTTAATAATTGTTGCAAAACTTTGAGCCTCTCCAATATTTCCAGCAAAAATGATATTGAAATTATCTTTTTTAAAAAACTCTTGATATTCTTTAACCTCTGGAAGTGGCATATAGAAATCCTCGGTAGGGTTAGGATAAAATAAGATTTTATCATTTGAAATTTCCTGATTTAATATATATTCTCTAAAACCATTGGACTGGATTAAGACTTTTTTTGAATGCTTATAAATCCATTTAGTTAGTATATTAAAAAACCCTAGAACTAACTTGTTTTTAATTCCTCCTGCAGCAACCAAACTCTCTGGCCAGAGATCTTGAGCCCAAAAATAAATAGGTGATTTAAAACGCCACTTTGCAAAAACAGCGGGTATTCCAACGGTTATAGGTGATGGCTCATAAACAAAAATAACATCAAACGGACCTTTTATTTTTCTAAGCTTTAAAGATGCTAGAAACGCAAAAGAAAAATAATTTAAAAACAACCGAAGTGCACCACCATTTTTTCTTGAAAATAAGTTAGACCTATAAATCGGAACTCCCTTTATTGTTTCAATGTCGGCACTCTTCCATCCATAACCTTCAAAAAAATGAGCCTTAGAATAGTTAGGTTTACCAGTAAGCACACTAATTTCATGACCTCTTTCTTTTAATGAAAAAACAAGATCATTGATCCGGAAGTTTTCTGGGTAAAAATATTGAGAAACAACCAGAATTTTCATAACTCTAAAAAGTCTTAGTTATGGTGTCTTTTTTCCAGACAGTCCTATTTACATAATCAATGTAACTAAGAATAATACGAGTTACTTTAATAGAAACATTATCTACATCGTAATCTTTTATAATATTTGAAGAAAAACGTTTACTTTGATTTACCATCACATTAATAGACTCAAGCACGCGTTCTTTATCTAATCCAGACATTATTAAAGTTCCTTCATCCATTCCTTCTGGTCTTTCGTGAGCCTTTCTAATCATAATTGCAGGAAAGTCCAAAATTGAAGATTCTTCCGTTATGGTCCCGCTATCACTAATCACGCACTTAGCCTCTTGCTGTAATTTTATATAGTCAAAGAAACCCATAGGTTTCATAAAGTTGACCAAAGGATTAACTTTTAGATCTCCATTTAATTGTTCAATTCTATTTTTAGTTCTTGGGTGCGTACTAACAATTACTGGAAGCTGATACTTTTCAGCAACCGCATTTAGTGAGTTAAGTAAATTTTCAAGATTTTTTTTATAATCTACGTTTTCTTCTCTGTGAATTGAAACAATAAAATAATTGTCTTTTTTTAATTCTAAATTTTTTAAAACTTGACTTTCGGAAATTTCAGATCTATAAAAATTTAAAATTTCTTTCATGCAAGATCCCGTTTTAATGATGGTCTCTGGTCTAATTCCTTCGCTGATCAAATAGTCTCTAGCTTGCTCTGTAAGTGGCATGTTAATATCGCTTAAATGATCAACTATTTTTCTATTCAATTCCTCTGGAACTCTTTGATCAAAGCATCTATTTCCAGCTTCCATATGAAAAATGGGCACCTGTCTTTTTTTAGCAGATATAACAGACAAACAAGAATTAGTGTCTCCATAAAGAAGCACGGCATCTGGTTGAATCTGTTCAATAATTTTATCAGAAGCAGCTATAATGTTAGCAATAGTCTCTGCAGTAGTAGCACCCACACAGTTTAAAAAATGGTCTGGCTTTTTAACCCTTAAATCATTAAAAAATATTTCATTTAGCTCATAGTCATAGTTTTGACCAGTATGCACTAATATATGCTCTACATTTTCTTCTAATTCTGCAATTACTCTACTGAGCTTTATTATTTCAGGCCTGGTGCCTACTATAGTCATTACTTTTGTTGTCATCTTTAATTCCTTTTATACAAGTCTATAAAATGCATATAGTCTTTTTTTAACTCAATGATCAATTCATTCCAACTAGGCGACTTTATACCTAGCTCATTATCTATTTTTGAAGGATCTAATGTTTTATTAGATATTATGCTTTGATCTTTATTTATAAATAATCCGAGATTAAAGTTTTCATTTATTAAATGTAGTAATTCGAATTTACTAATTGGTTTGGAAGCTATATTGTAAATACCATTTAAATTCTTGTGATTTTCAATTAAATCTGCTAAAAAACTTGCCATATAAATTGTTGTCACTCCTGAATACATAACTCTTGAGAAACCATTAATTTCTTTCTCTTTATTATTTATTACCCATTCAAAAAGTTCTGTTTTATTAAATAATTCGGGACCAATCATAGATGACCTAATAGTCAATGCGTTTTTAGAAAATACTTCTCCTAAACCTTTTGTTTTCCCATAATAATCTAAAGCATTTGGAGTAGAATTTTCTGAGTAACTTCCTTCAGACCCAGAAAAAACACAGTCTGTACTAAAGTGAATTAATCTTTTATTATGAATACCTACCCAATTGGCTAGCTGGTGAGGAAAATAGGAATTTATATAAATACAATTAGAAGCATTATCATTAACACCTCTTCTAATTGTAATTCCAATAGCATTTATAATGACATCTGGATTTACTCTATCTAAAAAAGTTAAAACATTTTCTTTTAAAAAATCATTGAAAAAAACTTTTGCTTTAGAAGAAAAACAATGTTTTGTTAATTCCCTTTGCTCTCTTATAGAGACGATTATTTCATAATTAAAATTACTTAAAACTTGAACCATTTTATGGCCTATCATCCCATCTCCACCAAGAATTAAGATTTTCATTATTTATATCCTATAGTTCCTAGTAAATCTTTTAACTCACCAATGCTTAGTCTCTTTGTGTTAAAAGAGTTATATTCCTCTAAAGGCACCTCTTTACCAATGCCTTCTGAAAAATATTTATTATAATTCAAATCCCTATTATCTGCTGGAACTCTGTAGTATTCTCCAAGATCTTCACTAACCAATCGTTCTTCAATACTAAGAAGTGTTTCATGCATTTTTTCCGCATGCCTAATTCCAATATTTTCAATAGTAACATTGGATTTATAAATTTCTTTCATCGCAACCGCTAAATCACCTATAGTACTAGCTGGTGATTTTTGAACAAAAATATCACCACACTGACCATTATTAAAAGCAAACAAAACTAATTCTACAGCATGATTTAAGGTCATCATGAATCTAGTCATATTTGGATTGGTTACTGTAATATTTTTACCATTCTTAATCTGATCATAAAAATGAGGGATAACTGAGCCTCTAGAGGCCATCACATTTCCATAGCGCGTACCTGTTATAATAGTATTTTTAGAATTTCTTGATTTTGCAACAAAAACTTTTTCCATCATAGCTTTTGAAACACCCATCGCATTAATAGGGTAGACAGCTTTATCTGTACTTAAACAAACGACTTTCTCAATATCGTTAGAAATAGCTGCATTTAAAACATTTTCAGTACCTAAAACATTAGTGTTTACCGCCTCAATAGGATAAAACTCACAAGAAGGCACTTGTTTTAGTGCAGCTGCATGAAATACATAATTTACATTGAACATTGCTTGATCAATACTTCTATAGTCTCTTACATCTCCAATATAAAATTTAAGCTTTGGATTATTATAAGCAACTCTCATGTCATGCTGCTTCTTTTCGTCTCTAGAAAAGATTCTAATCTCTTTAATATCTGAATCTAAAAATCTATCTAAAACAGCATTTCCAAAAGAACCCGTGCCACCAGTAATAAGAAGTATTTTATCTTTAAACATCTTGACTAATTATAAAGTCTATAAAGTTATCCAATTTATTTTCAACTAAAACCTTTGTTTCTGATAAATTATTTGTTTCTAAAGCTTTTAAAATTGATTTGGATATACTTTCTACAGAATATGGGTCAAATGTCAGAGAAGGTGCAATTATCTCGTGAACATAGGGCAAATCACTAGCAATAACTTTACAATTATGATTTGAAGCTTCTATTAATGGTAAACCAAAACTCTCAACTAGTGATGGATAAATTGCAAACTCACATGAATTATATAACTCGCTAACATTATCCATACTTAAAGTTCCGTGACATACAACTTTTAAGTTTTGAGGGAATACCATTTTAGGTAAGTCTTCTTTGTATAATGTAAGATGCAATTTAATTTTTTTTTCAGTATTCTTAGCGGCCTCAATAAAAGCCTTAATTAATCTTTTGTGATTCTTATGAGAAACAATACTTGAAACATAAACAAATTCATTTAAGTTTTTTTTTGTATGATTTACTTCAATAGATTCATCAAAAACAGGATAAGTTAAAATCTTATCTGAATTAATGTTTAAATTATATTTAAGTAATTTATGAACTAATTGTGTTTGAACTACCCAAAGATAATCCTTCTGATTATAATACTTTATATAACAAAACTTTAAGTAATTGATTGTGCGGTTTTTAATGCTGACTTTTTGATTTAATGGATTCAACAGCAAACAATTATGAAAAAATATAGAAGTTTTAACTGAAGTATTAATTGGTGGGGGAATATTGGCTAAACATAAAATAGATGAATATCTAATTAAATTTTGCGAATAAAAATTGATTCTGCTTTTGTGAGTAGCCTCAATAAAAGTATAATTATTAGTTTTTAATTTTTGAATCCATTTTGAATCCAACCTATTATCTAATAAAAAATGGTATTTGGTTTTAGAATTTAAAAAGTTTTGAAAAAACAATTCTAAAATTGATTTTCCTCCAAAAGAGTTAATATATAGTGCATCAATTAAAATCATTTTAGTTAGTCTATCGCTCGTATAAAAATGTTCGAAGGTAACCTATTCCTTCTCTTTCAATAGTCAATATTTCTTCCTTTGACTTATAAGAAAAATTAAAGGGGGGCTTGTCAATTTCTACCGCAGAAAAATTGTACGATCTTGATAATGGGCCCTTAATTTTATCTTTATTAATTCCATCTAGTTCATAAGGATAGCTTTCTGTCACTATAACATATTTAAAATCTCTTATGTTATTTAATAATAATTTAATATCATGATTGCTAAGGTGCTGTAAAACCTCCTTAATTAATAGACAATCCGCCTTAGGAAGTTTTTCTTTAGTTGCATCAGCATTTATAAAATTCAGATTAACATCAGAATATTCTTTATTTAAATAATTAATCAAATCCTCTACAACATCAATACCAAAATACTCTTTGGAATTAAAATAAAATTTTGAAGCTATATTAAAATCTCCACATCCAATATCGACAACTGAAAGTTTCTTTTTAGATAAAAAGTTATTTATAACTTCAACATATTGCTCTACTATATATTCTTCATGCGAACCAGTTCCAGAATCAAAATTCAAATTAGATTTTTTATTCCAAAGTTTCTTTTTGTAAATCTCTGTAAATGTTCCTCTATTATCTAAATTATTGAATCTTCTATGAATAATTTTAAATCTGATTTTATTTAAAAATATAATTATAGATTTCGGTAATAGTTTTTTTATCATTTGAAATTTAACTTTAAAAATAATCTAAAATAATTATAAACAATAGAAGTTATTCCTAATCTATTGTCAGAGTATTGAATTCTAAAACCCTCATTAAGCACTTTAATGGTTTGACTAATACCACCTGCAAGCATATTAACTGAAGTAAGATCTAAAATCTCGTAATTAACTTTTCCAACAACTCTCAAAAGGAATTCATAGTCTCCAGCAATTTTATATTGGTTATTAAAATTGCCGTATTTATTAAACAAATTTTTATTGTGAAATATACCCGGATGAGGTGGTTGTTTAAACTTAGACAGACTACTCAAACTAAATTTATTAGGTTTAATTGTTTTAATATAATCCTTTGAAACTAGATTAATGTTTGTAAAGAGTAGGTCTAAATCACTACTTTCAATTTCGTTAAAAACTTTATCAAATATATTGGCTAATAAAGTGTCGCCAGATCCAAGAAAAATAATCCAATTACCTTTTGAAACCCCTAATCCTTGATTCCATGCATCATAAATACCTTTATCTCCTTTATTTAAGAAATGATCTAACTTATCCGAATAACTTTTAATTATATTTTTTGACTTTTCATTATTACTTGAATCTATAAGAGTAATTTCATAAGATTTAAATTTTTGTGTCAAAATAGATTTCATGGTATCATGAAATTCTTCTGAAATATTTTTAGTAGCAATTATAACACTAAAAAATGGCAGACTGTTTTTTGAGGAAATCTTCATATGTTTTTTTTATTCCTTCATCTAATTTGGTTTTAGCTAAAGTTGTAAATATATTTTTATTTAATAATTTTCTAGGTGTTCCGTCTGGTTTTGATTTATCCCAAATAATTTCCCCTTTATATCCTACAATTTTTTTTATTAAAAAAGCAAGATCCTTTATTGAAATTTCTTCTGAGGAACCTATGTTGTAGATAGAGTTTGGAAGCTTATTCTCTAAAGCAAAAAGAATTGACTCAGCTAAGTCGTCTACAAATAAGAATTCTCGTAAAGGCTTTCCGGAGCCCCAAACTTCAACAAAATTTAAATCATTAATTTTACCTTCGTGGAATTTACGGATTAAAGCAGGTAAAACATGTGAGTTTTTTAAATCATAATTGTCATTTGGACCATATAAGTTAGTAGGCATTAGAGATACATAATCCATATTATACTGAACTCTCAACGACTCAATTAATTTAACGCCTGCAATTTTAGCTAATGCATACCACTGATTAGTTGGTTCTAACTGGCCTTCAAGTAAGTATTCCTCTTTTATTGGTTGCAATGACATTTTAGGGTAAATACAAGAGCTACCAAGAAAAATAAATTTTGAAATATTATTTTCAAACGATCCATTTATTAGATTGTTTTGAATTTGAAGATTATCGTATAAAAATTCATAAGGATAAGTTTTATTTGCCATTATACCTCCAACCTTAGCAGCGGCATTAATAACTACATCCGGTTTTTCCCTTTTTAAAAAATCAAAAACTTTATTCTGTTTTCTTAAATCTAACTCATTACTAGACAAACACACTAAATTATTATATCCTTTGGAAATAAATAACCTTTTACATGCAGAGCCCACCATTCCATTATGTCCGGCAATAAAAATTTTACTTGCTTTATCAATATTCATATTTATTCAAAATAATTATTAGTTCTATAGCCGCCTTTATTTAAAAATATTTCTTTACGAGCAAGTTCCAAATCAGATTCAATCATTTCCTGAACTAATTGTTTTAAATCATATTTTGGCGTCCATCCTAATTTTGTTCTTGCTTTTTCAGCATTTCCAACTAATAAATCTACCTCTGTTGGTCTATAATATTCTTTATCAATAAAAATGATTTTCTTTCCTATTTCAATTTGAAAATCTTGATTAATACATTTGGTAACGTAACCATATTCTGCTTCTTCTTTCCCTTCAAAAGCTAATTCTATTCCCAAACACTCAAAACTCATTCTTACGAAATCTCTAACTGTTGTTGTTTTTCCAGTTGCTATCACCCAATCTTCAGGTTTTTTTGCCTGAAGTATTAACCACATAACTTCAACATAATCTTTAGCATGACCCCAATCACGCTTAGCGTCAAGATTACCTAAGAATAATTTATTTTGAACTCCTAGAGCTATTTTTGTGGCAGCACGAGTAATTTTTCTTGTTACAAATGTTTCTCCCCTTACTGGAGATTCATGATTAAATAATATTCCATTACATGCAAAAATATTGTAAGCTTCCCTATAATTAACAGTTGACCAATATGCATATAATTTTGCAACAGCGTAAGGCGATCTGGGATAAAAAGGTGTTTTTTCAGTCTGGGGAATTTCTTGAACTTTTCCATATAATTCAGATGTTGAAGCCTGATAAATTTTTGTTTTAGACTCTAGACCAAGTAAACGAATTGCTTCTAAAATACGTAAAGTACCTACTCCATCAACATTTGCAGTATATTCAGGCATATCAAAAGATACGTGAACATGACTCATAGCAGCCAAATTATAAATTTCGTCTGGCTTAATCTGTTGAATTAGCCTTATGATATTAGTGCTATCTGTTAAGTCTCCATAATGTAATATGAAATTTTTATTTTCTTCGTGTGGATCTTGATAAAGATGATCTATTCTATTTGTATTAAAAAGAGAACTTCTTCTTTTCAAGCCATGAACTACATATCCTTTATTAATTAAAAATTCCGATAAATATGCTCCATCTTGACCTGTAACTCCCGTTACCAATGCTACTTTTTTATCCATAAAATAAATTTATTGAAGTAATGCTTTATTCTTCTTTTGTTATTTAAATAAAACCCTTTATCCTTATCTCTTTTAGCATGTATTGGAGTATTCTTTAAGGCTTTCCAATCAGCTTTTATAATATTATTCTTATGCGGATAGTATATTTCATATGAAGAAATAATGCTGATTTTGTTTAATTTTCCTAAGATGGAAAAAATTGATTGATCATGACGATGCATTATAAAACTATCTTTCTCTTTACTTTTAGACGGTGAATCATCAATCAAACTAAAGTCCATTTTAAAAGTGTTTACCCAATCATTTACAAATTTTTGACTGTAAGAGTTTTTTAAAAAAAAAATTGTAGTGGCGCAGATCTGGGGGGTATATAATATTTCATCCCTATCTGCTTTAAAATGCTTTATCAAATCTATTTTTGTCCAATCTTTTTCTGGCCAATCAAATAATTCTCGACCGTCATGTTTAAAAAATTTATTATCAATTGGATGTGAAAAATCAAATCCAAGAATACCTTTTGAATTTTTTAATGTATCAATATACTCTGAAAGCCTTTGCAAACCATTTAAATTTAAATGGCAACCAATGTCTAAATAATGTAAAATATCACCTTCATTCATTTCATCTAAGACTTGCTTAATAACTTGTGGTTTCCATGACCAATATCCAAAACCTTTAATTTCTGGCTTAAGAATATGAGAAAATTTTAACTTAAATTCATCACATAAATTTGACTCATCATAAATAATAACATCAGTATAAAAATTTAATTTTTTAGCCTGATTTAAGAGCCTTTGCTTTGATTTTTTAAGAGATTTATCTCCAAATGACAACAGTATTTTTCTCATCAATTATTAAGCTTTTTAAATATGTGGACGAGTAAGTTTTTAATTATGTTAAACCTAAAATTAATTAAGCCATAAAATATTTGAAACATCTTTGATTCAGGAAAGTTAGATACCATTTTAAACAAAACCTTAACTCTTCTAATAAAATTTCCATTATAAGCATAACAATAAGAAATAAAAGAAATATAATTATTTAGTCCATCTTTGGGTCTAAAAACATCTGTATATCTATAATCAAAGGTCTTTATTATGGGAGTTTTAACCTCGTTAATTACTGATTTATATAACAGATTACAAGCATCCCTATTTTCAAGGCCATTATTTAACTCTAAATCATAAATTTTAGGAATCCGAGAATAGGTTCTCATCACTGATGAAGAATACTCTTTAGAAGCCATGAAAAAGATGTCATAAATTCTATTTGGATAAAATGCATTTCCAAAATTCAGATTATAAATTCCTTCTTTTAATTCTGACTTATGTAGATTTAAGGTCATTAAATTATCAAATCTTAATCTAAAAAAAAAGTCATAGTCGTCAATGTTTTCTACTAAATTATAACACTCTTCAATTAGGTAAAGTTGTGGAAGGCTGTTTTTAGTTAAATAAGAATTTTCTTTTTTATCAAAGTGTATCTCTGAATGGAAACCATTTAAATTACCCTCCCATTTTTGGAAATCAAAGATTTTTCTTGATTTTATATTAAATCCAGAAAAGGCTTTAGTAATATAATTTTCAACCCCAAATGAATTTTTTTTAGTAGATTTTATGTTTGAATGCGCCATTGATTCGCCTATTTCATCCCAATAAGCAAGAAAAAAGTCAACATCTAAAGATTTAAAAAAGTTTAATAAAGCTTTATTAAAAATTGATGGTGGCATTTCCCTGACTTGCCCACTAAATAAAGCTGCTATTTTAGGCATTTTTGAAATTTTGTTTTAAACTTTTCTCATACTCATCTGGCTTACCACATAGTATAATTTTATCGCTATCAATAAGTTCAGAATAAGCTTTTAAGTTAAAATTTAAAAGATAGTTTATAAAAAATGAAACATACATCTCATTTTTATAAGCAAATGAATTTTTGAAATTTTCAAAATAGTTTAAAACATATTCTGCTTTTTTAAAATAATATAACCCGTTACTACAAAAATCACTTATTCTATTCTTTTCTTCAATTTTATCAATATATCCAAGTTTATTGACAAAACTCCAATGGCTACCCTCTGCCTTAAATGTTTCAATAAAAATATCTCCTTTGAAATTAGACCAGTTATTTGATTTTCTAATTGTATCACCATTAAAGACAGTTAATGCTTCATTTAAACTGAAAAACTCTTTTGCAATAGATAAGCCTTTAAATAGCGAATCCATTTGCCCTTGAGAATTTTCAATTTCACAAATAAAAAAATCTTTAAACCCCAGTGAATTCAAAATGATTGAAATATCCATTTTGATATCATGATTTTTATTTAAAATAATTAAAAATTTTTCTGCTCTTGGGATATAACTTATAATTTCTTGAATCAAAGTAACTTTGCCCCAAGGTAAAAGAAATTTCACTTTTGAGTATCCTTTTGAAAAAAATCTAGTTGATAAACCAGCTAAAGTTAGAACTATCATGTCTTTTCAATGATTCTAATGATTTTTAAAAAATAGCTTTGTCTAGATACATCATCTGAATGAAGAGGTAATAATGTTAAAAACAAATGACTGCAGCCCATTAACAATCTAGTTCTATCAATCTTAAATATTTTAAGAAAATTATTTAAACGCTTTTTGATTTCATTAGAGTTAAAAAAATCTGTGGTATAGTTATTAGCTATTACTCGATCATAACCAAAAACATAACTATGGGCTATTTTAAAAATATCATAATCATTAGGTCCATATAATGAAAACCCCTCTTTTTTATCTGTAAAACCCCTTGGATCAATTAAAAAGACTCTACTATTTAATATATCATACATAATATTACTAAAGCAAAAGTCTCCATGCATTATAGAATAATTATTTTTGGTTTTTTTGAAGAAAATTAAATTTTTATTGAAAACTTCTTTGAAAAAGGAGTGGTTTTCATCTAATTTTTTAATCACATCAAAAATGCCTTTTTCTCTTTCTAATAACTTATTTACATAAAAATTTGTTTTGTCCTCCAAAAAACTATCTTCAAGGATTTGCATTTTAGACACGGTCTCATTTAGTTTCTCAAGAATAAAAGTTTGTGTTTTTAAATTGATTTTCCCAAAGACAAAAAGATCACTAAGAGTTGGGTGATCTAAATACCTTATTTGGTAGGAACCTGATTTATCAATAATATTAAAATCAGTAACTTCAGGTATATTTGAAGGAATCAATTTTTTCATTTCTTTAAGCCAATTATATTCTGCCCAAATTTTAAAAACATCTTTACTTTGTTTTAACAAAAAATCTCCTTTGATTTTGAGATTATTAAAGTGCCTTGTTTCTAAAAAATTTTTCTTTGAAAAGAAATAAGTGAAAGAATGGCCAATATCAAACCATTTGAAATCATGAAACTTTTTTATTGTACTGTCTTGATATATTTCGTTTATAAAATCTTGGTAATTATTATTAATTAATAGTTTAATAAATATTGATTTTTCGAAAACATAAAAACCAACAGGGACATATTTACTTTTATAAATCGGGCCCCATTTATAGTTGAAATTAGGTTCATTTATGAAGCAATAATTACCGTTTGTTATTTTTTTAAAATCCTTAATGATAGTATCACCATAAACAATAAAAATCCTATCGTAATTAATAATAATATCTTCTAATTTTTTTAAGACATCATAAAAATTTAATCCTGAATTAATTAGATAAGTTTTTAAATTTTTAGGTATGTCTTGAATCTTATAATTTTCAGGAATAGTAATAAATATATCTTCACAATACGAATTCAATAAATCAATATTATACTCGAGAGCTCTTTTGTTTTTTAGTGGCAATTCAGCCGGTAAGATTTCTCCAAAATAAACTGATAAATCATATTCAATAATCTTACTTGATAAAATGATTCCAACACTTTTATTTTTTTTCATTATCAAGAAGTTTATATATTTCCTCTGAACTCAGAGTTTTAAATTCTGAAGGCCTAATTGCTTTATCATCGATGTAAAAACCATCCTCTCCACACCAGGGCTTACCAACTAAAATACCATCATAATTTAAATTAATTTCACTTAACCAATCTATTATTAGCGGTAAGGTGTTAATATTAATTTTAGAAATATCGCCTTTATAAGTTTTCATATTTCTAGCAGTAAATATGATTATTTCATAGCCTAATGCCCTGTACTGATTTAACCTTTCAACTAATTCTGAATCATAAGTTTTATCTCTATAATTAATAGAACTCGAATCATTTGTAATTGTGTTATCAAGATCAACAATTATTCTTTTCATGTTTTAATTAATTTAGCTTTTATTAGGCGTAACCAATTAATGCTATAATATTTTCTATATAATTTTTTTAAATAAATTATTATAAAATTACTTGGCTTGATTAATTTGTGAGTGTAATCTTTTTTGTTTTCAAGAAAATCAATGAATTCATTATAATCTGTTTTTTCAAAATTCAAATTATACTTTGATTCTAGTAATCTTAATATTATTGAGTTCCAATATATGGACCATGCTGCAAAGTGTATTGTTTTATTTACACTATTAGATTTAAATAGGCCCTCATACAAAAGTATTTGATCTTTACATTTCTGAATAGCGTCAGAAGTGTCTTTATATTTTTCAAACTCATTTTCAATGTAGTCTTCTATATGGCTAAAATATTTATTGAATGAATTATGAGTTATGTGTTTCACTAATACTTCTTTAATAGGTGGTAAAAAGTGTTTTTTTTCTTCGTTTTCAATATAAAATAACTCATGTACATTTTCACTAAATTTAATTTTACTTTTTTGAAAACAAAAAGGGTAATATTGAATACCCCATGGAGATCCTATGAAATATGTTTGAAAAACATACATTTCCCTAGGCACCATAATTAATTCAATTTCAGGATTTTGATTTATAGTTTGATTAACTTTATTAAAAATGTTTTCTGAAAGAATTTCTGAAGCAGTAATTATAAAAACCCATTCATTTCTAGCATAAGGAAGTATCATTAATGGATTCTCTTTTCCTCTGTTACTGAAAGGAATGCTAATAACTTTAATTAATTTGTACCTACTTATTATTTCGAGTGTATTATCCGTAGATCCCTTATCAAAAACAATAACTTCATCAAAAGAAGATGGAATAGATTTTAGACAAGTTTCTATCCTTTTTTCTTCATTATAGGTTGGAATAATAACAGATATTTTATTCTTCATTATCT
>Ga0233451_10002933_pt1 | contig 15182 bp, 14 predicted proteins | sample 011ome_29_FD_183052 | JGI IMG/M metagenome (GOLD analysis project Ga0233451, IMG submission 183052) | Coastal salt marsh microbial communities from the Groves Creek Marsh, Skidaway Island, Georgia - 011504CT (spades assembly) | ecosystem: Environmental > Aquatic > Marine > Intertidal zone >...
AGAGACCTTCACAAGCCCACAGACAGGCTCGCCGAGAGTAACTCTGGTGGTTGACTCGCGGACAGAAGCGGAACATTCAGGGTCACTCTCTGACATCATCGATGCAGCGCAGAAGTTCGCGGAGATCAAATCTAGGACGCTCCGTGTGATCGCGTGGCCGAACTCTGGAGCTCTCAACAACACTGCTCTCAATGGTGCAGTCGTCATCGAAGCTCGAAGGTCTCACCCGGCACCGACCTTTGATAGTCATTCCGATGAACTGTTTATTGCAAGCTCTTCTTCCTCGTCCCTATCCCTTCGCCACGTTGCACCGCTCTCCCAACTGTGGAACGTCTCTTCTGGGAAGTCCATAGCGTTGGAGCCATGGACAGCAGCGCCGTCTCTCGAAGACTTTGTCGCTCAGAAATCGTCAGACATGGCAGGTCGGGGAATTCCGCGGTCGGGACGCGTTGCGATGGCTCCCACGAAGGATAAGAAGACCGTCGTCCTGTTCGCAGATGCTGTGGATGATCCCATCAGCTCTCTACGAGCCCTCGGATTACTAGACCAGCTGTTTCTCGAGAACTCTGGTCTCGGCAATAAATGGAACGTGGTGGTGTGTGGACGCGGTGTGGGGCCCCTGATGCTCGCAGGTGAGGTTCCCGTTTCCCATGCCGATCATGTCTCGCGCAAGGACATCGCCGAAACGAGCGTGGCCATGATGGCTACCTCTGATCAACAGGTGCAGGCCTGGTGTCAGGAGTCGGGTGTTGCCGTCGTGACAGACATGTCGTTGCCCTCAATCTCCTCAGCACTCCTCAAAGGTCGTTCATGAGCACGCACGCATTGTGGTCACACAGCCTCCCCGAGCGCATCGGGATGCTAAAAGATGGGACAACCCGAGTGGCATACCTTGCGCCAAAGCCCGAGTACGGAACTTTCCGCTATCGCTGCTTCAACCCTGTCGATGCGATCAACCGTCATAGCCACATGCTCTCAGCCTCCTACTTTTTTTACAGTGACCTAGAAACACTCGATAACCTCGCTGATTACGCAGATGTGCTGGTAGTGTCCAGGTGCCCACACGACGCCCGACTAGATCGGCTCTATCGCCGATTCAAGAATCAAGGCAAGCGCATTCTTTTCGATATTGACGATCTCGTTTTCGACACCCGCTACGCCACCTTGGTTGCATCGAACCTCGGGTACCTCTTGGAAGAGGAAGAACTCAACCAATGGACGGCGTTCATCAGCAATGTCGGTAGCGCTCTTCAGGCCAGCGATGGTGCACTGACGACAAACGCGTACCTGGCGGAGCGAATTTCAGAAACCACGTCACTCCCGGTTTTTGTTGTGCCAAACACTTTCAATGAAGCTCAAAGAGAAGCCTCCAACGAGGCCTTGGCGTCAGCAAGATCAAAGAGCCAAGGCCTCCATATTGGATATTTCAGTGGAAGCCAATCCCACTCGCTAGATTTTGAGGTCGTGGCGAGACAGTTGGCCACATTTCTCGACGAATCGATCTATTCGAGACTGACCATCGTCGGGCATCTCGAAGTACCGGCCGAGTTTGCGCGCTTTGGGGAGCGAATCGTTACTCGGCCCTTTATGGATTTCCTGTCGATGCAATCAGTGTTGCGGGGAATTGACCTCAACATCGTCCCCCTACAGGACAGCCCCTTTACATGGTCGAAATCCGAACTCAAGTACTTCGAAGCTGCTCTTGTCGAAACTCCTACCCTTGCCAGCTCAACGCCCGTATTCGACAGTGCCATCGACCACGGAGTAACCGGTTACCTTGCCGCAAGCTCTCAATGGCTGGACACCCTCCACCGTATTGAATCCGGGGACCCAGATGTCCTGCAAGCGGTGGGAGAGAAAGCCAAAACGTCAGTTTTATCGCAGTACTCTCCTGAAGCACTCGCTTGGAAGCTGGATGAAATCCTGGGAAAGCAAAAGTAGGCTCTAGTCCATGACATCGACCCTCCCGAAGCATTCGGCAACGTCACGAAAGTCGATGTCGGCAGCCCTTGGGGCAATTCTCATTGCACTGCTAACAGTCCTCAGTTTTGGATCCTGGGCTTTCTCTTCGGCAGTCGGAAGCGCCCCCGATGACGACTATCACCTCACCAGTATTTGGTGCTCAAGTTTCGGCGGAGATACCTGCGAGGTTGATCCTGGTGGCGAAGGGGTCTACATCCCCGAAGCGCTCCGCGAAGCTATCTATTGCTACTACCACAACCCCAACCAGAGCGCCGGGTGCCAGCCGTTCCTCGATGGAACAGATCCCAGACCCGACGTCCCCTTCGCTCACAACAACCCCAGCCGGAATCTTTATCCCGATGGCTACTACATGTTCCAGAGCCTCTTCCTCGTCGACAGTATTCAAGCCACTGCCCTCACGATTCGCTTTGTGAACTTGGGGATCTTTCTTGCTGCTGGGATTGGGCTCTTTTTCGCCCTCCCCCTGAGGCTTCGAACAACATGGGTGTGGATGTGGGCTCTCGGTGTCGTCCCCATGGGGATGTTCATCATCCCTTCCTCCAATCCCAGCTCGTGGGCAATCACCGCAGTTGCGGCTGGGTGGATTGCGCTTCTCGGGTATCTCGAGTCGCGAGGAGCACGAGCCTGGGTTCTTGGGCTGATTTACGTTGCTAGTGGTTTTATTGCCATCAACGCGCGTATAGACGCAGTTCTCTACTTGGCTTTTGCAACTCTGGTAGCAGTGTGGATGTCAGATTCCAGAGGACGCGAACTAGTCAAAAAGATCTGGCCAGGGTTCATTGTTGTGGCGGCCGTCATTGTGCAGCTCGTTATTAATCCGGCAAACCTTGAACGAGTGGTCGGTGGACTTGGGCAACGCTCTGACTTTTATGATGATCCGCTCCCGTGGGTCACCAGCGCGGAAGTTGAGGCAGGAACTGCTTTCGATTGGTCACTTCTCTGGAACAACCTCTGGAACATCCCCGGTTTATGGCTCGGAGTTTTTGGTGGTTTCCCCTGGGGATCTCTGGGATGGCTCGATACGTCCGTACCGCAGATCGTTCTCCTGGGAACCATGACCGTCCTAGTCGGGGTAATCTTCCTCTCCATGCGACAGGCTGAGCCCAAGCACATCATCGGAGTTCTGGCGACAGTCGTTGCGTTGTGGGGCATGCCCCTTTACTTGCTCCAGCTCGGTGGCTTCCGTGCTGGAGAAGAGGTCCAGCCGCGTTATCTTCTGCCACTGATGATGGTGTTCCTCGGGACGATGCTGCTGACACGGAATGGGCGCCCCGTGATCACCGAAAAAGGACGCCTGTGGTTTGTGATCATTGCCCTAACACTTGCTAACGCCATTGCCCTGCACACGAACATCCGTCGCTACACCACCGGCATTCGAGTCCAAGGGTTTAACCTGAACGAGCCACGTGAGTGGTGGTGGCCCTTCTTCCCTGACTTCCTCTCCCCCAACGTTCTGTGGTTTATCGGTTCCCTAGCGTTCGGGGTGCTCATCTGGGCGCTCTTGACAAGAGTTGTTCCCACCGTGACGAGAGCCCTCGAGCTGCGCGAGGACACTAAGCCAACGGAAAAATTTACCGCTTAGTCGATACTCGACTGATACTTCTTCACAACGTCAATCGCTGGACCGGTCTGCATCATCTCGCCTTTGTTGATCCAGGTCACGGTGTCGCAGATGTCTTCCACCACGGGCATGGTGTGAGTCACCAGGATGACGGTCTTGCCGCGCTTTTTGAATTCCAAAAATTTCTGAAAACTCTTGCGTTGAAATTCCTCGTCACCGACTGATAAGACTTCGTCCACAACCAAGATGTCAGGATCAACATTAATGGCGATCGAAAAACCGAGACGGACATACATTCCCGAGCTGTAGTTCTTGACTGGCTGGTCAAGAAAGCGCTCAACGCCCGAGAAATCGACAATCTCATCAAACTTGGAATCAATCTCTTTTTTCGACATTCCAAGAATTGATCCATTCAGGTAGATGTTCTCTCGGCCCGAAAGCTCCAAATGGAACCCGGACCCCACCTCAAGTAGGGAGGCCATCCGGCCTCGATACTCGATGGATCCCGAGGTAGGCCAGTAAATCTTGGCTAGGCACTTCAGAAGAGTTGATTTACCCGATCCGTTCGACCCAATCAAACCGTGGGTGTGTCCCTCGATGACATCAAAAGAAATGTCCTTGAGGGCCCAGAAATCTTCGTGCTTCGAGGTTTTCCCTCGAAGAATGGCTGACTTCAACGTCTGATTACGCTCGTGATAAAGACGGAAGCGTTTACTGACATCGTTGACTCGAACCGCCCAGTCACTCATAAAAGCTCCGCCAACATCTTCTCTTTCCGCGCATACAACCAGGCTCCGGCACCGAACGCGAGGGCCGTCCACCCCAGCGCAATAAGGACTGTGGAGAGCTCTGGTGCTCGATTGTCATACAGAAGGTTTCGGAAGATTTCGATGAAGCCCTCGACCGGGTTGAGAGTGTAGAGATCGAGCAGAGTTATCGGGGTACCCACCAATCCCCCGAGCTTGTCCGACTGCGTCTCCACCAACTCGACCGGATACAGAATGGGGGTGAGATAGAACCAGAACTGCAACACGATGGTCAACAGGTACGAGAGGTCGCGGAAATAGACGTTGATGATCGAAAAAACCATCGCAAGGCCGACCGAGAAAAGTCCGAAGACCACCATGAATAGTGCTACGAGTGGGAGCCACGGCAGAACAAAAGACCCGAGCAGGGACAGAGCGGCCACAAGGACCGCCATCTCGAGCATCCAGGTGAAGAAGGTGGCATTCGCTAGAGACAGTGGTAGGACGATTCTGGGGAAGTACACCTTTTGAATCAGGCCCGCGTTCGAGACGAGAGACTCGACTCCAAGGGTGAGGACCCTGTTGAAAAACAACCAGGGCAACAAACCACACACCAACCACAGGGCGTAGTTATCGAGACCGCTCGGATCTCCTACTTGGGCGGGGAGGCGAAAGATAAAAGAAAAGATGAACGTGTAAATCAAAATGGCAGCAATGGGATTTGCCAGTGACCACAACTGTCCGAGAGCGGTCCTTCGATACTTCCCACGGACCTCGCGATTGGTGAGATTCTGGAGCAGCTCTCTGGAGTTCCAGATTTCCTTCAAGTAGGTCATCGGTCGAGCAGTCTGTCCATATACGTTCCATAGCCGCTCTTGCGGAGAGGCTCAGCCAAGGCGGACAGTTCGCTATCCGAAATCCACCCTGCGCGCCAGGCAATCTCTTCGATGCAGCCAATCTTGAGACCTTGGCGCTCCTCGATCACTCGGACATACTCAGACGCCTGCATCATCGAGTCAAAAGTTCCCGTGTCGAGCCACGCAACACCACGATCCAACACCTGCACCTTGAGTGAGCCTGCTCTCAGATAGTGCTCGTTGATCGACGTGATTTCTAACTCACCCCGGGCGCTCGGGGTGATGGACTGTGCGACCTGGGCAACAGTGTTGTCATAAAAATACAAACCGGGAACCGCAAAGTTGCTTTTCGGCTTCGCCGGCTTTTCTTCAATGGACACAGCGTTCATGGCCTCATCGAATTCCACCACACCATACGCCTCTGGCTGGGAGACATGGGTGGCGAATATCAGCCCACCGTCAATATTTGTATTTGCCCGCAAAGACTTACCGAGACCTGCTCCGTGGAAAATGTTGTCGCCCAAAACAAGGGCAACGGACTCGTCTCCGATAAAGGCCTCGCCAATCAGAAATGCTTGGGCAAGCCCTTCGGGCTTCTCCTGCACTGCATACGAAATCGACATTCCGAGGTGCGAACCATCACCCAAAAGGTCCTGAAACTGACTCTGATGCTCGGGGGTGGAGATTACCAAGACATCTCGTATATCGGCCATCATCAATGTCGACAGCGGGTAATAAATCATCGGCTTGTCATAGATGGGCATCAACTGCTTCGAAATTCCCCTGGTGATGGGCCAGAGCCTGGTGCCGGAACCTCCGGCAAGAATGATGCCCTTCATTGCGCTAGCTCCCCGCCCATTTCGGGAGCATACCGCTGGAGAGTGCGTCTGCGAAGCTCGGAGCCTCGCGGTCTTTGGTGGACACCAGAAGCTCCTGGCCGCTGTACGGGAACTCAAGCCCCAGATCGGAATCTTGGGGATTAATGGCGTGTTCGGCCTGCGGCTTGTAATGATCGGTCACTAGGTAGGTAACAATTGTTCCTTCTTCGAGGGCGACAAAGGCATGTCCCAGCCCAACGTCAAGAAGTATTGCGTTGCGGTCTTTGGCGGTGATGGTGACTGCTTCCCACGTCCCAAAAGTGGGAGACCCCACTCGAATATCGACGACATAATCCTGAATCGAGCCCGTAGGACACATCACATACTTAGCCTGCCCCGGAGGAACATCGGCAAAGTGGATTCCTCGAAGGGTGCCTTTTTGCGAGACAGACAGATTTGCTTGGATCGTGGAGAAGTCGACCCCTGTGGCGTTCTTGAGATGATCTGCGCGGAACCATTCCACAAACTCTCCGCGTTCGTCACCATGAACAGTATTAGTGATGGCAAAAGCTCCAGCTATCGAGAGCGGCGTAATCTCCACGCGTGAAGCCTAGCAACCGCACTTCCCGAGTCCTCACCCTTTATCCGACTAGAAGTCGGGCGAATAGTGATTGGTGAGTGTCACGGGAGACTTCCTCATGCCCAATTTCTTGAACAACCTCAGCAATAAACTCCGGAGCCGCCTCCACAACGACGGTTGGCGGGAAAAATTGGTGTTCTTCGCATCAGGGATTGATCCTCGTGTCACCAACTCAAGTCGGGAGTTTGGCAGCTCTTTGATGGGGGCGGACTTGAGAACCCGAGTGCGGAAAAGTCGGTCAGATCCATACGTACCCCAGAAGTCCTCGTCATAGCCTCCAATACCCCAATAAAGCGCCTTTGAGAGGAAGTAGCTGTTGACATGTGAAGGAATAACTTTGTCGGAAAAGTGCGCTTTTCGCGCGAGCGTATACACGCTGAGGTTGTCCTCAATGTCGCAGAGCTCCGACAGAGTTGACTCTGGCACGACGTGATCTATATCGGTGAGAAGTAGGTACTCACCACGTGCTTCATGGGCGCCAATATTCCGAGCGGCATCTTGATTCCAGGGAAGATCCACCCCCAGTCGAAACAACCGAATATTAGGTAGGTCACACTCTCGGATCACATCGCGCGCTGGGAAAACTGGGGAGCAATCATCCACGATGACTATTTCGCATGCATCGAGGGCCTCCTGGGAATAGTTTCCAAAGTGACCAAGCTGAAATCGCAGCATCTCAGGATTGTCGTAGTAGGGAAAAACAATGGAGACGCGAGGAATCTGGGTGGAGCCACTTAAGTGCATGTTCCGCTCCTGTGCCCATCCGATCGTGTGACTGCGTAGCTCGCCCTTCGAGAGCGTTCACTAAGCTCTAGGGGATGCGAGAAAGCCTAATGCGAAAGGTCACGCGATGAGAGTGCTGGTCACAGGGGGAGCCGGATTTATTGGCTCCAATTTCGTCCGCATGGCCATCGAAGGCAGGCTTCCTGGGCTGGAGGATGCTCAGCTCACTGTGCTCGACGCACTGACGTATTCAGGGACGCTAACGAATCTTAAATCGGTGGAAAATTCTCCGCGGTTCAGCTTCATCCATGGCGATATCCGAGACCCGGCGATAGTGAAGAAAGCCATGGAGGGACACCACGCTGTCGTTCACTTTGCCGCAGAGAGCCACGTTGACCGGTCAGTCAACAACTCCCGAATATTTGTGGAGACCAATGTTCTGGGCACTCAGACTCTTCTCGACCAGGCCCTCGCGCAAGAGTTAGAAAAGTTTGTGCACGTCTCCACTGATGAGGTGTACGGCAGCATCGACTCTGGGTCTTGGAATGAAGATGAGCCGCTTCTTCCGAATTCGCCGTATTCCGCAAGTAAAGCTGCCAGTGATCTTCTTGTGAGGAGTTACCACATCACCCATGGCCTCAACACGTCAATTACTCGCTGCAGCAATAACTATGGGACTCATCACTTCCCAGAAAAAGTGATTCCGCTTTTCGTCACGAATCTCCTGGACGGAGAAAAAGTACCGCTCTACGGCGATGGAAGTAACATCCGAGACTGGCTACACGTTGACGACCACTGCCGCGGAATCGCGTTGGTTCTTAGCGCAGGTCGGGCTGGCGAGATCTATAACATCGGTGGTGGAACCGAATTAAGCAATCTTGAACTGACGAATCTGCTCCTCACCTCAACCGGGCGAGACGGGAGTTACGTTGAGCGCGTTGCGGATCGCAAAGGGCACGATCGCCGCTACAGCGTGAGTATCAACAAAATCAGGTCAGAGCTTGGCTATTCTCCCCAGGTTCCCTTCGACCAAGGATTGGCCGATGTCGTCCAGTGGTATCGCGACAATCGTTGGTGGTGGGAGCCGCTGAAGGAACGCGCGCACTTATGACCAGGATTCTCGTCGTTGGAGCTGGCGGGATGTTGGGTCGAGACTTGATGTCGGAGTTAGGAGACCTGAACGTTGAGGGTCTCGCCAGAAAGTACCTTGACATTCGCGACAGCACCCAGGTGGCGGAAGCTGTCAGTGGTTTCGATGTCGTTATTAACGCTGCCGCGTACACCAAAGTGGATGATGCCGAAACAAATGTTGAGCTTGCGTTCGGGGTGAATGCAACGGGTGCGGAAAATCTCGCCTTAGGTACAGCGGCCACAAACGCCCATCTTGTTCAAATCTCCACAGATTATGTCTTCGATGGGCGCGCACAAACTCCCTACTCTGAGGACTCACCGACCCATCCATTATCGGTTTATGGCCAATCGAAACGGAATGGTGAAAATGCCGTCATGAAATTGAATCCCCGTTTCTCGATTGTCCGCACAGCGTGGCTTTACGGAGAAAACGGTCCAAATTTTCCAAAAACAGTGGCGAGGTTAGGGCGGGAAAGAGAGTTCCTTGAGGTGGTTGACGACCAAATTGGGCAACCAACTTCAACCATCGATGTCGCCAGGCTCATTCGAGCGCTCATCCTTAGCGGAAATCCCAGCGGTGTTTTCCACGCAACAAATTCAGGAGCCACATCATGGTGGAAGTTTGCTCAAGTTCTGTTTAAGAAAGCAGGATGGGATCCCACACGTGTTCGCCCGATCTCCAGTACTGAATTTGTCAGACCCGCTCCCAGGCCTGGTTGGTCAGTACTAGGGCATGACAGATGGGAAAAGTGCGGTCTGAAAGCTCCTCGACCTTGGGAAGAAGCACTTGAAGAAGCGTGGACTCACTACCTCAAAGGCGTTTTTGAGGAACATCGCGAGTGAGCGAGCAGTTCTCTCTTGGTCTAGTTGTCGTTGGGTTCAACTCCGACGATCTCTGGGGTGATTTCTTCTCAGCGCTCGACTCGTCCTCCCTAAAGCCTGACTATGTCGTCGTGGTCGACAACTCCCCTCTACCTCCAAACAATGTTCCCTCGTCACAGTTCTTTTCCGTCACTACCGTGCATCTCCCTCACAACCCCGGCTATGGCTCGGCGGCGAATGCGGGCGTCAAGGAGCTTCCCGCCGACTTGTCACTCATCGCTATCGCAAACGCCGATACCATAGTCGCACCAGACGCCCTCCAGCGCCTCGTTGACGCGGAGAACGAATTTCCTAGAACAGGAGTCCTTGGGCCAGCAGTTCTCGGCGCGAACGGCGCGATATATCCATCCGCTCGTGCTATCCCAGGAATTCGAATCGGAATTGGGCACGCGTTATTTGGCTCTTTTTGGCCATCGAATCCTTGGACGCGGCAATACTTAGGGTACTACCGCTCATCAGAGACTCGTTCGGTGGGTTGGCTCTCGGGATCATTCATCATGGTTAACCCCGAAGCATTTGCGGGTATCGGGGGCTTTGATGAGGGCTATTTCATGTTTTTTGAAGATGTTGATTTGTGTTTTCGCCTCAAACAACGCGGGTGGCGGTCAGTGTATGTTCCTCAGGCCTCTGTGATGCATCTAGGTGGCCACTCCACCGCTCAAAATATGGCCGAAATGGTTATCGCTCACCACCGCAGCGCGCGCCGTTTTCTGGAAAAGCTGTATCCCGCGCTGTGGCAGGCACCGCTGAGAATCGCACTCTCACTCGGACTCGCAGTGCGGTCCGCGATTGTGTCTCGAATGTACCGGCGACAATCTCCGGTCTAGAGACGCACCTCCTTGGAGAGGACGGATTGTTCCTGCGAATCGGAAAAGTGTTTGAGGTAGTCAGCGATACCAGGGTGATAGAGCGCGAGAAATCGAAGCGCCAACAATCCCGCATTTTTTGCCTGACCTATGCCCACCGTTGCAACGGGCACACCCGAGGGCATCTGAACGATAGACAATAATGAGTCCATTCCGTCAAGTTTGCTCAGAGGAATGGGCACACCGATGACCGGCAACGTGGTCAGGGAAGCAACCATGCCTGGCAGGTGTGCGGCGCCGCCAGCGCCGGCAATAATCCCATCAAATCCGTGAGACCGTGCTGTCTTTGCGAATTCCACCATCTTTTCAGGGGTACGGTGAGCGGAAACAACAAGCGACTCGACCTCAACGCCTGCATCGAGCAAGATCTCTGAAGCCTCTCTCATGATGGGCCAATCAGAATCTGAACCCATAATGACGGCAACCCTCGGCGCTTTCATATCAAGCATCGTAATCTCCACCGTGAATCACAGCCGCAACCTCACGGCACATCTCCAGAATGGGGAGCAATTCGTCTCCAACCACAACCACGTGTCCGGCTTTCCTGCCAGGCCTCGCCGACTTCTGATACGAGTGAATCTTTGCCTCTTGATATCGTCTCAATGCCTGCTTAATTCGATCTTCCTCAATGCCACCAAAGAGGTTAACCATCACTCCCCTCGGTGCAAGAAAACCGGTGGCGCCTAGGGGAAAACCTGCCACAGCCCTCAGATGCTGCTCGAATTGGCTCGTCTGCGAGAGTTCGGTGAAGACATGTCCCGAATTGTGAGGGCGCATCGCTAACTCGTTGACTAACAACCTTCCATCCGTTGTTTCAAAAAGCTCAACAGCAAGCACCCCAACAACATCAACCTCTTTCGCAATTTGGGACGCTAGGTCACGCGATTCTTTATCCGAACCTTCCGTTAGCCCAGGTGCCGGAGCAATCACCTCCGAGCAAACTCCACCAACCTGAGTCGTTTCGACTGGATCCCATGTCTGCCATTCCCCGGATGGGCTGCGAGCTCCCAACTGCGCCAACTCTCGAACGAATTCAACTTTCTCTTCCAATAAGACAGGACCATCCGACAGCCAGTCTTCAATTTCTTCGAGGGACGTGATTATTCGCACTCCCTTTCCGTCATACCCGCCTACGGGCTTTTTCGCCACGCAAGGAAAACCACCAACGGCATCAAGGTCTTGGGAAAAAGTAGCCACCGAGGTGCTGACGGTCCAGAGTGGTTGGGGAAGACCTAACTCCTGAAGCCGGGCCCTCATGTCAATTTTATTGTGGGTCAGTCGTAGCGCTTCAGGAGAGGGGTACACCGCCACTCCTGTCCTCCTGACCGCTTCGAGAACGGAGGTCGGCACATGCTCGTGGTCAAAAGTAAGGACGTCTACTTCACTAGCAAACTCAACAAGTTCGGTCTCATTCCTGTAATCACCAACCTGGGTCACCGCCAAACTAGCTGATGCATCACGAGACTCTGCAAACACCTTCACACCAAAGCCGAGGTTGATGGCGGCTGGAATCATCATTCTGGCCAACTGCCCGCCGCCAACGACACCAATTTTCACCATGTGTCGACCCTATTGGTAAAGATGCTCAACATCCGAAGCACTCTGGGCAAGCACCTTGTCATGGACATCTCGAACCAGCAGGGCTCCATATCCGTCAAGCCCCTCAGCAATACCATCCCAAGGCTCGCCTCCAGGTGGTGCGACCGTAACGGGTTTTCCCAAGGTGACGAGCGTTTCACTTACCCGTTCTGACAATGCCTTAGCGCTTAAGCCTTCACATGTCTTGAGTTCTGTGATGAATTCAGAAACGAACGAGTCGAGACTCCCAGGTACCAGGTGCAACAGCTCATGTAGCGAAACAGCGCCAGGCGCAGGTCGCTCTCCCTCAAACCTAATGTTCAAACCGAGGCCAATGATTGGCTGGCGTCGAGTATCAAACTCGGTCAAAATGCCCGCAAGTTTTTTCCCCTGGTGCACGAGATCGTTAGGCCATTTGGCACCCACCTCCGCAACCCCGAGGTTCCGAATGCTTCTCACTGCACAAGTTCCCGCTACTAGTGGTATCCATGACGCGGGAATGTCGTGGTTTCCATGAGTCCAGTCCGCGGGGAACACAACGCTGAGCGCAAGCGACTCACCTGGACGGGAAATCCAGGCGCGTTCCCACCGTCCTCTCCCGCGCGTCTGATTCCAGGTGAGGACTACCCAGTACGGCTCAAGTTCACGCTCCATTGACCAAGTGTTCGTCGAGTCGACCTCGTCGAGTACTGTCACCCCTGATGCCACTCGCTCCGTTCGAGGCCAAGCGGAAACAGGATCAGTCGTCATCGAATGACATTAGCTTGACGTACTCCTCAATCATCGGGACGCGCTTTCGCACATCCTTAAACTTCCCCGAGGCGAGAACTTGACCGTCATCTACGACGTGGACAACGTCTGCATGCTGAATTGTGGATAAGCGGTGTGCGATAACCACAACCGTAGTCTCCGAGCCAAGGTTTTGAATTGCCTCGGCAATACTTGCTTCAGTAGCTGCATCCAAAGCGCTAGTCGCTTCGTCCAGAATAATCAGCCTCGGTTCCGTGTACAGTGCCCGCGCCAGGCCCAAGCGCTGAATCTGACCGCCGCTCAGTGCATCTGAATGGCTGCCTAGAGATGAGTAAATGCCCTGAGGAAGGGACTCAACGAGTTGCCCTAGCTGAGCTTTTCTGAGCGCACCCCATACCAATTCCTCATTGATTGACTCGTCCCTCAGCCCTAATGCAACGTTGTTCGCCAATGTTCCGCTCACAAGTCCGGGTTTCTGAGGGACGTACGAAATTAATCCTGGAATCCTCTGGCGCAACTCCAGTGGTGAAAGATCGTTGAGGAGAATGCGACCGGAATCAGGTTCATAGAGCCCCAACATCAAGTCCACAAGAGTGGTCTTACCCGCCCCAGAGGGGCCGACGATGGCCGCATAACTCCCGGACGGCACTTCGAGCGACACCGAATTGATAGTCGGCGCCTCCTTGCCGGAGTGCGTAAATGTCACCCCATCCAGGGATATCGCGAGTCCAGCAGCCGGTTTTTCCGATGGGGTCGAGTCCAGGGAAACTGACCGAGACCGATACAACCGACTGTCGAGCAACTCAGGCTCGTCTCTCAGCTGAATCAATATTTCGTGAACCGTTTGCACCCACTTTTGTTTCAGCCGTAAATCATTCCAAATCTGCTGAAGGGGCAGAATTGCCCCCATCATTCGGAATGACCCGGCGAGGAAGATTCCGAGGGCAAAAAGGCCTTCACCAAGGCTCCCCCGACTCAACTGCCAGACAACAAAACCAAATGCCCCAACAATCAGTCCAGTCTCGGCGATATATCGGGGAAGACTCTTGAGAATCTGAAGGGTCACCCCAGTCTTAGCATCGAGCTTTCGTGCTTCCGCATAGCGAGTAAGGAAGAAGTCTTGCTTCGAAAGAACCGCAATTTCACGAAACCCATCGACCATTTCCAATATCGAACCGCCAGCATCAACACTTGCTTTCTGAATATTGCGACCTGCGCTCAGGTACCTCTTGGCGGTCGTCAGCTGGATCAAGAAGATGAGAACCGCAAAGTACATCAGAATTGTTGTTGCCGCGACCCAGTCGACGACGAGAAACATAAGAAAAACCGAGACAAACAGGGACCCTTCCAGGGCAAGGGCCGTTGCCGAGCCCAGCACTCCAGAGAACGCCGCACTGATTCCTGGACCTGCCAAGAACTGAATCTCCGCACGAGAGTGACGACGAAGTCGATGGAGTGAGCCCCCAAAAAGGTACCGAGACAACTTGACGGAGTTCTTGATTTCAATTTCCGCAAGAAAAACCGCGTTCCATCGGTCAAAAAGAATCGCGATGCCACCTTTGATAACAAAGAGACCAGCTACTGTCCCGACCAGCACGGTAATGTTCGCCGCGGTGGGGGAAGGAAGCGTGTACCCAAAAAGTTGGAGCGTGGTCCCTGAGAGACCAGTAGCAGTAACAGCTCCGAGCACCCCCATCAAGCCAATCGCGACAATGTCGACCACGTTGAGGACAGCGCGAAAGAAGAAACGCAGAAGAAAAAATTGCTTCTCCCTCCGAGTCAACAAGGACCAGGAATTATCAATAACTCGAAGAAGGCTCCGGAAATCACTCCCCGAGGAATCTCCCGTGGGAGTGATCCTTCGCGGTCTAGGAAAAGGCAGGTTCATCCACCCAAGCCGATCCAGCTGTCTGGACGTACTTCAGGTCGGCATCGACCATTATTTTGGCTAGCTCTGGAGTGAGGACTCTGGGCTTCCAACCCGTCAATTCTGAAGCCTTCGATGAATCACCCACAAGGGAATCAACTTCAGCGGGACGCAAGTAGCGCTCGTCAAAATCAACAAATTCTTGCCAATCAAGACCGACATGCCCGAAAGCCATTTCCGCGAAATCTCGGACTGTATAACGGGTTCCAGTCGCCACGACGAAATCGTCCGGCTGGTCGGCCTGGAGCATCATCCACATCGCATTCACGTATTCCGGAGCGTATCCCCAATCCCTCTCAGCATCGAGGTTTCCAAGGTAGAGCTTCTCCTGCAATCCCGACTTAATTCGCGCAACAGCTCGCGTGATCTTTCGCGTGACGAAGGTCTCACCCCTCCGAGGAGACTCGTGGTTAAACAGAATCCCGTTAGTCGCGAACATTCCATAACTCTCGCGGTAATTCTTGGTGATCCAGTAGGAATAAACCTTCGCTGCCCCATACGGTGAGCGAGGATAGAAGGGAGTTTCTTCGTTTTGAGGAGGGGGAGAGGCACCAAACATTTCTGAGCTAGAAGCTTGGTAGAACCGTGCCGGGGAGCCTGAGGTGCGAAGAGCTTCGAGAAGCTTGACGGAACCTAAACCAGTCGTCTCACCTGTGAGTTCAGGCTCATCAAAACTCACCCGAACGTGGGACTGCGCCGCCAGGTTGTAGACCTCATCGG
>Ga0233451_10002935_pt1 | contig 15179 bp, 13 predicted proteins | sample 011ome_29_FD_183052 | JGI IMG/M metagenome (GOLD analysis project Ga0233451, IMG submission 183052) | Coastal salt marsh microbial communities from the Groves Creek Marsh, Skidaway Island, Georgia - 011504CT (spades assembly) | ecosystem: Environmental > Aquatic > Marine > Intertidal zone >...
AACACCGCGGTCTGCCGCCGGATGTCCTTCACCACCCGCTCAGCAGGGGCCTTCACCGACGATTTTTTCAAGGAGGATTGGGGCTTCATCTTCGTTCCTTCGTCACTACGACGAAGCCCCAATCCTCCTTAATTCACAACCTCAAATCTGGGACATAGGTGCTGACGGGGAACAGCTGACAAGCCTGCCCGACACTTTCTGGCTTAAACACGGCCGTGTGTTCAGCATGTTGCGAATTTTGTGATCAGTCGCCATGCAATCCAACGCCCCTTCCCGGATCGTAATCGCCAATAATTTGCCTGACACCAGCGCCGCGGCAGAGCCAGGTTGATCGCGCCGTCATCTGTGTTAGGCTTGACTCCCACGAGGCAATGGAAAGCGCGCGTTTCGCGATGGAACTGGTGGCGGTTGATGTCGGCGGCACACATGCCCGCTTTGCGATTGCATGGATCCGCAAGGGCGATGGCGTCAGCCTGACCGAACCTGTCGTATTGGCGACGGATGATTATGACAGCCTGCAGGACGCATGGCGGGATTTTGAACGCAGGCTTGGGCATGCAGCTCCCAGAGCGGCGGCGGTCGCACTGGCCGGGCCGGTTAACGGCCCCACAATCAGGCTGACTAACAACCGCTGGACCATTCAGCGCGACCAACTCGAACGAGAACTTTGCCTGCAACGGCTGTTGCTGCTCAATGATTTTGCGGCTGTCACTCATACAACGGCCTGTGTCGATCCAAACGAGTTTGTGCGTCTGGCCGGCCCGGACCGGAGCCTGCCGGAAACCGGCACGATCAGCGTGATCGGCCCGGGCACTGGCCTTGGGGTTGCCTGCTTCAGCCGGGACACGGTCGGATATCGGGTGCAGGCAACGGAAGGCGGGCACATCGGGTTCGCCCCTCTTGACGCGGTGGAGGATGCCATACTCGTCCGAATGCGGGCACGCTGCCCGCGTGTTTCGGCTGAACGGATCATCGCCGGGCCGGGGATTGTGCCGATCTATGAAACGCTGGCTGCGCTGCGGGGTGTAGCGGCCGGCCTGACAACGGATCGTGCAATCTGGGACGCGGGCTTGCAGGATGTGGACCCGCTGGCGGTTGATGCAGTCGAACGCTTCTGCATGTTACTCGGCGGTGTCGCGGGAGATCTGGCGCTTGCACATGGTGCGAATGGCGTGGTGATCGCGGGCGGGCTAGGGTACCGCATCCGCGAACGCCTGCTGGCTTCGGCCTTTGGCGAAAGATTCCGCGCCAAGGGACGATATGAAGCGATGATGTCCGACCTTCCGGTCAAGCTGCTGACACACCCCCAGCCTGGCCTGCTGGGCGCTGCGCTGGCTTTCGCCGGGAAATACGGGTGTGATTGAAACGCCGTGCCAATCGATGCGATCTCCAGTGCGGGGGTAGCATTGGTTTGCTTGTTGCGCTGCAGCGGTTATGGTCCAGGGCAATGAAGCCAGCACAGAGCCTGTCTATCCCCCCGTCGCTTGCCGAACTGGCAAGCGAAGGAAAGTTCGCGCTGTTCCTGGATTTTGACGGTACGCTGGTCGATATCGCGCCAAGCCCGGACGCGATCCGGGTCGCGCCCGGCTTGGCGGAAGCGCTGGAACGCCTCGCCCTGAAACTGGAAGGGCGGCTCGCGCTGGTCAGCGGCCGTTCGCTGGGCGATCTTCACCGCCATCTCGGGGCGCTGCGCGTTGCCTGCGCCGGATCGCACGGGATCGAACGGGTCGATGCCCATGGCGCGCCGGTCGGCCCGGCACCGCAGCCGTTCCAGGAAGATGTGCTGATGGCCATGCGCGACTTTGCGCGCTCGCACGACGAGATGGGTTTTGAACCGAAACAGTTTGGTGCTGCGCTGCATTTCCGGGCGCGCCCTGAAATGGGACCGCTGGCCATTGCTTTCGCGGAGGAGATCGCCGGGCAGGCCGGTCTGGCGCTGAAGCACGGGAGTTGCGTGGTCGAAGTGCTGCATCACGGCGCTGACAAGTCAGCGGCGGTGAAGGCATTCATGCAACTGTCGCCGTTTCAGTTCGCATCCCCGATTTTTGTCGGTGACGATCTGACTGACGAAGATGGTTTCCAGGCGGCCCGGCGGATGGGTGGGTTTGGCGTGCTGGTTGGCAACAGCACGACGACCGGCGCGCAATTCCGGCTGACTGGGCCCCGCGACGTTCATCAATGGCTGGGTTTTTCGAACCAATGACGAAGAGCAATCTCAATCTCTGGCCGATCGGCAATTGTCAGGTGAACGGCCTGATTGACCAGACCGGCGGCATCGTCTGGGGATGCGTCCCGCGCGTCGATGGCGATCCGGTATTCTGCGCCCTGCTGAATGGCGAACATCAGGATCGCGGCGTATGGCGCTTTGAACTGGAAGGCATGGTTTCGTCGCGCCAGCATTACGAACGCAACACGGCGTTGCTGGTAACGACGCTGGAAGCTGCGGACGGCAGCGCCATCGAAATCCGGGATTTCTGCCCGCGCTTTGAACGCAGCGGACGCATGTACCGGCCGGTCGCCTATGTCCGGATTGTGCGTGCCATTGCCGGGTCGCCGCGCATGCGCGTGGTGTTGAAGCCCATGAAGAATTACGGTGCGGAAATAGCCGAAACAACCAATGGCACCAATCATGTGCGCTATCTGGTCGGCCCGCAGGCCTTGCGCCTGTCCACTGATGCGCCGGTTGGCTATGTGCTGAATGGCCAGCCCTTCCGGATTGAAAGCGATCAGCATTTTTTCCTCGGGCCGGACGAACCCTTCACTGGCAACGTACGCACCGAAGTGCGGCGGATGGAAGAAGAGACGCGCAAATACTGGCAATTGTGGGTGCGCGGCCTTGCCGCCCCGTTCGAATGGCAGGATGCGGTCATCCGCTGCGCCATCACGCTCAAGCTGTGCCAGCATGAGGAAACGGGTGCGATCGTCGCCGCGCTGACGACCTCGATTCCCGAAGCCCCGGGAAGCCAGCGCAACTGGGACTATCGCTACTGCTGGATTCGCGATGCGCATTACACCGTCCAGGCGCTCAACCGGCTGGGCGCGCTCGACGTGCTGGAGAAATATCTCGCCTATCTGCGCAATATCGTGGATTCCTCGACAGGTGGCCGGATCCAGCCGCTTTATTCGGTAATGGGCGAACATGAACTGGGTGAATCCATCATCCCGGAACTGGCCGGATACCGCGCCATGGGGCCTGTGCGGCGGGGCAATGCAGCCTATACTCAGGTGCAGCACGATTGTTATGGCCAGATCGTGTTGCCAACCGCGCAGGCATTCTTCGACCGGCGCCTGCTGCGCATGGCCGACGAGGCCGACTTCGCCAGCCTTGAGCGCGTGGGCGAGATGGCGTGGAAAATGCACGATCAGCCCGATGCGGGGCTGTGGGAGTTCCGCACGCGCGAGGAAGTGCATACCTATTCGGCAGTGATGAGCTGGGCTGCGTGCGACCGGCTGGCCAATGTCGCGCGACGGCTGGACCGTGATGAACGGTTCGAGCTGTGGCAGGAACGAGCGGAGGCCATCAGGCGCACGGTGGAAGAAAAAGCCTGGGCCGCCAATGGCGGCGGCGGTCATTTCAAGGCGTCGTTTGAAAGCGACTATCTTGATGCCAGCCTGCTTCAACTGGTCGAACTGCGTTTCCTTGCGCCGGACGATCCGCGGTTTCTGTCCACCTTCGAGCAGATCGAGCAGGCGCTGCGCCGCGGCGAACACATGTTGCGCTACGCGACAGAGGACGATTTCGGCACCCCGGAAACCGCATTCAACATCTGCACCTTCTGGATGGTCGAAGCGCTGCATCTGGTTGGCCGCAATGAGGAAGCCCGGCGCCTGTTTGAAGCCATGCTCTCGCATTGCACCGTTTCCGGCCTCCTGTCCGAAGATCTGGATTTCGTGACCGGCGAGTTGTGGGGGAATTTCCCGCAAACCTATTCGCTGGTCGGAGTGATTCACTGTGCCGGACTGTTGTCGCACAGCTGGGCGACCGTACGATGAGCCGACTGGTCGTTATTTCCAACCGCGTCGCGGTGCCCAAGGCGCGCGGCGCGGCCGGCGCGCAAGGCGGGCTAGCCGGGGCGCTGGTTGCGGCGCTGCGCAAGGCCGGCGGATTGTGGCTGGGCTGGTCTGGCGAGGAATGCGACAATCCGTCCCCCCAGCCGGTCATCAACACGCAGGATGGAGTTTCGGTGGCAACCATCGATCTCGCGCCCCATGACGTCGAGGAATATTACAACGGCTATGCCAATTCCACGCTTTGGCCGCTATTCCATTACCGGATCGACCTGACCGAGCATGAGCGCGAATTCAGCAAGGGGTATGAGCGCGTCAATGATCTGTTCGCGGAGACCGCCTCGAAACTGATCGAGCCCGACGATCTGGTCTGGATACACGATTATCACTTCATCCCGCTGGGAGAACGGCTGCGTGCCTGCGGCGTCAGCAACCGGCTGGGTTTCTTTCTCCACATTCCCTGGCCGCCCACCCGGCTGCTGGTGGTACTGCCCTATCACGAGCGGCTGGTCCGCTCGCTCCTGCATTATGATCTCATCGGCTTCCAGTGCACAGAATGGCTGGAAAGTTTTCTGCATTATTGCCGCAAGGAGCTGGGCGCCGAAGTGGATGATAAGAAAGGATATATCTGGCTCGAAGGGCGCAAGATCATCGCCAAGGCCTATCCCATTGGCATCGATTACGAACATTTCACCAGCCTGGGCGACAGCGAGGAAGCGCGCGAAACCGAACAGCGTGTTCTGGCCAGCACGCGCAGGCGCAGCGCAATGATCGGCGTTGACCGGCTCGATTATTCCAAGGGGCTGCCCGAACGGATGGACGGGGTTGCCCGTTTCTTCGAACGCCACCCCGAACGTGCGTCGGATCTGGTTTTTATCCAGATTGCACCGCCCAGCCGCGAGGATATCGGTTCCTACAAGCGGATTCGTGAAACGCTCGAACAGAAGACCGGACAGATCAATGGCGCTTTTTCAAAGGTGGACATGGTTCCGATCCGCTATGTGAACCAGGGCCATTCGGCGGCGGAGCTGTTCGGTATTTACCGCGCCTGCAAGATCGGACTGGTCACCCCCTTGCGCGACGGCATGAATCTTGTCGCGAAGGAATTCGTTGCGGCGCAAGATCCTGAAGATCCCGGCGTGCTCATCCTGTCGCGCTTTGCGGGTGCGGCGCAGCAATTGACCGAGGCGATACTGGTGAATCCATACAGTGCCGACGAACTGGCATTCGCAATCAGGACCGCGCTGGAAATGCCGCTTGAAGAACGCAAGCGGCGTTGGAAGATACTCGAAAAATGTGTCCGGGAGGAAAATGTCGCGGAATGGACCGAGAATTTTACCAGAGATCTTATATCGATAGACCGGTCATGCGCGATGTCTGCCGGAGAGTAATACGGTTGCAAACGATGAGTCCGACAACTTCTGCGGTTCACATGAGGCGCCAGCTTTGTTAGGAACCACAAGCTGAAGGAATCCAGGAAGCGCACCGGCAGATCGGCCGGCAGGACGGTGAAAGAGTAATCTTTGTAATCCGCGAGCATATCGCCCCGAGGCACGCCAACGCCTCACAACGTCTTGTTTCTTCCGTTCATCACAAGAGGCGAAGCACAGCCCCTGCGCGATATGTTGCCCTCGCATTGCTGCTGCTGGCCCCGTTTGGCGCACCGCTTCATGCCGCAGCCCCACGGTTCGTTCAACCCGGCGCGATCACCAGCGATACGGGCTATGCCATGATCGGATGGAGCGCAGACGCCCCGGTCACGCTCACCATGCTGCGCAATGATGATCCTGCCACCGCACGGACGCTTTATTCAGGCTCAAACTCTGCCAGTTTTGTCTCAGGGCTGGAAGACGGCACATACACGCTGATCCTGCGGGACAAGGCAGGCTTGCGCTCTGCCCCGCTCGAACTGACGGTGATTCACCAGCCACTGGCGCGTGCGCTGCTGCTGGTGACGATGGGCGCGCTGATTTTCCTGGCGATTGTGGCCACCATCCTGCGCGGACCGCGCGATGAGTGATGTCGAGGCGATACTGCCTGCGCAGACGGCGTGGCTCCTGCTGAGCGCTTTCAGCCTGCTGTGGATTGCGCTGGGCGCTTACTGGGGCCGCCGCAACACCAGCTTCGAGGATCATGCGCTTGCCGGACGAAACATCGGTCTCGCGCTCGGCACCGCCACAGCGGCGGCCACCTGGATCACCTCCAACACCACCATGCTGGCCCCGCAGTTCGCGCTGCAACTGGGCATATGGGGGATGCTGGCCTATGCGACCGCCAGTTTCGGGCTGTTGCTGTTCGCGCCCATGGCCAGGCGTATCCGCACCCTGATGCCGCACGGCTATACCAGCGGGGACTTCTTCCGCCTGCGCTACGGACGGTTGGCGTGGGCAATCTTTCTCGTGTTCACCCTGTTCTATTCACTGACCTGGCTGGTTAGCATGGCAATGGCAGGCGGAATACTGCTCAAAGCGCTGTCAGGCATCCCGTACGCCTGGGGAATGAGCGTGATCCTTGCCGTATGCGTGATCTACACGATGCGCGGCGGGTTGGCGGCGGTCATCGGCACGGACTTTATCCAGAGCCTGGTCATCATCGCCGGGATCGTGGTAGTCGGCTTCGCCGTTCTGTCGCATGTCCCGATCGAGAGAATTCACGCCAATCTCGCCAGCGAGCGGCCCGCCCTGCTGAGCGTGCTCTTCCCTGCCGCGATCATAGCAATCTTCAACAATCTGCTGTTCGGCCTTGGCGAGGTGTTTCACAACAATGTCTGGTGGAGCCGCGCTTTCGCCTTTCGCGATGGAGTTGCGGGCAAGGCCTTTGCGCTGGGCGGGCTGGTGTGGTTTCCAATTCCGATCGCAGCCGGCTTCATCGCGCTGGCATCGGGTGCGCTGAACGTGGCCGTGCCCGCCGCAGACATGGTCGGCCCACTGGTGATAGCCGATGTGCTGGGCCATACCGGAGCTATCGCCATCTTCATCATCGTCTTCTGTTCGCTCGCGTCGAGCATTGACAGCCTGCTCGCGGCGACCTCCGATCTGGTCACTGAAGACATTTATCGCCGTATCCTGCGCCCGGCCGCGGCACCACGCAATTTGAAAAAGGTCGCGCAATATGTTACACTTCTTTTGGGTGTATTGACCTGGGCGATCTGCCTGCCGCGCATCGGCACGCTGGCTACCGTGCTGTTTTTCGCGGGGCCGCTGGTCGGAGCGATGATCTGGCCGATCGTTACCGGCCTTTACTGGCGCCGTGCGAATGCTGCCGGGGCGGTCGGGGGAATGCTGCTGGGCGCAGGCGTCGGCCTCGCCTGCTATTTCGCGATCGGCTGGTATGTGGCGACGCTTGCCGCCACTGCCGTCTCGATGGTCTGGGTGCTGGCCTGCGCCCGGTTTTCCAATTCCCGGTTCGACTGGGCCAAGCTGAAAGAAACCGCATGATTTTCTCCGCCACCTTTCTGGGTGCCATTGTCTATGTTGCTCTTGCCTGGTGCGCACTGGCGGCACTGGGGCTTAGCGCGGTCTTGCTGCGCGATCTTGTGAACGGGGATGTGTGGTGACCGCGCTTTCTGCCGCGCAGGTCGATCACGAAGCCGATCCCGATCGACGCGAGGGCATCATCGGCAACCGTCCCGATCCGACCAGGCTGTTGGAGCCTTCCCCGCTTCTTGATCTGACCGTGCTCGACCGGCTCCACAATCAGTCCGTCCTGTCCGCAATGCAGTTCGACAAGGACCTGCTGGTGGAACTGGCGAAGCTCGCCGCCTATCTCCAGCTGCGCCGGTTTCCGGCCGGCCATGCGCTGGAAGACAAAATCCTGGCAGCCGCATTTTTCGAACCCAGCACGCGCACGCGCCTGTCCTTTGAAAGCGCGATGCTGCGGGTGGGCGGTAAGACGATCAGCGTGGCTGATGCCAAGACCACCGGCGTAGCCAAAGGGGAAAGCCTGCGCGATATCGGCCTGATGTTCAATTCCTATGCCGATGTGGTGGTGGTCAGGCACACGGAACAGCGTGCGGTCCAGGATCTGACCGATTACCTGAAAATCCCGCTGATCAACGGCGGAAACGGGTCTGACGAACACCCGACGCAGGCACTGGCCGACTGGTATGCGCTGCTCAAGTGGCGGCCCGAAATCGCCTTTGGCACCATTCCCGAAAAGTTCCGGCTCAACATCGGCATCATCGGCACCCCGGGCAATATGCGCACGGTCAAGAGCTTCCTGACGCTGGCCCTGCTGTTCCACGAAAACATCAGTCACATCACTATTTTCTCGGAGATGGCTGATCCGCTGGGCGATGAAATCCGCGAACTGACCAATGCCAGCCCCATCGGCATCGATTTCTCGCAAAACCTGGAACAGAGCCTTGAGTATCTCGATGTGATCTACATGAATGCCATCGCGTTTCTCGGCGATGGCTATCGTTTCTTCGCCGATGCCTTCACGCTCGATGGCGAGAGCCAGCTCAAACCCGATACGGTGATCCTGCACCCGCTTGCGCGCGGGCCTGAACTGGATGTCGTGCTCGATGGCACCCTGCATAACCTCTATTTCAATCAGGCGGATGGCGCGGTCTGGATCAGGCAGGCGCTGCTGCTGTCAATTTTCGGCCGGGTGCGTGATGTCGTGCCCACCACTTTCCTCGCCTGAACGGCCAGCACCACTCATAAGGAAAACCAAAATATGTGCGGCATTGCCGGGCTGTGGAGCCCAAACGCCCCTGAGCTGGCCACACCTGACCATGCCCGGCGCATGGCTGACACGCTGTTCCATCGCGGACCGGACGGACGCGGGTTTCATTTCGACGAGGCCCGCGGCCTCGCCATGATTCACACACGCCTGTCGATCATCGGCCTCGATGCAGGCGACCAGCCGATCTATGGACGCGACAGCGACAACACGGGCGACCTCACCCTCACCGCCAATGGCGAATTCTATGACTACAAGCGCCTGCGCGGATTGCTGCGCACCGACGGCTTCGAATTCAATACGAAATCCGACAGTGAAATCGCGCTGAAGCTTTACCGCAAACACGGGCTGGAGTTTGTGGATCATCTGCGCGGCGAATTCGCCTTTGCCATCTTCGATGCGGAAAATGACCGGCTGATCCTGGTGCGCGACCGCTTCGGCATCCGTCCGCTGTTCTATCATCATGGCGACGAAGGTTTCTTCTGGGGCAGCGAGATGAAGGCCATGCTGGCGCATCCCGCTGTTCCGCGCCGCATGTGCCCAAAGGCGCAACTGCACCAGATGATGCAGGTGATGGTGCCTGGCATGACGCTGTTCGAGGATATTCATGCCCTGCAACCGGGTCACATGCTGATCGTCACGAAAAAGGGCGACGGCACTGAAATTGAAGAGAAACGTTATTGGGACGCGGAGTTTCCGCTGGATGGCCAGCATGACGATCTGCCCGATGAAGAGCATATCGAAAAGGTCCGCGCTGCGCTGGTCGAAAGCATCACTTTCCGGCTGGAAGCGGATGTGCCGGTGGCCTGCTACCTCTCCGGCGGGATCGACAGCTGTTCGATCATCGGCATGGCCGCCGCGATCCAGCAATCGCCGGTCAAGGCTTTCACCATCAGCTTTGACGATGACCGCTACGACGAAGCGCATATCGCCACTGAAATGGCGGAAAAGGCTGGGGCCGATCAGGATATTCTGAATGTGAAGGCGGTGGACCTTTACGGCCGGAATTTCGAAGATGCGGTCCATTATTCGGAACGTACCTTCTACAACACGCTGGGCGTCGCCAAGATGCTGATGAGCAAGCATGTGCGCGATGTCGGCTACAAAGTCGTCATCACCGGCGAGGGGTCGGACGAGTTGTTTGGCGGTTATGCGCAGTTCAAGGCCGACTACTTTCTGCATGATCCGGATCTGGCGGCCACTGGCGCGGGCGACGACATGAAGAAGCGCAATGCGATCTTTTCAGGCTCCGTGCTGGCCGAAAAACAGATCAGCCACCCCGCCTTTGAAGACGTCATGGGCTTCACCCCGTCGTGGATTCAACCCTGGATGCTGGTGCTGGAACGGGTGAGGCCGCTGCTGTCCGATGCGTTCAAGGCGCAGCTGGGCGATTACGATCCCGTCGCCGCCATCGCTTACAGCCTTGACCGCACGATGCTCGATGGGCGCCATGTGCTGGATAAGGTGCAATACAGCTGGATCAAGACCATGCTGGAAGGCCAGATCCTCAATTGGGGCGGTGACCGGGTGGATATGGCCAATAGTCTGGAGAGCCGCCCGGCCTTCCTCGATCATCATGTGGCCGAACTTGCCATGCGCATCCCGCCGCACGTGCGCATCCGTGACGGGGTTGAAAAGTGGGTTGTGCGCGAGGCGATGAAGCACGTCCTGCCCGAAGTGCTCTACAAGCGCGAAAAATTCGCCTTCATGGCGCCGCCAGCGCATACGGATGCGGCCAAGACGGCAGAGATTAACAAGCTGATCGACAAATGGTTGTCATCGGAAAAGATCGCCGAACTGGGCATTTTCGACGAGGCAAAACTGCGCGCCTCAATCGAGGATTACCGCCAGAGCGACGACCATACGCAGAACACCCGCAAGGACATCATCCTGAATCACGCCATTGCGCTCCACGCGATGGGTGATTTGCTGGTGCAGTAAAGCCGCCCGGCAACACCGCCATGCTGAACTCGTTTCAGCATCCATCCAGCTTCCACGTCCGACAGCGCAATTGGAGTAATAGACCCTGAAACAAGTTCAGGGTGACGTCATTTGGATCATACCGACAGGAGCGTAACATAATTGATTGCAGGAGCCGGCAGGCATATAATTTTCTTCTATGCGGAAGAGGGAACAGAATTTGCCAGGTTGGTTGCCTATGATTGGGACTATGTTAGGTCCTGTTGACAAAAGCGCGGTAGGGATTTCCAAAACCGTCATGCACTGATTCAACGCTGCTTTTTGGGGGAGCAGCTATGGCGCGCGGGGATTTGTCGGACGGAGAATGGGAAGTAATCGGACCGTTGCTGCCGCCCGAGGGGGGCCGCTGGGCGCGGCCAGCAGGCGATAACCGGCGTTTTCTCAATGGAATGCTGCATGTCCTGCGGGTCGGCTGCCCCTGGCGCGACATGCACGAGCGTTACGGAAAGTGGAACTCGGTCTATGTCCGGTTCCGGCGATGGGCCGAGCAAGGCGTCTGGGATGCCATGCTGCAAACGCTGGTCGATCTGGGGCTAACCGATGACTGGCAGCATATGATCGACAGCACGAGCGTCCGGGGCCATTCGCAGGCCGCCGGCGCAAGGGGGGACTCATAAGGAGGCTTTTGGTCGATCACGCGGCGGCTTTACGAGCAAAATCCACGCCCGATGTGACAATCAGGGGCGCCCTCTCTGCTTCGTCCTGACCGGCGGCGAGGCATCCGATTACACCGCTGCCGAGCCGTTGATGGCGATCCCGGTTACCACGCCCAAGGCGCTGCTCGCGGACAAGGGCTATGACGGGGATCGCTTCCGCAAAAGCCTGTTGATCCGGGGTATTCTGCCGATCATTCCGCCCCGCTCGAACCGCAAGGTTCCTGAGCATCCCGACTATCGCCGCTACAAAGACCGCAATCGCATCGAGCGCATGTTCAACAAGCTCAAGCAGTCCAGGCCCATCGCCACCCGCTACGACAAGACAGCCCTGTCCTTTGCCAGCTTCCTCAACCTCGCAAGCATCCGCTTATGGCTGAAGCCTTTTGTCAACAGGGCCTAGCAATAGTTTCGTTGGCGGGTTCCGGATTTTACGTCGCCTTTGGTTTTTGGAAGCGCAGCATGTGGGGTGCCGTCAAGACTGACGAGAGCGAAGCGCGAGTGGCGAAGGCCAAGCAGCCCTAACGGGGCTCCAACTGCAACGTCCGCAATGTCATCCTTAGCCGTCATTCCACCTCAAGCCTCCACCTTTTCACAGACCAATTCCATCACGCATTCCAGCAACAATTGCGTGCCGCGTTCGATGTCGGACCAGTGAGTCCATTCATCGGGGGCGTGGCTGACCCCGCCCACGCTGGGGACAAAGAACATCGCGGCCTTGGTGTGCCCGCAGAAGAACTGCACATCATGGCCCGCACCTGACGGCATGATCTTGTAGCTATAGTCCAACGCCCGCGTCTTCGCCTCGATCAGTTGCATGAGTTTAGGGTCGCAATGCGCAGGCTTCAGCCAGCTCATCTGCTCATATTCGAAGCGCAGCTTGTGGCGCCGGGCGATGGCCGCCAGCACCCGCTCGCAGGCTTCGGCCAGCGCGGTCATGACGCCGACATCCAGATCGCGACCGACAATTGTGAAATCCACCTCGCCCGGCACCGTGTGCGGAAAACCTGGTTTGCAGGCGACATGGCCGATGGTGATCCGGCTCTTGTCTGTGCCTTCCTCGTCAATGATGCGCTGGATTTCGTGCGCGAAATCGACCATGCCCATCAACGCATCGGACCGCATGTGCATCGGCGCGGTTCCGGCATGATCGGCCTTGCCAATCAGGCGGCAATTCCATTTGAAAACACCGGAAATCCCTTCGACTATGCCGATGGTGGTCTTCTCCATGTCCAGCACCGGCCCCTGTTCGACATGGATTTCAAGGAAGGCCTTGATCTCTTCCGGGCGGCGATAAGCATGCAGCGCGTCATGCGGGTCGAGCCCGACAGCCAGCATCGCGTCCTTCAATGCATGGCCATGCTCGTCCCTGGCGCTGTCCAGCCATTCACGGGTGAGATGCCCCGTCATGGCCTGCGCGCCAAGCATCCCGCCAAAGCGCCCCTCTTCCTCGCTCGTGCCGACCACTTCGATCGGAAAGTCAGGCTCGATCCCGGCCTGCTGCATGGTACGCACCACCTCCAGCCCGGCAATCACGCCCAGAACCCCGTCGAATATGCCACCTGCCGGAACGCTGTCGAGATGCGAGGCAATCATGATGCACGGCCTGTCGTCAGGGCCGTAGCGACCGATCACATTGCCCGCGCCATCCATGCGGTGCGCCATGCCCAGTTCATCAAAACGGTCACGCAGCCATTGCCGAGCCGCCATGTCCGCTTCGGAAAAGCCCTGGCGGTAAATGCCCCGGTCCGCCTCGTTGAAGCCGAATTGGGCCAGCGCATTGATGTCGCGTTCGATCCGTTCGATGTCGATCTGGTGCACGGGTTCTCCTGCTGTTGCTCGCGCGCGAACATAGACCCCAGTGCTTTAGAGGCGCAACCGGTGCCGTCAGGTCCAGCGCGTCATGGCCGCTCATTTCGTGATCTGTTGCATTTCCCCTTATTTTAGTTTTGAAGGTCTAATCTAAAAAAGCTATTCAATCAACAAATGCCATATAAGTCAACTATATACGCGGCTGCCCTTCTCTTCTGGAGTGTAGGATTAGCGCTCTCTTGGGCTGGGCCGGCCCAGGCTCAAACCACGGTTAGTGCAGGATTTGAAAACGGCGTAGTAGGCGAATACGGAAACAATGCACACCAGCCTACTAGGCTCAATACCTTCGCAACGCTCGGCATAACCGGCGCAGTAATATCTGACTCGACAGACGACGGCAGGTTCGGGGGGAGTCAAGGAAACGACTATTCGGTCACAGTTACATTTCAGTTTAGCGACGGCTCTACTACTTCCTTTGAGGCAGCAGTAAACTGGCGTGATACTGATGGATCAAATGTCTACGGCATTGGCCTTACAGTAGCCGCCGGAGTTGATGATGGCACATCATACGTCGCTGCAAACGGTAAGGAAAAGACATATCTTCTGCAATTTGTAAGTAGCAATCGGGTCTATGTCGACACAGCCTCCGGTGACCGCGGTAATGCGATTTCCGGGAATTCTGCCACCACTGGACTCTTCGATGAATTGAACACCTATGCCTCCGTCCCTCCCACATCGACAAATCCATCAAGCCTGACGTCGACAATGACGGCTTCCCCGGTTCGTATTTTGGCCAACGGCAGCTCTACTTCGACCATTGCGGTTCAGCTCAAGGACGTTAACGGAAATAACTTGTCGGTAGGGGGCAAAACCGTCGCTCTTTCGACCGATGCCGGAACGCTCTCCACCGTAAATGATAATGGAGATGGAACCTACACTGCGGTCCTAACCTCCTCCAGCGTCGTAGAGACGGCTACAATCACCGGCACGCTAGACGGTTTGTCCATTTCAGATACCGCTTCAGTTGATTTCTACAGCGCCAGCTCAATTTCAGGAACAGTCCGGAATAGCGGAGGCGTCGGATTGAGCGGAAAGACCGTCAAGCTTTTTGACGCTTCAGATCTTCTTGTCCAGACAGTAACGACTGGTTCCGGCGGCACATACACTTTTAACGATGTGGCCCCAGGGACTTATACGATTGAGTTTATTGTATCCAACGATAACAAGGTTAAAGCCAAATCAGCAGTGGGTTCCAACAACAGCAACTTCGTAACCGCCATTACTGTCTCGGACGCTAGTACCGCCCTAACGGATGTCGACGCAGTGGTTATCGACCCTGCGGGGGTGGTGTACGACACTGTGACGCGCCAGCCTGTGTCAGGGTCCGTTGTGACTTTCAACTATAACGGCTCACTCGTTCCAAATAGCTGGTTGGATCAATCCTTAGGTGGTCCCAACACCCAAACTACGTCGGGAGATGGCCAGTATAGCTTTGTGCTCAACAATAGCGCGTCCGATGGTGTCTACACACTCAATGTATCAGCACCTTCAGGATACACCTTCGAAAGTGTTGCAATCCCTGCATCCTCAGGGCCTTTTAATCCCGGGCTCGGCGGCGGCATTGTTGCGATCCAGCCACAATCGACTGCGCCGGCTGTTTCTGACGATACGACCTACTACCTCGACTTCTCTTTCGCAGTGGGTGCATCACCTACCACAGCGTCCAATGGCGTAATTAATAACCACATTCCTCTCGATCCAACTCCCAGCGCAAGCGTTACAAATACGACGGATGCGTCTGAGCCATCGACGAATGGCGTATTTACGGTGAACCTGAGCGCTGCCTCTGCGACTGATACGGTGGTTGGCTACTCGGTTGCTGGCACTGCGACTTCGGGCACGGACTACACTGCGCTGTCTGGCACTGTGACCATTGCGGCGAATGCGACGAGTGCGACGATTAGTGTGCCTGTGACTGACGATAGCCTGGTGGAAGGCGATGAGACGGTTATTATCACGCTGACGGGCGTGACGAGCGGG
>Ga0233451_10002936_pt1 | contig 15177 bp, 9 predicted proteins | sample 011ome_29_FD_183052 | JGI IMG/M metagenome (GOLD analysis project Ga0233451, IMG submission 183052) | Coastal salt marsh microbial communities from the Groves Creek Marsh, Skidaway Island, Georgia - 011504CT (spades assembly) | ecosystem: Environmental > Aquatic > Marine > Intertidal zone > Salt...
ACGAAAAAAATGAAGAGACTTGAAAAAAGTGAAAAAAAAAGAAAAAAGAGAAAAAACGAGTCTGGGAAAGAAATTTTTTTTTCAAGTCAGAAAAAGAAGAATTAAAAAATACGCGAGAGATAATAGACACTTTTTATTATTCACATCTCCACTTTAAGAAGAATGACTACTGCTACTAAGATTCTGATGGCATCATCACACAAAGTAATTCTGCTTCTGTCGAAACTCTCTCTTCTTCTTCTTTGTTGTCTTCTTTCTGCGACGACGACGAACTTCGTTGGGGTTTTCGCCGCACAGGAGTTACGTTTACCGATCGGAAAAGAGTTCGAACTTTTGTGCGAGTTGGAAGATTTCGAGAAAGCGAACGAGGTTGCACGAAAACTGGCGAGAGAAGTCATCGAACGAGGAGGAAACAGAGGAAACAACTTTTATAACGTTCGCGCGCGAGAAAGCGGGCGCTTGAGATTTACGCACGATACTTCTGAGTATGGTTTAGAAGAGACGATGAATAGCGAGAGTTTGATGCAACGCACGGCGAATACGGGGAACCCAGGAGTGATGTACGCGAGAGTGGAAAACGTAAACGTGAACAATCAAAATTGGCCGTATTTTCAGTTCGGTAAAAGAGACGCGACGATGAGTATCATGTGCGCGCCACCATCGTCTGCGAAATACTATTCGTACGTGACGTACGTTTGGAGGAAGACCTTTGGTGCTTTGGGTTTGCGTTCGCTGCGACAAACCGTCTCCGCGCAAGCGAGTTCGTCACCGGTGAATAACAAGAATGTTCGAGGGTCGCGAGCGTTTCGACGCGCGCTCGTTATTATAAGCACGGCTTCCTCGAAGACGTTTCATGATTTGAAAGACGTGCTTGAAAATACTGGCATTGCGTCAACGTCCATTGAACTCGAAGCGCTTCGATACGACGAATTGAATTTCCTTCCGTCAATAATCGCGGATGATTTGACGACGAGCTTTCGAGTCGGGATTTGGCCGTTGAAAGGCGCCGAGGCACTCGGCGTGTACGCCAGATACGAATGGCCGGCGATGATTGTTCGTGGTCGCGAGCCAGCACGCGCAGCGAACAGTGGTGGTAATTCTCTTTTGAATTTGTTATCGTTAGCAACGATATCGCGACCGACGACGAGGCAACAACAACCAGAAGAAGAAGAAGATGAAAGACAACATCCAGACGTGTTTTACTCCAAAGAATATCTGCCGATGCGCGGGCCAAACGACGCTTTATTCCCGTCGTCGTTTTTAAACGACGAAGAAAAAGATTCGCAAGCAAAAATCTATCATCGCGCGATGAAACAGAAAACTTCGTTAAATGCCGCCGCCGATGAGTTTCAATCAAAACTTACGAACGCGTTCGGTAACGCGAATAAATTCGCTTTGGAAAGAGTCGTAGTCAACGACGGCGCGAAATGCTTGAGTGATCCTTCTTATCAGCCGTTTTCTCTTCCTGGCGTTAACGTGCGCTCGGGTTGTTTTGGTTCCACAGCGGACGCCGCCTACAGCCTGAGCGAAAAGCTCGTGAACAATTTAGGCGAGCTTTCGGATGGAAACATCGTCGCCGATGCCAGCGCATTAACCGAAGAGTCGCAGGACTTTATCGTTCTCGTTTTCGGCGAAAACGCAGTACACGACGGAAGAGCGACTTTTTTCAACGTCGCGGCGTACACCACGGGCGATCCCGTTTCCAGCCGACTGACCGACCGATCTGCGCTCTTCGTGTCCATCGTCGCCTCGTTAGACGACCGCTCTTTCGACGAGAGCGCTTCGTCTCCTTCCTATTACTCTGCCGCGTTTGCAACGTCCGAACGAGCCTGTTCTAAACTGAAGAGCGCTTCGATAAAATCGCCGTGCGCGGTTATGCTCGAGAGAAACTTTGGAAACGTCTTTTTGATCGAGCGCGTGTACTTAGATCCAAAAACTGCAACGGCGCCTAAAGATATCGCCAAAACGCGCGCGTTCGTCGTTAAAGTATAATCGATCTTGCGATGGATGCGTTTATTTTGTAACGATCGATTTTATCATCATCATCGTCGTCATCGTTGTTATTAATACTACGCCCGAAAAGGAAATATTTTTTCATTTTTTCGTTTTTCAGTTCGTTGAATGTTCTCACAAAAATGTCCTCTTTGTGCGTGATTTGCGCTCGCCCAAACTCGAATTACAAGTGTCCCAAGTGTCGTCAGCCGTATTGTTCCGTGAAGTGCAACAAGGAACACAAGGGGGGAGGAGAAAACGCTTCTTCGTCTTGCGTCGTCGTTTTACCGAAGAAGGCACGAACGAAAGAAGACAAAGAAGAATTGGTTGAAGGAGAATTGGAATTGGAAGCTTTGTTGGCGACGACGAAAGATACTGATACCACTAATAATAATACGTTGAAGGAGAAGAGTATAAAACCAAAACCGACGAGGACGTTCGAAACCGATTCCGAGGACAGTCATCGACACCGGTTACGACGAGAACACTTCGCAAAGTTGGCGTTGAATTTACCTCTTTTGGAGAAATTACGAAGCGAGAGATTGTTGGAAACGTTGAAAGCGATCGATAACAGCGCCGAAGAAAGCGAGAAGAAAGGAGAAGAAAGTGCTTTGGAAAACGCGCTGAAGAATTCAGATTTTCGCAAGTTTGCGGAGGACGTGTTAGATACGATCACGACTGGGAAGGAAGAGAGAGAAAGAGAATAATAATAGGCGTAAATAGTATCACCGTCGTCTGTCTGTATGAGCGCTTACTCCAACAACTCTTCGTCGAACGACGCGGCGGGCGGGAAAATGTTTCTAAACAACTGGAAGCAGAAAGCGGAGGAGTTTAGAAAACGCGCGAAGGAAAAAGTTGAGCTGGTAAAGGACAAAATCGAAGAACAAAAACGAGACGCGAGTTCGCCGATTGGGAAGTTAGCGAACCGAATGAATACTCAACAGAGCCCGAGCGCGAGTAGTCCCGAGAGCCGACATCTAGAGCAAAAACAAACTCCGGTATCCTCGTCATCTGCGGGCAAGTTAGTGAACAGAATGGACAGTTTGGAGTTGAACGCGGCGTCGATGAACGCCGAGCAAGCCGCGAAAGAAGTAGACAAATTACATCCCGGATTTTTCGAGCCGTATCGTAAAGATGAAGATGAAGATGAAACGAACAGGAGCGAAGAGAGAATAAACGCGTCGACGGATCCGTCGTCATCATCGTCAAACAACGACTCCATTAAATTTGACGCTTTGAGAGAGTCTTTGAAAGAGATTCCGCGGGATTTTTCGCCGAAGGATCTGCGACGCGAAGAAGAGCGACTGATGGCAATCGTAGAAACCGTACAAACTAGAATCAATGGGGAAATATATAAGAAACGAAACGAAGTCGGTCACGCGTCGCAGAAGATATTGGATATACAAAACTCTTTGACGAGAGCAAATGTGGTGCTTAAAAATGGACGACGCGCTTTAGAAAGATCGCAACACGCCGTCGACGTCAAAATTCGAGCCGTGCACACGAATAAAAGGAAAGAAAACATGGTTCGCGTTTTGCGCGTCGTAGAAGAGTTGCGGAGATGTGGCGAGCGGGAAATCTCAATTCGAGAGAAGATTGGGAAGGGCGACATTTCGGCAGCCATAGTCGAGTATGGTGATGCGAAGAACGCGTTAGAAGCACTCAGTGCATTAGACTGTACAAAACAAGCGATCGAAGACTTGAACCTGTTGAAGTTTGAAGTCGAACGTGGCACCAGAGATGCTTTCGTGCAGGCGTTCTCAACCGACGAAGATGGAGACTCCTTGTACGAAAAAGCGTTCCAAGGCGCGCTCGCTTTAGGACACGAACGCGCGGCGGAACTCAGCGCGGAATGTTTTGCAACTGCGAGAGATTCGTTACTCGTTCAATCTCAAGCTGAAGATCCAGTAGGCGGCGTTTCAAGAGCTGCACATCTGTTGTTTAAGCGCTTGCATTTTGCAAAGGCGTACCACGAGAAGAAAATCGCAATGGCGAATAAGAACGACGCGTTTGAAACTCTTCTCGCGGATTCTCTCGCAAAGTCAAATTTAGAAGCACGAACGACAGATACCGCTTACCACGCGCTGAATGCACTCGAAATAGCTATCCGAACAGATTCCGGACGTCAAAATAGCAGCGCGACCTTTAACGCCGACCCGAACGTCGCCCGGATGACTTTACGAAAATGCCGTTTGTTCGCGGATATGTGCGAAAAGTTTGCCGGAGCTGAAACCGTCTACTCGCGAACGAAAAGTTTAATGGACTGCGCAATTGATGTCTTATCCGACGCGCAAAGGAAACCGAGACTCGGCGAGTTAAAACTAGCGTTCGAGCGAGAGACGTGGACGAAACTATCGAACGATCTCGCGAAGAAAGCGAGAGCGGAAGCGCGAATGGCGTCGTCGATTGAAGAGCGAGTGGGGAGCACGAATGGTTTGATCATGAATGCTGATGATATCGATCATCAAAGCAAAGAAAAAGCGATGAGAGCGATAGATTGGGTCGAGCGGCGCGAACATCCGTTTGCCGGTGAACGCTTCGTCGGGAGCGACGATGCGGTCTTGAAAATGACAACGAATGAAGAAAATCTACTGCTCTCGCCGCAAGAATCGTCTAAGATGATGAACGATAGTGATGGTAATCAAATGAGCGCGGTTGCAGCTATGGCGAAACTGAATGGTGGTGCCGAATTGAGTGCAGAGCATGGAAAGGAAGAAGATGCGTCGACGAGTAAGACTGTGACGGCGTCTACTGCATACTTACTCGAGAGCGTTCGCGTCTTTGCCTCGCTCGCCGCGGAGTCGCCGACGATGAGCGCAAATAGCAAATGCAGAAGTAAACTCAAAGCTTTCGATGCTTGCAGAGAAATGTTTGAACTCGCGTTATTCAACGTGTTTGTTTCTTTCGGTAACCCGAGATTGCTCGTGCACACGAGTGGTCAGCTTTTGGATGACCATAACAAAGATGCGTTGACAAACAGACTGAAACAAACGCTCACAAAATTAGCATCGCGAGGAGGTTTGTTTGCTTTGAAACCACCGCCGCCGATTATTCATCAGCAACAACAGCAACATCAGCACATGAATACTCCTGGTGATGGTAGTGGTGGTAACAACCCAAACGGTACCGCGATGCCATCAGCGTCATCTGCAGCTGCAGCCTCGACGACAACGCCAGTCGTCTCAAAACTCGGCGCAACCTTCAGAAAACGTTCCCAAAACGCACGCGCACAAATCGCGAGTTCTGGGAACATGTTTGGACTGAAAGAGCGCGTGGTCGCGTTAGAGTCTCTGGCGTGTGTAGCTTCAATATACGAAGAGTTGAAACCAACTTTTGAGCGTTGGGTGGGAGAAGATTCCTCCTCCGTCGTCGATAAGTTCTTTACGAAAGTTGTGCACGCGGTGGACGATTTGCGCGAACACATTTTGAGTAGAGTTGCTGAGTTATTGCTCGATCTTTCGTGGTTGCCAGATGAGATTGGCGATTCGGATTTCAAAATCACAGACATGCAGTCTATGAAGAAAGCTGCGCTCGGGAAGTACAATCAGAAAGAAATGCCGTCGGTGTTGTCGGCGTCGGAATGGACGACGCAACTCGGACAAGTGCTGGCACAGTTTGCGACGAAACTTCGCGTCTCTGAAGTGACCGCGGTGAACGGAAAAATCTTGTGGGAACTCGGCGCGCAACTCGTGTCCAATGCCATCGTGAGAGGATTTGCGAAAGTGAAAAAATGTAGCGTCGATGGACGCGCAATTATGCAAATGGACGTCCAAACGGTGCAGCAACACTTTCAGACGCACTACCCGTTCGAGAAAGTTCCTCCTCCGTTAAACTTAGACTTTAGATACGTGGAAACGTATATTAAAGCGTTCTATACCCAAGAATCAGAGCTCGTTCGATGGACCATGATCCACCCGGAGTATACGAGTGAACAAAAATTGGTTTTGGTATCGCACGTCGCGCACGCGTTCAAATGGACATCGAAACAAAAATTGGATTGTTTGTCAGAAATTCAAAATTCAGATTTAGTGTAATTACATGTTGTATAGCGTATAAAATAACAATAAGTAAGAATGCGTAATAAGTACTCTTGTTTATTCATCGTCGTCGTCGTCCTCGTCGTCATTACCTTTATCGTCGTCCGAGCCGTCGTCTTTCACCCACTCTCCGCCTTCCGAGACTTTCCAAACCTCTTTACTCGCCACGTACTCCACTTTGCTAAACTTCACCGCTTGACCTAATTTATCCCCGTCTCGATCGACTAACGTCCACAACGTCGCGTCTTTTACCATGAACTCTTTCCCATTTTTCGATTTTCGAACGCCGTTGTAATTATAAACGACCCCTTTCTCCAAAGCGTCGTCCAACAACTGTCGTCTTTCTTTTTGTATCTCTTCGTCCTCGCCATCCGCGCTCTTCGTGCTCGGCATGCCAATAAAATCGTCCCATTCAAACTCCCACAAGTTCAGCGCTGCTTGATTCGCGTAATTAAACGTGTCGTTCTCGTCGTGCGAGCAACAGACGAACGGCGCGTAAAACAACGCTTTCACCGCCTCCGTGACCGGTACTTTCCGGTCGCCTAAAAGTTGCAAATCTGTTCTTTGTTTGTACGTGGACGCTAACGTCATCGATTGAAAAAACACATCCTTATTGTCCAAAATTCTTTGATTCGAATCGTTCTCGTTCGCTTCTTCTTTTCCATCTCGAACTCCTCCTATTACATCGTCCTCCTTTTCCTCCTCGTCTTCATCGTCATCTTTATTCGACGACGACGATAAAGACGACGGTCTCGATTTCGTCTCCTGTTTCCTCGCCGCCGCGCGTTCTTTCTTCCGTTTATCTTTCTTCGCCATGTTCGTCACCACAACAGGAGAACCTCTTCTGCGTCCTTCTTTTCGTCCTCCTAAAAGCGCGTTGTTATGACATTTTAAAGGAACACGCGCGAAGAGAGAAGAAGAAGACAAAGAAGAAGACATACTCATCAATGGAAATAAAGTGGTTGTTGTTTTCGTGCGAAAGAAATGAAGAGAAAAAAGAAAAAAATATCAGAGGTTTTTGACTAAAACGACTACTATGAAGGACTACATACTTGACAAAAGTTTTATTATTTAGGATTGGCGAGCAAAGAATCTACGGTGTTGATATCGATGGGCGAAGGGGCGATACCTTTACTCATGTCGTACCCTTTCCTTCTCTCTCGATCGGTCGGCTGGGAAAGCGTTTGTTCACCCACGATGGGAACGGTTTTACAGATAACCGATAACACGGAGATATCTCGGTTCGCGGATGATGAAAAATTTTCGGCGACGCGAACTAAGGTTTGCGCCAAGTTTAGCCTCTTCGTGTACCCTTGTTGACTGTCGCCTTGAAACACGTACAAGTCTTGGAATTTCACGTCGTACATGTTGTCGACGAGTCGCGCGGACAAATCCGCGAGAAGTAGAGGCCCGTTGCCTCGTAACTCCCCGGATCTCACGACGGTTACGTTTTCCGCTCCGAAAATTTCCTTCGCGAACTCTTCGCTTTGCTCGTAGCCGTCCAAAGTCCCAATAATAGGTTCCCCAACCGCATTTCCAATTGGTAACGCGATTTGTCCAATCTGCACGGTTTCTCTTTGTTGATACGGTTCGTTTTGCGTCTTGAACGGCGCTTTCTCTTTTCGATTGATCCCTACTCTCGATAATAAAACGCACTTATCATCAACTTCCCCGCTATTTACAATCTTCATCGCTTTTAAATCTTTCATCGCTTTCATCTGTTTCGCCCCGGACTCGTGGCAGAATATATACGTCGTCGTCGTTGAGGACGCCGAGACGGTCGACGCGCTCCTCTCGCTCGCAAAAGTAGATATTTTCGCAAACTGTTCCTTGGTGCAATAAAACCGCTTCTCAAACGTCTGCGCATCCATCCCTTCCGTCATCGTCTCTGAATTTTCCATCTTCTCTCCAAACACCACGGAAATGGTATTATTATTATTATTATTCCCTCGTCCAGCGGAGAGTCCCATCACGAGTTTCCCGGTCGACGTCTCTTGACCCACTAAAGCGATGTTTACATTTTTTTCTTTTTCATCCGATGATGATGATGATGATGATGATGATGCACGAGGAGTAAACGATCGAGAGATTCTTCGCTTACGCGATGATAATTTTTGTGATCTTCTGAAAACAACAACATCGTAAGAACAACAAGAATGATTTAGAGTATTCAAAGTTTTGATCGTCGTCGTCGTCATTGTCTTCTGTGTTTCGAGACTACTACTCGTTGTTGTTCTCGTGTTCTCGTTGTTGTGATTATGCAAAAGTTTGAGTAATTTTGAGTGTTGTGGGTGTGGGGGTGTGAGGAAAAAGCAAACGAGAAAGGAGAGCAAATCAAAAAAAAAAGGAAACAAAAAGGGCAGGTTCCGAGAGAATTTTTTAAAGGGAGAAAAGGTCTCTCTGAGAGAATTTGCTTTAAATTGTTTGCGTTAAAGAAAAGTTGCACGCGAAACGCGATACTAATAAAAGTTGCGCTCGTGTAAAACTACTTTTGCACAAAAGTACTACTGTTACGACGACTCTTTTACACTGCTCTCCTCTGCGTTCCTTTTAAAATACTCTCCTTCTTTTAAGAGTAGTTTTAATAGAGGAGTAAAATTTGCCGGCGCAGATGACGACAGACAGGAAGTGCGTTCTCGTTATGCATTTATTCTATATTTTGTTTCTTCGCGCGTTTATGCGGAGTATTCGTGGTCGCGTTGCCGACAAAAACCTTTATTAAAGATCATCTTCGATGGCTCTCTTTCCTTTTCGTGCATCTCCGCGCGCCTGTTGAGAGAGAAACGAGAAGGCTTTTAAAAGTGGTGTTGGGTGCCGCTTGGGGAAACATCATCCCCGAAAGCAATTCTCTCTCTCCGTGTTTTGTGCATCTCTTTACTCTGTAACTGACCACCATTACTACTCGTTAATAATAAAACGTCTCGTTCTTCTCTCTCTCTTATAATCATCATCACAGACACCACTACAAAGGCTCGCGAATGGTGTCCCTCGGACGAGTCGTCGCGGCGCCGAAACCAATAAATTTACCCTCGCAACGTTTCGAACACGATCCAACGTCGACTTTAATGAACGATCCGTCGATAAAGTTAGTCAATCGAGGAGGAGAAAGAGGTTCGAACGATTCTTCGTCAGATAATAATAATAACAATAATAATAATAATAATCAAAACGGAGAATCATCAGATACCACGGCGAATAAAGAGCAGCAGCACAACTTGCCAGAGCGAGCGAGTTGGGGAAGCGGCGGCGACGGAGAACTCGGGAACAGTTGGAACCATCATCGCGAGAGTAATAATAATAATAATGCGAATGCGAATTATAGAAATGGAGGAGGAGGAGGATCGTCCAACGGAAGTAGTTATCAAAACGGCGGCTTCGGCGCTGGCAGTAAAGCGGACACGTCGGAGGATTGGCGACGACGCGAGCACAATCAAGGAGGAGCGCCACCGCCGGGACCGCCGCCGCGGTGGGCGGCGAAAGCAAACGAAAACGATAACACGACGACCGACGGAGCACCGCGGGTGAAAAGAGAGATTCAACACGAAGTTGCTGGAGCGATTGCGAATTTGCACATTCCGCAAGGCGACTGGGGAGAGGACGATCAGATGGACTTTTCGGACCCTCCACCCGGCGGCTTCCAAACGACGACGAGGACCAGAGGCTCCGGGAACAGTTTTGATGGAGGCGAATCCTCACGCACGAGAAGAAGCTCGGACCAGAGAATGCCAGAACCGAGAAACGTGAAAATTTTACAGAAACCGAAGAAGAAAGAAGAAAAAGAAGCGATATTTTCCTCCGCGAACTTGCCGGAAAGTTTGCGGGTGTTGAAGCGTCAACCGGGAGAAGAGAAGAAATTGTGGACGCCGCCGGGTGAAAAAGCTACGACGACGACAACGAGCACGTCTTCGCCGCCGAAATTGTCCGCGTCGGCATTCACTCCTGGGACGACTATCATCAGTGGCACGTCTACGCCTACATCGACACCACCATCGAAATCGAGACCACCGTATCATCCTAGCACCAACGGAGATTACGCACATCTTCAGGGCACGTCTCTCTTTCACGCCTCGACGCCCCCGGTAACACCGCCACCACCACCGGGCGCGCCGCCGCCGCCGCCGGGCGCGCCACCGCCGACACCACCAGGTCCACCCGCACCTTTGCCGCCAACACCACCACCGGGCACGAAACCTCCGCTTTCCCCGTACGGCGCGTCCGGTTTGACTTTGTCTGGATCGAACGGTTCTCTGCAACATCCGCCGACGCCGCCGGGACCTCCGCCAATAGACACTGCGCACAGATCACCGCGCGGCGTGTCTCCTATGCGTCAGCCGCCGAGTCCGCCGCCAGGTGCGCCACCGCCGCCGCCGCCGCCGCCAGGCGCACCGCCGGGCGTTGGGATGCTCCCTGGTAAGAAAAATGGCGACTCTCCATCATCTGCTTCAAAGAAAGCGTCGATGAAGAAAAAGAAAGTTCAGTCAGAACAGGGTGGAGGGACGACGACGGAAGGATCACCGGATACGAGCGGTGATGAATTGCAGCAGCGAACGAATAAGAAAACGAATAAGAAAACGAATAAGCAACAAAACAAAAAGAAATCTGGTGGTAACGCTCCAAGTCCTTCATCGACGATGCCTCCGCTTCCTCCGGGACCGCCTCCGATAGAAGCGAAGAAATCCTCTGCGACTAAGCGAGGCGCCGCGAAGCATAGCACAGTAAAACCGGGATCATCAGGAACGTTACGAGGAAGTAAGAAAGGAAGCCAAAGTTCGATGTGCAGCAAAGACTCGGACGGATCGAAATTTGAAGACTGCGAAGAAGACTCAAACGAAGCGGAGACGCCATCGAAAAGAGGCGGAATCCTTGGTTGGTTTGGGTTTTAAAATACGAGGAAGGTGGTGGGAGATTCTTACACACAACCTGGATACTATTAACATTCATTTCTTTGTGAAAATAAACGCGTGTAAAGTATAAAACAAAGTCACACTTTCTAATCATTCTAATAAATTCTATCTCGCGCTCACAACTTGTACCGACCCGCCCCAGCTCCGCCGGGTAAAGCCTGTTTTGATACTACCTCTTCTATTTGTTTCTTCACGTGATTCTTTGCCGCGGTCACGCATCTCTCGGTTGGACCTTCAATCAGTAAAAACAATCTTCGTTCACCCATTGGAATCGCTCTTCCAGGAGGATAGTACGTGCCCTTGACGGTCACCACTGCGCCGGTGAAATCGTTGATCTGTTGGAGTTGATCTTTATGCGTAACTTTCCACCTGGCGTATTGCGGGAAATCGTTAATCTCGAGCTCAGATTCGAAGTGACTCTGGCCTGCAGCTTTAGTCATTCCGCCCGTGGACATCTTATGCTGCGCGTTCAAAGCTGCCGCAAAAGCAGCAGCCTTGGCTGCACCGGCTGAAGCGCCATGCGCCAAAGCTGTATTTTGCGCGAGCATGATTGCATTTTGAGCGGCAGAAGACGACATAAACGCAGCGGCGGAATTGGCAACGTGTCCTGCTTTTGCCGCTTGATCTCTGAGTACAGTCGTGTCGTTCGTGGGAGGATTATGATTCGACGAAGACGTTTTACCTTTACCCAAGGACGAGGCAATTTTTCCAGCCGCAGCTTTGGCTGCAGCGATGAGCGCACTCGCTTTCTGCGCTTCGGCGTCTGCTGCAGACGTCGGAGCATTCAAGCCTCCTTTCTTGGACATTTCTTTGAAGACTGCATTTGCTGCCGCTTGCGCTACTTGTGCCGGCGTTGCGCCGAATTGCGACGCCAACGCGACTGCCGTGGACGCTTTGGCTTGTCCAGGCGCCATTGAACCTCCAGCGGAATTTGGGTTCGCGCCTTCGATTGCTGAAACCGACGATAACCCGGCGGCACCCCATTTCATGTCACCTCCGCCGTCATCATCGTCGTTATTATCCATGTTCTCGTCGTCGTCGTCGTTATCATCTTCGACGATTAAACCAGCGGCTTTCGCAGCTTGGCGTTTTTCCTTCTTCAACGCGTCGGCTTCGGATTGATCAAATTTAAATCCAGACCCACCGAAACCGGAACCGTTTGCCATAACTTCGTTATTCTTTCGTTTATTCCCGAACGCTTCTGCGAGTGCTAATACATCTTGTGGCACTGGTTGCTTTGCTTCACGCATAGCTTTCACGAGATCTGGCGCGAAACGTTCCTCGTCTCGTGAAATGAACGTCACTGCGGTACCTTTCTCTCCTGCTCTTCCCGTTCGCCCGACTCGGTGAACGTAATCCTCCAAGTGGTTCGGGCAATCGAAATTTATGACGAGCTTTACATCTTTAACGTCCAAACCTCTCGCTGCGACTGAAGTAGCGACTAAGACGTTACATACGTCCGTTTTAAAATCAACAATCGTACATTCCCGATCGGCTTGCTCTTTCCCGCCGTGCAAAGAGAGACACGGATAACCAGACTTTAACAAATCTCGGAATATCGTATCGCACTTATCTTGCGAAGCTACGAAGATGATCACTTTTCCTTGTTCGTAATACTCCCCTAACAATTCCAGCATGCGAATGAATCGATCTTCTTCCTCCCTTAATTCGACGAGCTGCGTGATATCGGAATTCACCACCGAACGGCCCCCTACTTGAATCTCGATTGGATTTTCCAGCGCCGCTCGAGCGATATTCTCCATCGCGCGCGGAAACGTCGCGGAAAACATAACCGTTTGACGATCCGGGCGCGTGTTTGCTAATATTCTCGTTATTTGCGGTTCAAATCCCATATCAAACATTCTATCGGCTTCGTCCAAAACGAAGTAAGTGATGCGTCGTAAATTTGTGATTTTTCCAGCCCCGGTCGTGAGAATATCAATCATTCTTCCGGGCGTACACGCGACTGCTTCGCACCCACGCTTCAAATCGGTGATTTGTGATTGAACACCAGATCCACCATACACGGACACGCATCGAACACCAACCGTTTTACCAAACTTTCTACACTCTTTACCGATTTGCGTCACCAATTCTCTCGTCGGTCCGACAATCATCGCAATCGGACCGTCACCGTTTTTAATGTCCGGTTGATCTTTAATGTGTCGTAACATCGGTAGTATGTAAGCTAGTGTCTTACCAGAGCCAGTTTTAGCGACGGCGATGCAATCGCGACCGCTCATGATGATCGGTAAAGCTTGCGCTTGAATCGGCATGGGGTTCTCGAAACCCGAACGCCGAATGAGTTCCATGATTTTATTCGACAACCCAGCTTGATTCCACGATTTAATCGGTTTTGGTACTTTTTTACCGCGACACGATATCCCGTCGAGTTTCGTTCGAAGCTCTTTGACTTCTTCTTTTGTCATTTTAGACATTTCGTATGCTTCGATGTAGAAATTTTTCCGAAACGGAGGGTAGTCAATGTCCGAGTGCACCACTGCTCCGAGTTTATCTGCTTTGGATAACTTTGCTTTTTGCTTGGCCGCCCACTCGTCGTCAGAATCGCTTTCGTACATGGCGAGTTCTTCTTTATCGTCCTCGTCTTTGCCACCTCCGTCAGTTGTCGTCGCAGTTGCTCCTTCTCCATTATTGTCTACACCACCCGCGTCAGTCGTCTTCTTCGTCGTCGTCGTCTTCTTCTTCTTCTTCGCGTCCTCGTCCTCGTCGGGTTCACCTTCCGAATCTTCGTCGAAGAATCCTCGGACGATGTATTCCGCCTTCACTTTGATTTTACTTTTCGCGTTTTTGATGGCTTGTTCAGACGCCGGCGCTCTCGTTTTCACGTCGACGATGGATTTCTTCTTTTGTAGCTGGACGACGGTATTTCCTTCCTTCTTCTTCTTGCCGTTATCATCGACATCCATGGCATCTCCGTCCTTCTCGACGAGAACTCTCGCCGCTCTCTTCGCTGCTCTCATAAACTCCGCCTCTAACGCTTTTTCTTCCTCTTCTTTCCCTTTCTTCAACTTTGACGCTTCGTCTTCCTCCTCGGCTAACTGTTTCGCTTTCTCCTCCGCTTTCGCTCTCTCCTCGTTCATCGCTTCGTCGTTCAAATTCATAAACGCTTCCAGAGGATCATCTTCGTCGTCTTCGTCGGCATCTTTCTTGGTGTTTATGTTGTTATCATCCTCGTTGTCTTCATCGTCGTTGAGAAAATTCGGCGGTTTCCTTTTCCTCATCGCCGCGTTCGCGTCTTCGTCCTCGTCCTCGTCGTCAAACATCCCATCATCGTCCATCATCACCGTTTTCCGTTCAAACCTCTTCTTCCCAACCACCGCTTGCAAAGCCGCCGCTTTAATCTCGTTCATTTTCTTCTTCTTCTCCTGCGCTTCTCGCCACTCTTGAAGCTTTCGTTTCCTCTGCTGTATTATCAAGTCGTCTTTGTTGTTGTTAGTGTTAGTATTCTTTGCTGCCGTTGTTGTCGTTGTTGGTTCTTTTTCTTTTTCTTCTTCTTCATCGTCATTTCTCTCTTCTGGACTTTCTCCGCCGTCCGACCGCAGTCCTCCTCTCGCTTTGCCTCTTCCTTTCACGCGTTTCTTATTCTTGTTGTTGGTGTTCGTTGGCGATGATGATGATTCTGGAATTGGTGGTGACATTTCTTTTCTCTTTCGCGTCGTTTTCTTTCCTTCTTCTTCAATTTCTACCGCTGCTGAATCCGCAGCAGCAGCACTAGGAGTCGTCTCTCTACCGCTGCTTCTGCCGCGCCTTCGATTTGGAGAAGGAGAAGGCATTATTTATATATTACTCTATAGTTATTTATTTGTGATGATGATGTTTCACAACAAATTTTCATTTCTTTCGTGTCCTTTTTTTGTTTTCTTCTTCTTCTTCTTCTTTTGACTTCTTCTTTTTGCTTCTTGCTTCTTTTGCTTCTTTTGCAGCAGAGAGAGATGAAGAGAGAGCTGTCACCAAGAATTTCTTTTTCTCAGAAAAAAGAAAAAAAATTCTTCCTCGTTTCATCAGATTTACACACACGCACACACAAACGCAAATCAAAAACGCTCTTATATAGAGAAGAAGAAGAAGAAGACAAAGAAGAAGAAGTTCATCCTCAGAATGTTTCGATTTGGAGGAGGAGGAGACCCAAGAGGAAACAACAGAGCTTCGTCTCTGTTCGAAGCGCAATACAGAGCCTACCCGGTCTCGTTCATCGACCGCTCGGAGTTGGACAAAGGGGACAA
>Ga0233451_10002939_pt1 | contig 15164 bp, 22 predicted proteins | sample 011ome_29_FD_183052 | JGI IMG/M metagenome (GOLD analysis project Ga0233451, IMG submission 183052) | Coastal salt marsh microbial communities from the Groves Creek Marsh, Skidaway Island, Georgia - 011504CT (spades assembly) | ecosystem: Environmental > Aquatic > Marine > Intertidal zone >...
TATTGAGCCTGGTAAGTCTTTTGTTAGGGTTATCCAAAGTATTGGACGTGGAATCCGAAAAGCAGAAGACAAAGACTTCGTACAAATCTGGGACATAACCAGTACTTGTAAATTTGCAAAAAGACATTTAACAAAACGTAAAGCATTCTATAAGGAAGCAAACTATCCATTTACGGTTGAAAAAGCCGATTGGAATATATAAAGGAATAAAGTATGGCAAAACAATATCAAATCGCAGTCCATGAACCTAAATTTTCAAAGACAAGTATAGGTAAGAAACCCTCATTATGTAAAATGAATAAACATAAAAGAAGATCGCACAAAATGTATAGAGGACAGGGTAAAAGATAATGGCAAAAGACCAAGCAGGAATACCTGATCCTGGGAGTATGATGTGGGAAAATGGCATTTATTATATGGCAGATGGATTTACATTTGAATCTACAAAGCCAATAGTACAATGGATTATAGAAAAGAATTTATTGCCTTCAAAACTAAGACCCAAAGAACTTACATTGATTATTAACAGTCCAGGAGGCAGTGTTCACGCTGCTTTTGCTCTTATTGATACTATGAAAGGTAGTGCAATTCCAATTAAAACTGTTGGACTAGGATTAATTGCAAGTTGTGGTGTATTAACATTTATGAGTGGTACAAAAGGTAGACGTATAATTACGCCTAACACAAGTATCTTGTCACACCAATATAGTTGGGGAAGTAGTGGTAAGGAGCATGAATTATTTGCAAGGGTACGTGAGTTTGAATTAAGTACTGAACGTATGATAGAACATTACAAAAAATGTACAGGAATGTCTGAAAAGAAAATAAGAGAACTATTGTTACCTGCAGAAGATGTTTGGTTAAGTGCAAAAGAAGCAGTCAAGTACGGTATTGCTGATAAAATAAAAGAGGTATATTAAAATGATACTTTATTCAAATAGTTGTAGTTTTGGTGCACCTACTAAGAGTCATCCAGTATATTCTGAAATCATTGCAAAAACTCTTAAAGCACAACTAATTAATAAAGCTATACCTGGTTCTTGCAATAGACGTATAATCAGAACCACGTTACGTGATGTAAATGAAATTGCAGACGATGTATTAGTTCTTATAGGATTGACTTTTATAAGTCGCAGCGAAATATGGAGACCAGACTTGCCAGCAGTCGACAACGATGGGCATTTTTATCAAATTAGGCCAACGCAAAATGTATCTTGGACCAATGGACTAATGGATTCAATAGTACCAAATATACATGAAAAAGTTGATCCAGTAGTTAGTGAATACTATAAGGAATGGATAATTCATTATAATCGAGAATCACAAATGACCGAACTATGTACTGATTTAGTTATGCTGATAGGTTGGTTACGTAGTAAAGGTATTAAGTATAAGATATTTTCAAATGTTGATAAACTTGAAGGTAGCGAATACGTTGGATACAATAGTCCTTTTATTAGTAGTCTACAAGACACAATACTAAAGGATGAAGGAGTTATAGACCCTTGGAAATTTAGTTTTGGAACCTTTGCACGAGAACAAGGATTGCAACCAAAGGACGAACATTTGTATGGAATACACGGACACCCTGGAGCACGAGCTCATGAACTATTTGCAAAATACTTGATGGAGACATTATGAGAATATTGACATTAGAAAATACTGCATATGAAATGAATGATATACCTGATGAGGTAGATGATTTAAGATTTGCGATTTTAGATAACAGTAATCCTTCTGATCCGGATTACTTTTTTATACCGCTTATATTTTTAGAAAGTTTTAATAGTCCTGCAGTGGTATTAGAAATAGGAAAACATAAAATTCGCATGCCTGTTGATTGGAAAATATTAATTGGCGATAGACATATCGGTGATTTAGAAATGTTAAACTTTAGTAGTTTAAATGACAGGGGATTCGAAGCATTTCTTTTCAATCCTATAGGAGACTTTAGACACGACTACTTACCTGTGAATATTGTAGACATTTACAGTGATGTAAAATGGTTTTTTCCAAAACTAAAACAAGGCCAAATATTAGCAATTCCTATTGAAACTGGTGTAGAGAATCCAAAATGTGTTTACTGTGCTAAGGAGATAAACAAACAAAACGAAATTGTTAGCATTGATAGAGCCTGGTAAAATAACAAGAATAGACTATAGAAAGTTTACTTGGAGTGCATATGTAAACTATCAGACTACTCGTAAACAACTTGCTGGTATGGAAAATGTCTGGGATAGAATTAAAAAGTATTTAGAGTATAGAGACAGAAAAGATTATAATGTGACTCTAGAAGATCCAACTAAAACAATTGTTTTAGAGTTTGAAAAACTTGACGATGCACGGATGTTTATGTTAGCATTTAGTGATGTAATAATTGATAATGGAATAAAGTATGAGTAAACTGCCATTGAATACAGTACTAGCGGCAATAGACAAAAAAGACTATGGGTTCTATGATCGTCTTACTCCAGAACATCAAAAACAATTATCTCCATTCTTACTCAATCGTTACGTAAGTCTTGTAAAAGGTTCAAATGAATTACAAGCATATTATCTTATGGCTGACAACCAAAGAGTAAACTGTACCTACTTTGAACTAGCAAAACATCCTAAACTTGTATGGCAGTTGCTATGTACAGTGAGTCCTGGTATGGGTACACAGTTTCATCAGTGGGTAGGACATAAAAAGAAAGATAAAAACAATAGTAGTAAAAGACGTAAAGAAGTAGAACGTTTACATCCTCATGCTAAAAATGATGAGCTAGATATGCTCGCAGAAATGTATACTGACAAGGATTTGAAAGAAATAGCAAAGTTGTATGGTGATGCATGAATCAACAGTTTACAGAAATTATAAAAGATGCTATAATAAATCGTACAATGGAAAGCAAAGATTTTACATGCCAATATTGTGGCAAATCGTATCGTAAAGAGAGTACTCTAGCGGCACATCTTTGTGAACCTAAGCGTCGTGCCCAACAAGAAAATGAACCCGGGGTCAAACTAGGCATGACTGCTTACTTGCGTTTTTATGAAATGACACAAGGCAGTGCAAAGTTTAAAACATATGCTGACTTTAGTACTAGTCCTTATTACAATGCATTTGTAAAGTTTGGTAGACACATGGTAAACATACGGGCTATCAACACACAGAAGTTTATAGACTATGTAATTAAAAGTAATAAAAAACTAGACTATTGGACTAAGGACATAGTTTATCAAGAATATTTGTTTGAACATTTACGAACAGAAGCAACACAGGATGCACTTGAGCGTAGTATAAAAACTATGGAAGCCTGGGCTGAGTCTAAAGAAAGTGTATTCAATCATTACTTCTGTTATGTTAACAGTAATGTCCTTGTTAAAGATATCACTACAGGTAGAATTAGTAGTTGGATAATATTTAATTGTAAGACTGGACAAGATGCATTGGATAAATTAACTCCTGAACAGATAGAAATGATATTTCCATACATAGATCCAGACTTCTGGAAACGCAAGTTTGTAGATTATTTTGCTGATACAGAATGGGTTAAACATATACTAAAGGAAGCAGGCTTATAATGTGGTTAAATGTAGAACCAACGACTAGATGTAATGCTTGGTGTCCTAGTTGTCCTCGAAATCGTAATGGGTATGGATTAACAGATTTTGTTATAGAAGATCTAGATCCAAATAGATTAAGTCAGGTTATTAAACTTTATTCAATAAAAAATGTTATGATGTGTGGTAACTTTGGAGACACCCTAGCAGCTATTAATATAGATCAACAGATTGACATTGTAAAAGATTTGGATAAAATACAAATTCGTACAAATGGCAGTTTAAGAAAACCTGAATGGTATACCAAACTAGCGGAAAAACTTGGTGATAAACTGGAAATATGGTTTGCTATTGATGGCCTAGAAGATACTCATAGCTACTACAGGCAAGGCACAGATTATAAACGTATCATGAAAAATGCACAGAGTTTTATAGGTGCAGGCGGAAGTGCAGTCTGGCAGTTTATTCCTTTTGAGCACAACCAACATCAAATAAAAGATTGTATGCGACTAAGTCAAAAACTAGGTTTTAAAAGATTCGAGTTCATTAAGGATGCAAGAATAGGAGATGTTAATCTACATTATAGAACAGGTGAACCTTTAAATATTAAACCTTGGAGTATGGATAAAAAATTCAACAAAAAATACAAATTATCCACTAAAGTTGAACCTAACAATTGTATGCATCTAAGTATGCCAAGTTTATTTTTGAGTGCAGCAGGATGTTTAACACCTTGTTGTTATATGATTAATACCCCAAAAGAAACAGTTGACATAAAACAAGAATTTAGTAATAATAGTTATAGGCAAGTATGTTTAAGGAGTTGTGGTTAATGTATGATATGCCAGATGTAGATATAGACTTTGCTGATAGAACACATTTACTAAAACATGTAAAGGGTATAGGAGCAAGGTTAGAAAATGGTAAAAAACATAACACAGGTGTTTATTTTAATAAGGTTCCTGTAGCACATGATGGCCTTGCAACAGTAGATCACAAGACTGCAGAACAGTTAGGATACTTTAAATTAGATTTACTTAATGTAAATGTTTATCAACATATTAAAAACGAAGTACATTTAGTAGAAATGATGCGAGAACCTAATTGGTCGAATTTGCACAATAGGGATTTTTTTGAAAAACTTATTCACGTTGGAAAACACTTCGAAACGATGGCTAGAATGCCTGAGGATATAACTAGCATTCCTCGTATGGCGATGTTCTTAGCAGTTATACGTCCTGCAAAAAGACACTTAATAGGAAAAACATGGCGTGAAGTAGGGGAAACTATTTGGGACAAAGCAGGACAGGATAGTTATAGTTTTAAGAAAGCACACGCAGTAGCCTATGCACAATTAGTTGTAGTTCATATGAACATATTGGGGAACAAGATGGAAAGTAATTTAAAAAGAATGCAAGAAATACAAGAAAGTCTTACAAAGCATATAGATTCAAACATTAAAGATGAAGACGATCATATGTATATGGCAACTATGCTTCTCAAACACTCACTTGTACTATATAAAGGATTGCTAACTGACGATCAAATAAAAAGTATGTTGGGCCATGTAATAGATACTATAGAACAAGACTTTCTGGGTTATGAACCTACCAAAAAATTAAAAAAGACAATGCATTAAAATACATTGCTAAAAAATAATAAGTTATAAAGTGAAGACACTGATCTAAAACATTAATCCACCACCAAGTGATAGATCTTGGAGCAATGTTGAAATAATTATTAATCTTATGTTTGCAATAATCTATTTGCCAATGAATAAAGTAATCTATTATTGCACATAATATTGCAGGTATTGCAGGAATAAAAAGTCCAGAAATGACTAGTGTTGACATTCCATGATGCAAATAGTGCTCGTGGGCGTTTCCTAAGTAACGGCTTTTGTTAATGTTACGAAGTTGACTTTGCACGCCAAGATCTACAATGGCATGCTTAATCAAAAGCATTAGTAAGAATTCCATATGTTATTTAACTTTTTTTACCAATTGTATATTGCGTCGCTTGCTTCTCTTTTTTGCAAGATCTGCTATACTAACACTAGGGCCTCGAACAACTTCAGTGTCTTTTATATTAAATGTTATAAGAAACCTACTAAAGGAAAAGAAATCTTTTTTTAGAAATAAATTTATTGGGATAGTTCTATTAGATTCCCACCACCAAACATCACCTAGTTCTAAAAATAATTCTTTCAATGTATTATCTATTTTACTATAGTCATACATACTAAGGAAACTATCATCCTGATTTTGGATTATTCCTACGTATTCCTGTCCACCATATGTAACTAAACTTAAAAATGGATATTGTTCAAATATTTCTTCTGCTAATGGTGGCATTCTATCTCTTATAAATACAGTATGACTGTTACTACTGGATATTTATATACACAATTACACACTGCAGTTGTAACTGATACTGGAGTCAATAATCTCATGAGCATGTTTTACACCCCCAATATAAAAGTCTATAGAGGCATAGACAATTACATACGAATAGAATTTAAAAACCGTGATCAAAAACGTGTCGTAATGACAGACCATACTGCAAACATTATTATTATGGATAAAGAAAATAGTGTAGCATATGTTGAACGTGCCCTTACTGCAATCGATCCACGTAGAGGATTATTTGAAGCAACTATTACAGAAGGTGACTTACTTAATTTAGATGCAAAGTTTTACAGTTACAGTTTAAAAGTTACAAATCCAGAAGGTAGAACAAGTCCTGCATACGCAGATGATAATTATAGTGCCAACGGTACACTAGAAGTTACTGAAGGAATGTATCCTGCTTTCAAAGAAAGTACAATCGAAGCATTTGGTGGTGGAAATACAGGAAGCTCAATAGCAATAGATCCATATATTAATCGTAATACTGCACAACACACTGCTCAAGTTTATTTCAGCAGTTCGTTCACAGGTAGCCTGGAAATACAAGGTTCAATCAATCCAAGTAATAGTATTCAAAACGCAGACTTTACAACAATATCTACAACAAACTATACTGACCAGACAGACAATGCATACATTAACTTTACTGGTGTATATAGTGCAGTTCGTTTTGTACGTACAACAACTTCAGGAACATTGAGTCAAGTATTATATAGACCATAATGAAACTTGTAGGCTTTGGTTGTAGTTTCACTTATGGCAGTGAACTTGTAGATCCTAAGTTAGGCAATGAGTATCATCATGCTAACACACGTTATAGAAATAACAATGTATGGCTAGGCAGACTTGCTAATAACTTAGGTTATCAGTTTGATAATTTAGCAGAACCAGCAAACAGTAACTTTGCAATAGCACAACAAGTTTCAACATATTTCCTTAATACATACGATTCACAAGATAAAATTATAATTTGTATAGGTTGGACAGAAAAAACTAGAATGAGTTGGTATACTAATAATACTTGGACTCATAACGGCTTTGCTGGTGACAATCATGGATGGCCACAGTCTGCCCGTGAATGGGTTATAAAGTCTGATAAGGAAAGCTATGATATGTACACAGATAATGCAAAATTTATTGTTAACAGTATTTGCAAATCAATGAATATTCCAGTAATACAATTTAATGCACTGGGTCATCATAAAGCAACACAATATTCAAATTATTTTATTGATGGAAACAGTATGGACAGTATGTTAAGACGTGCAATAGCAGAAGACAATAGATTAGATTTAATAGCAAAGGATGGACACCCAAATGAAGCAGGGCATGAATATTTTACTATAAGGTTGACTGAATTTGTAAAAAGTCATATAATAACACAATGAAGAAGTATATACACATTAATAGAAATATTATACAACAAAACGAAAAACATGGCAGAGAACTTCCTGTTTGCAGAGTACAGGAAGGTAGCAAGGCTAGATATGGTAGTGCAGTAGAAATACACGGACCAAGTCGTATGGTTTACAAACCCGATAAACCACTTAGTTGTGGTGCTAAACTATGGATAGAAACTGATAGTGAGATAAGTATTGAAGACGAGTGTACTTATAAAGATATACAAAAGATGAAGTAATGGGTTTGGAGGTTTTTGCACTATGTTTGGTATTCTTTTTAGTCATTACGGCGATCATGGCTATAGGCCTCCTAAGAGGCCGACGTGTAAGCGGCAGTTGCGGTGGTGCTACAGGCGTTTGCTCTGTGTGTGGCAAAGACAGTGCAGAAGACCGCCTACAACAAATGAAACGAGATCCTAATCGCAGGATTGACAGTGACAACATGACTGAAGTCGAAAAGATGGACGCAGGTTTTACACACGGTACTTACAATATAAACGGCAGAGATGTTGACTTTTGAATAGTATTCAACAAACGATCATAGATAGTTTGCCTGGCAAACAAAAGAGAACTACTAATGGCTGGATTAGTTTTAATGCAGTTTGTTGTCATCACAATGGCGAAAGCATGGACAAACGTAACAGAGGCGGAGTAATTGCTTCAGGTGATGCTATAAGTTATCATTGTTTCAATTGTAATTTTAAGACAGGTTGGCAACCCGGTAGACATATTAGTTTTAAACTAAGGAAACTGCTTACTTGGTTAGGTGTTGATGAGAACACCAGACAGATGCTTAACATAGAAGCATTACGTATAAAAGATACAGTTGAAGAAGTTTTAGAAGATGACGAAACGTTTACAGTAGAATTTAGTCCTAGAGAATTACCTGAGAATAGTACAAATCAATTACCAGATCATATAAGATTATATGCTGAAAGTAGAGCTTTGCCATTAGGTAAAATTATGTATAGCAATAGCAAAGCTGCTGGCATGTGGAAAAGACTAATTGTTCCTTTTACTTGGCAAGGAAAAACAATTGGATTTAGTGCAAGGAGTATCGACGATGAATCAAGACCCAAATATTTTACTAGTCATGATAGTGGTTTCGTTTATGGCATTGATAATCAGTTGTCTAACAGTAGGTTTGTAGTAGTAACAGAAGGACTGCTAGATGCAATGTGTATAGGTGGAGTAGGTATATTGAGTAATCGTTGTAGCGAAACACAAGCACAGATTATAGATACACTAGGTAGAGAAGTTATACTTGTGCCAGATAAAGATCGTGCAGGACAAAAACTAATTGATGATGCACTGGAGTTTGGTTGGAGTGTTAGTTTTCCTGAATGGGAAAGTGATGTTAAAGATGTAAATGACGCAGTTGTAAGATATGGAAAACTGTTTACACTTAAAAGTATTATAGATGCAAAGCAAACTATGCGTCTTAAAATAAATTTACAGAGAAAGCGATGGTAGATCTACACATTGAGCCGACTAGTAGATGCACACTCGCTTGTCCAAGATGTGAACGAACCACTTTTATAAACAAATTTGGTAATAATAATTTTTCTATACAAGATTTAGACATTAATAAATTTTTTAATTTTATTGATGTTCCTGTAAGACACATTAATGTTTGTGGCAACTTAGGTGATCCTATATATCATAGAGATTTTTTAAGTTTAATTAAATTATCCAAACAAAAATGTGAGAGTGTAGGAATAACTACAAATGGCAGTAGAAAAAATAAACAATGGTGGGAAAAATTAGTAAGTCTACTTGATAGTAAAGATATTATCAATTTTAGTATTGATGGGACACCAGAAAATTTTACAAAATATAGAGTAAATGGTGATTGGAATAGTATAAAAGATGGGATTGAAGTATGTGTGAAAAGCAATGTCAAAATAATATGGAAATATATTCCTTTTGCATTCAACATAAATGATATAGAGTATACAAAAGAACTTGCATACAAATTAGGAATGGATGAATTTGTATTGATGCCTAGTGAAAGATGGAACAATGGTAGTGATTATTTACGCCCTCATAAAAATTTTTTTGGTAGTAAACATAAAGCAAAGCAACAATTTAAGATAGATAGTGAAAGTTTAGAAATAGATCCTAGGTGTAAAAATAATACAAAACATTATATAGCAGCAGATGGTACATATACCCCTTGTTGTGATACTAAACATTATAACTTTTACTATAAAAGTGAATGGTATAAAAATAAAATGACAATAAAAGATAATAAATTAAGCGAATGTATTAGGCGTTTTAGTAATTTTTATGCTACAATACATGATACTAAGCCAGACTATTGTCTGTTCAACTGTGGGAAGTGTTAATGGCTAAAGAATATACAACAGATTTACAAAAATTATTTTTAGAAATGATGATGAATGATGCACAAAATTTTGTGCGTGTACAGAACATTTATAATGTGCAAAACTTTGACAGGAGTCTAACTGATACTGCAAAGTTTATAAAAGAACATAGTGATGAACATGGTGCTTTGCCTACTTATGAACAAGTTCGTGCAGTTACAGGTGTTGAGCTAAAGCCAGTGCCTGATATAAGTGAAAGCCATAATGATTGGTTTCTAGCAGAGTTTGAAGGTTTTACTAAAAGACAGGAACTGGAACGTGCAATACTTAAGAGTGCAGACTTATTAGAAAAAGGCACATATGAACCAGTAGAAAAGATTATTAAAGATGCAGTACAAATAAGTCTTACAAAGGACATGGGCACAGATTACTTTGCTGATCCTCGTGCAAGACTTATGGCACTTAAAGATAACAATGGACAGATTACAACAGGCTGGCCTGCAATGGATAAAAAGTTGTTTGGTGGTATGAACAAAGGTGAACTGAATATATTTGCTGGAGGATCTGGTAGTGGTAAAAGTTTGTTCATGCAGAACTTAGCAGTGAACTGGATAACAAATGGATTGAATGGTGTATACTTGACACTAGAACTAAGTGAAGGTCTTAGTGCTATGAGAATAGATAGTATGCTAACAAATGTATCTACTAAGGAAGTATTTAAAGATTTAGAAACAGTAGAGATGAAAGTAAAGATGGCTGGCAAAAAGGCAGGCAAACTACAGATAAAATACATGCCAGCACAGAGTAATGTTAATGATGTAAGAGCATACTTAAAAGAATTACAGATAAAAAATGGTTGGAATGTAGACTTCCTTCTTATTGACTATTTAGATTTGCTTATGCCAGTAAGTGCAAAAGTATCTCCAAGTGATTTGTTTGTGAAAGACAAATATGTAAGTGAAGAATTACGTAACCTAGCAAAAGAATTAAACTGTGTATTTGTTACTGCTTCGCAGTTGAACAGAGGTGCAGTAGATGAGATAGAGTTTGATCACAGTCATATAAGTGGTGGACTTAGTAAGATTAATACTGCTGACAATGTGTTTGGTATCTTTACAAGTCGTGCTATGAGAGAACGTGGCAGGTATCAACTACAACTTATGAAGACTAGAAGTAGTAGTGGTGTTGGGCAAAAGATTGACTTAGAGTTTGATATAGAAAGTTTACGTATTCGTGACTTAGGTGAGGATCAAGAGTATCAACAGTTTAAGAAACAGAGTAGTAGTATCTATGAACAACTTAAAAACAAAGGAAGTTCAGGAGTTGTTGAAGCACCTGAGGGCGACACTGGGAAGATTACTGCAAGTGTACAAAGCAGTAAACTCAAAGACATGTTAGCAGGGTTAAAAAGTGAGTAGATAAAACCATAAAATCTATGAAAGAGAATATAACATTTGATATAGAACTAGAAGTTGTGGGTAACCCTATTGTTACAATTTTTGTTGATAGTATACCTATGGCAGGTACTAAGTTTAATATAGAACTTCCTTTTGGAAAACACGAACTAAGTATAAAACATAGTGGTAAAACAAATCATGTACCAGAACAGTTTGTCAAGATAAAAAGTGTTATAATAGATGGAGTTGACATACAAGATATATTATATACTGACAGTATAAACACACCTGAATATCCAGAACCTTGGGCAAGTCAACAAGTAGAACCTTTAGAGCCACATGTAATTGGACAAACAGAGTTAGCATTTAATTGTGTTTGGAAACTGCCTTTTACTAGTCCTTTTTATGAGTTTGTAATGAATCATGTACGATAAAACATTAATAAAATCTAAAATAACCACTATAAATGATTCTTATATGAAATCACTCAAATTAAACTGGTATAATTCTCCTCAAAAGGAATATACATGGACAGAATATATAGAAATTGCAAAGCATTGGTTTTTAAATAGTGATCTTGTGAAATTAAAAGGTGTAGAATATTTTCCATTTGTAGATGTTACTACAGGAAACACGCACTACATTGAAAGTTTAGTTAGCAGATTCGGTTGGAACGGATTCCAAATTCTTAAGCAAGAATATGCTTACTATAAACTTATGGGAAAACATGGAGTAGAGTTAGACCAACTAGAACCAAACAAGCCCATGATTGTTACAGTCCCTGATTTTTTTACAGGTGGGATACGAAATGAATGGCAGGATTTATTAGATATTTCACAAGAACGTAAAATAGATTTGCACTTAGATCTAGCATGGATGGTTATGGCACATGAAATTGAACTAGATTTCACACATCCTTGCATAAAGAGTTTTGGTATGAGTATGAGTAAATTACATCTAAACTGGAATAGAGTAGGATTGCGTTGGAGTCGTCAGCGTACAATGGATAGTATTACAATATTAAATCATTACTATAAGGCTGACATTAATACCAATATATTCAGTTGTGGTGCATATCATATGCAAAATCTGGATAGAGATTATGCTTGGAATACCTATGGATATCTTAACAAAGATATTTGTAAGCAACTAGATTTGAAACCTAGTAAGTTTGTGCATTGCGTGAATACAAGTAACCAGGGGTTAGAGTGTATAACACCACTTTTAATAAAGTATGCAAGTTAAACATCATTGGGATAAACTTAAAGTTTGTGTTGTAGGAAGTGCTTATCCTCCTGAGTTTTATAGTTTTGTTGAAAACAAGAATATTAGGGGTAATCTCGAAATAATTGCAAAAGAAACTTGTGAAGATCTAAACAATTTACAACGTTTGTTGGAAAGTTTTGATGTTAATGTAATTAGACCTAAGCTACCAGATAATGCTAAACAGGTAACTTATGGAAATAAAATACTACCTGCTCCTTTAACAGTACGTGATCACTTTGGTGTAATAGAAGATATTTTGTTTATGCCTACGCCAGATGCACTAGGTGTATGGAGAAGATTACAAGGAGCAGACTGGCCTGATAGCCCACCACAAAATATAATTGAATTTGATGGACATAGCATAGAATCTTTGTATAACTATGATCATAGTTGGATGAAAGAATTACCTTTAGATTATAAAAAAGTAGTATACGACAAAAATGTAGATACAGCCATGGTACAACGTTTAGGTAATGTCTTACTATGTGGAAATTGGGCTCCTAAAGATCCGCATGTGAGTAAGTTTCTTAAAAAACAGTTTCCTAATAAAAATGTTATATTATTAGAAACAGAAGGACATCTGGATGGGACTCTTTGTTGTGTAAGTCCAGAACTGGCGTTCGTAACACCTCACATAGAACATGATGTTTTCACTAAGAATATGCAGGTTTACACAGTTAAACGTAATCTAAATAATCTTGTAAACAAAACTAAATTAACTTTAAATAGTTGGTGGTTACCGGAAAACCTGCAAGATCATGTGTTCGAACAATATATTGATACTTACTTTAACCATTGGCTAGGAGATATACAGGAAACTTACTTAGATGTTAATATGTTAATTATAGATCCTAGCAATATAATTATAAGTAATTATAATGAACAAGTTTTTCGTGTACTTGAAGAACATGGAATAACTGCACATGTTTCACCATTCAGACATCAACTATTTTGGGATAGTGGGATACATTGCTTAACAAATGATTTAGACAGACAATGCTAGATACACACTTAATAGAAATAGGAACTGCTCAAGCACAAAGAGTTTTAACGACTTTAGGAAGTGTAAAAAATACTGTAAAAGTTTTCTCACAACTATTGCCTGATGTTTTAATAAAAGAACTTGTTGAATACTGTAATTGTGTAGATTGGCAAGATGCTGAAAATATGCAAGGCAATGTAATAAAACATAGAAAGAAAGCATTATTCAAAATGGACACTGTAACTGAAGTGGTCCACTGTATATTTGAAAATGTTACACCTATAGTAGGTCATTTACTTAATTACAAGGACATTAAATTTAATGGGGTTGTTTTGTGGAAAGATTCTCAGGGTTACACTGTAGGACCTCACACTGATAATCCTATTTTTAAATGTAGTTTACAAATGTATATTCAAAACTTACCAATGTTAAGCACAGTTTTTGAAACAGAAAATGATTATAATAATAACATCTGGACAGATACAATGCCTGGAAGTGGATATATTGCTGATAACGCCAATGGACTAACACATTGGATGAACGGCATAGTACCCCAAGATTTTAATCGTTATAGTTTACATGCTATTTGGAGTTAGTTAAGATATTGATGTAATCTATGTCCTTTAGCATCATAACAGTCTATATATCTAGCACCATTGCTATAACGTACTTTGCCACTGCCTACTACAACATCATGATCTCTATATCCAAAAGGCTTCTTTACTGTAACATCAACATATTCACCGTTAGCAATACCCAGTGTTAAGAACGTAACATACCTTCCTTGCTCTCCTTTGAATACCCTACCATTTGCAACAAGTCCAGCAAAGTTTACACGATCTCCCCAGGTTTCCTGTACAAACATATGTGGCATAAATTCTGGTTGTGTCCAATATCCGTAACGTTTGTATTGTGTTTGTGGCGATTCAGTAATACCGTTTGGAAATCCTAATTCACGTAAATCCCATCCTGCATTTTTTGCTTCTGTTTTGTGTACCCAACGTCTATAACTGCCTTGGCAATGTTTGAGTGCGGCACGCCAAAACTGTTTTGGGTTGTGTGCCTTTTGATATGCAAGTGCCCAGATTAATCTACCTAAGTTTACTGCATGGGCTCTGCACAATCCAAAGTTTCCTAGTCCATATAGTTCCTGTATAATTTCTGCCTTGTTCTCACTGTCGCCCATGCGTTCCATGAACTCCATAACACGTTCTTCATCACGTTTGGCAAAAGCACGCCTATACATATCTGCTTCATACATATCGCAACCTATAAGTTTGGATATCTTTTTAATTGCGTCGTCTTCATATACAATAGTATCATCTAATCTTTTTTCTGTCCAGTCCTGAAAGAACGCCGCCTTTTGTCTGCCTGTTGTTGCTACTGGTCTTATCAGTGCAGTTGCAAATACGCAATCACTTTTACTTTTTGGTTGTATTGCTTGAAATAGTCTTCTCATAGCAGGTGACTCTGCTTGTGTAACTCCTATAACATCACCATTGCAAAGCATCTGACTTGTTTCATAATCTTCTTCTGGATATGCTTCTAATGGTGTTTCGGAATCTATCTCCAGTAGTTGACTGAGTCCTCGATTCGCAAGGATATCTATCTTAAGATGTTCCAGGTCTTCTACTTCATGTTTGTCTAATAATATTTGATTGTCCCCATTTATTAGGCTCTTTGGCATGTTATGTTTGAATATAAGAACTCCCCCACAGTGCTTTGATATTGCTCTTTTCTTGCCTAATAATTTTCGTTCGATTCTCATTGCTTCTTCCTTGTCTATATCTAAATCTTCATACTTAAAGCCACGAGGGAGTTTACCAGATGCACCCATA
>Ga0233451_10002951_pt1 | contig 15138 bp, 12 predicted proteins | sample 011ome_29_FD_183052 | JGI IMG/M metagenome (GOLD analysis project Ga0233451, IMG submission 183052) | Coastal salt marsh microbial communities from the Groves Creek Marsh, Skidaway Island, Georgia - 011504CT (spades assembly) | ecosystem: Environmental > Aquatic > Marine > Intertidal zone >...
AGACGTATCAAAAGACAGCGAGCAGCTGAATTTGATGTCAGAGATGTAGGTTAAATACCAAAACTTTCTGAATATTCGCTGAAATCTCTCTCAACACCTATTTCATCGCTTTTAATTATTTCTGTGATTACGTTTTCTTCGTTTGTGATGAATGTATATCTTAGAGATATCCCTGCACCATCATGAAAACATCCAAATTTTTTAGCTGCTTCACCATGCGGCCAGAAATCAGATAAAATAGGAAACTCAATATTGTAATGTTCAGCCCAAGCTCTATTTGTAGGGCTCGCACCTACTGTTACTAGCACTGTATTTGTATCTTCTTTCATAAATGATTCTTGATAATCTCTTAAATCACAAATTTCTTTATCGCAAACACTGCTAAATGGAAATGGCATAAAGACAAACATTGTTTTTTGGCCCAAGAAGTCTTTGTCGCTGTACTTCGTTTTATCGTGGTTGTATAATTCAAATTCAGGGATCTGATCTCCGATATTTAATGACATTTGTAATATCCTTTCTTAATAAATCAATATTAGCGAATTTAAATTTAAATAGGAGGTAATGAAGTTCTAGCTGCCCAAGAAATTGGATCTTCAATTTCTGAAGATGAAGGAATAAGATCGATGTTTGACAATATGTCTAAAGTTGAATATTGACTTTCACTTTCGATTAGATAATTTATGAAGCCTTCTGATTTCTCATCATAATTTGAGATCTTGTTTTCAAAATCGCTTACAGTGTCGTTTGTTCCTACCAGATCTAAATCTGTGACTAAATCTATAACGCTTGGATCGATATAATTTAAAAAATCTTTAGTAGTACTTTTGATTACTTGTCTATAAAAACTAAGTGGCGCAAAGATTGAATCGAATATTGAATCAAAATTGATGTTGTTTAGTTCCGGCATATTTGAAAACATTTCTTCCGGATTTGAAAAACTTGCTGGATCTAAATCAGGTTTCATTTCACCTAGGCTTTCAATTAGGCTCTCGTTACTCTTTTGCATCTGTTCTAGAATGAATAAAAAAGGTGCATTAAATTTTCCTAAAGATAGTGCAATAAATTCCAAAGCCATTAATGCCATAGTGGCTTCTTTATCATCAACTTCAAATTTAGTAATTCTAGATTCAAAATTTAATTTGTTAATTGCGAGACTCTTGCTTCTTGGCAGAACAACTCCAAAATGACTAAGCCCCCAGGTATTCTTACTAAGGAAACCAGAAATATTTCCAAGCTGCATACCAATTAAAGATGATTGTGCTCCAGCTAAATTAAATGGACTTGAGTTTGCTAAATTTAAATTACTAAAATCAAAATGTTTTACAGAATCTAAAAACCAATTTCCATATTCTTTAGAATTTAGTATTTGCAAATTTTCAATATCTTCATAGGGAATATCTAAAGACTGGTTGTTTAGTTGGATTGCTCGAAAAATCTCTTCATAATTCATCTCACTATTAGAAAACAGAAAACTATCTTCAGCTTCTTTATTGATATGATTATTAATTTGAGATGCTAGGTTCCAATTAACATCGCCATCATCATTATTAAACAGATTAAATAATTGGGAAAAAATATCGTCAGACATCTGAAGGGCGTAGATCCAACTCAAAAACAAGCGATATTGTTTGTGAATTTCTTAATATTTCGATTTCTACTGTATCACCAGCTCTTTTTTGCCTTAACACTGTAATTAGACCGTCTAATGTTTTTACATTTACTCCATTAATTTTTTTAATAATATCACCAGGTACTGCTCCAGCTTTTCCGATTGCAAAGACTTCATTTCCTGGGCCATAGAGTTCTTGTATTATGACTCCAGAGAACACTCTTGCTCCATCTTCTGCAGTGTCAAAATGCTGTGCACCTAAAATTCCAAGAAAAGCATGTAAGATTTGTCCATCTTTAAGTAAATCATCAGCTATCCCCAGTGCTAAATTGACTGGGACTGCAAATCCTAATCCTTCTGCACCCACATCAGCAGTAGCAATAGCAGTAGTAATACCAATTAATTCTCCATTACTATTTATCAATGCACCTCCACTAGACCCTCTTGTGATAGGTGCATCAGTCTGAATCAAGCCAAATAAGGTAACTCCTGAATTCATAGCCTCGCCACCAACATCAAGTCTTCTTTCTAATGCTGAAACAACCCCTGTTGTTACTGTAGGAGCAGCACCCAAGGTTAGTGGATGGCCAATAGCAACTGCCAGATCTCCAACCTTAAGGACATCACTATTACCAATTGAAATTGGAACTAAATTTGATGCAGAGATTTTCAATAATCCAATATCTGTTAGCCTATCAGATCCAATAATTTCACTTTCATACATCCTTCCATCTTCAAATACAACTCTAACTTGGGTTGAGTTATCAATAACATGGTGATTAGTCATTATTAAACCGTCATCAGAAATAACAACTCCTGAACCCCCACCATTTGGCAGAAATTCTCCACCTTCTGACATATTTCCAACTTGAACTTGAACAATTGTTTTTGTAGCTAGTTCTGCTATAGATACTATTTCTGTAGAGTCAACTCTTGGCATTACTAATTCTTTTTCAGTAACAGTTTCTGTTATAGTTACAGGTTCAGGAATTACAATCTCTTCTTCATCGAATAACCCAAATAGAAATAAAAATGATAAAACTATTCCACTTGAAATTAATGATGCTCCAAAAACAATATTTATAGAGCTGTCCTTTTTGTCAGATTTTTTTTCAATCAAATCAGAGATGTATTGTTCCTGTTCGAATAGTTCTTGTTGAGAAAAATTTTCTTCATTCATATATCTCATAATAAATAAGCAATAATTGTAACTAATATTTGTAAGCAATATTTTTACAAGGTTTCATGTTAAATTTTTTAAATTTCGTATAGGTTGAAAAAATTTACTCGATTACTTAAAGTTATTAAGTAAATGTTATCTGTTCAAAACCTTGAGGTTGTTTATCAGGATGTAATTCTTGTACTTAGAGGAATATCTTTTGAAATTCCAAAAGGGAAAATAGTAGCCTTGCTTGGAAGTAATGGTTCTGGGAAAACAACTGTCATAAGATCTATTACAGGACTCTTAGATGTTCAAAATGGAGATATAACAAAAGGAAACGTAACTGTTGATGGTGATGATATTACCAATTTAAATCCATCAAAAATTGTTGAAAAAGGAATTGCTCAAGTTATGGAGGGTAGAAGAATCTTTTCTGAACTTTCTGTAGTTGAAAACCTTCGTTTAGGCGGTCACACTAATAGTGCTAATATTCAGAATAATATTGATAGAGTTCTTGATATGTTTCCGGTTCTAAAAGATAGACAAAAAGGAGAAGCGGGTTATCTTTCTGGAGGTGAGCAACAAATGCTAGCAATAGGTAGAGCACTCATGTCTGAACCAGAATATCTCCTACTCGACGAGCCAAGTTTAGGGCTAGCACCTAAGCTAGTGGATCAAATTGCTGAGTTGATCCAGGAGATCAACAAACAAGGAGTTACTGTTTTACTTGTAGAACAGAATGCAAATATGGCATTAAATATTTCAGATCATGGATACATAATGGAAACAGGAAATATCGTCATGGATAATGACAGTAAAAAACTACTTAATGACGAAGACGTTCGAGAATTTTATTTAGGTTTAAATGCTGAAGGAACAAAAAGAAAATCTTTTAAAGACGTTAAACATTATAAAAGAAAGAAGAGATGGTTGTCATGAGCCAAGTATTAAGCTTCAAAAACGTAACTTTAAAATTTGGTGGAATTACTGCTCTTAACTCGGTAAGTTTTGATGTTAACCCTGGCGAACTTTATGCAATAATCGGTCCAAATGGTGCAGGTAAGACATCAATATTCAATTGTATTAGTGGGATTTATAGACCAACGGAAGGTGATGTTACTTATGGTACAAGTTCTATTCCCGAACTGAGGCCTGATCAAGTAGCTAACCTTGGGATTGCGAGAACTTTTCAGAATATTGAACTGTTTGAGAACATGACTGTGATTGATAATATTTTATTTGGTGCGCATAGCAAATTAAATTATGGAGCAATCTCAAGCCTTTTTTATACAAGAAAAGTAAGAAATAGTGAAAGAGAAGCAAGAGAAATTGCTGAGGACATTATTGATTTTCTTGAGATTGAACAATACAGATATTCATATATACTTTCTCTACCATATGGTGTTCAAAAAAGAGTTGAGTTAGGAAGAGCTTTAGCAATGAATCCAGAGATAGTTTTACTTGATGAACCAGCTGCTGGTATGAATAGTGAAGAAACAGAGGATATCGCTCGATTTATAATTGATTTACATGAAGAAAGAAAAAAAACAGTAATACTCGTAGATCACGATATGAATATGGTGATGGATATTGCTGAAAGAGTAATGGTTTTAAATTTTGGAGAAAAACTGGCTGAGGGCACTCCAAAAGAAATAGTTGTAGATGAAAATGTTATCGAGGCATATTTAGGAGGTAAGTGATTATGGCCATAACAATGAACGATATTTATGAAATTTTAAAAAATGAAGGTGGAAGAACCCCCTCTGAAAAAGTTATGGAGGTTTCTAAAGATTATCCAGAAAAAATAGCAATGAGATATAAAGTATTTGGAATTTGGCAAGAAACTACTTATAAAGATTTCTGGTTGAAATCAAACTATGTATCAATGGGTTTACGTTTTTTTGGTGTGGAAAAAGGCGATTCAGTAGCTATTCAATCTGAAAATCGACCAGAATGGTTTTTTGCAGATGTTGGAACACAATCTATCGGTGCTGTGAGTGTTGGTCTTTACCCAACAAACCCTGCTGCTGAAGTGAAGTATTTGCTTTCACACTCTGAAAGTAAAATTTTATTCGCTGAGGACCAGGAACAAGTCGATAAAGCACTTGAAGTAATTGATTCACTTCCACAGTTAGAAAAAATAGTTTATTTTGAAAAAAAAGGTATGTATAGCTACGACCACCCCAAGTTAATGACATTTTCAGAATTTTTGGATATTGGTAAGAGTGAATATGAATCTTTTCCTGAGTTTGTAGAAAATGAAATAATAGATTTAGATGACAATGACGTAGCCATTATGGTTTATACTTCTGGAACCACAGGACCTCCTAAAGGCTCTATGATAACTCATGGAAACTTACGATGGGTAGCAACTCAACTTCCATATTTTCCAATATCTAATAATTTAAGTGAAGGTGATTCCCAATTTTTATCATATTTACCACTTTGCCATGTTTTTGGACGCTTAATTGATTTATTGATAGGAATTCATTTGATGGCAACTATAAATTTTGCAGAATCTATAGATACAGTACAGACAGATTTAGCAGAAATACAGCCAACAATCTTCCCGGCTGTTCCAAGAATATTAGAAAAAATGCATTCGGGTGCACTTGTCAGGATGAAAGATGCTTCATTTATAAAAAGAATATTGTTCAAATTTTCAATGTATTTGGGTGATATTGCCGTAGAGAGAAAACTCAACAAAAATTTTGATGATTTATTAGCAAAGATACTTTTATCAATTGGTTATATCCTTTCTTTTAGGTCCTTAAGGAAAAAACTTGGTTTGCAAAGAGCAGAATTTGCTGCATCAGGTGCAGCTCCGATTGCACCCGAAGTTCTTAAATTTTTTATGAGTATTGGCGTCCCTTTGTTCGAAGCTTATGGCATGACTGAAAATTGTGCTTACGCAACTAGTAACAGTCCTGAAAATATAAAAATAGGTACAGTTGGAGTTCCAGCACATGGTGTTGAATTAAAGCTTGCTGATGATGGAGAAATTTTAATCAGGAGTGGTGGTGTATTTAAAGGGTATTTTAAAGATGAACAAGCTACAAATGAAACTATTGATAAAGATGGATGGCTCTACACAGGTGATGTAGGGATTTATGAAGGTGATTTTGTAAAAATCGTGGATAGAAAAAGAGACATCATTATTACTAGCGGTGGAAAAAATGTCTCTCCATCTGAAATAGAAAATAAAATTAAAGTTTCACCTTTTATTAAAGAAGCAATTGTAATTGGCGATAGAAGAAAGTTTCTTTCTGTTTTAATTGGAATAGAATTTGATACTGTATCAAATTGGGCATTAAGAAAAAATATTCCACATACAACTTACAGGGACTTGTCTGAAAAGGAAGAGGTAAAAGATTTAGTATGGAAAGAAATTTCAAAGGCTAATGAAAAAACTTCATCTTTGGAGGTAAGAGAATTTCGAATGATTCCTAAAGAATTAGATCATGAAGAAGGCGAACTCACTGCAACACAAAAAGTAAAAAGGAATGTTTTGATAGAACAATTTAGTGATTTGATTGAGGAGATGTATTCTTGACAATATTTTTACAAGCTACCGTTGAGGGGTTGTCATTAGCAGCTATCTATTCTTTAGTTGCTATCGGTTTTGTTTTAATTTATAAATCAATGGATGTTTTAAGTTTCGCACAACCAGCCTTAGCAGTTGTCGGAGCAGGGTTAATTAGCTCGCTAGCTGTTGATAGGGGCATACCTTTTTGGATAGCTTTAATTATAGGTATTTCTTTAACAGGTGTTTTAGGACTTATTGTTGAAAGAACATTCTTGAGACCAATGGTCGGTGAACCCGTATTTTCTGTAGCCATATTAACAATAGGTATTGATATATTACTGAGAACTACCTTAGATAATTGGATAGGACTTAACCCAAGGTATATGGGTGATCCATTCCCAACATTTGGAAACTTTGGCTCAGCACAAATTGGTGAGGTGACCATTAAATATTTAGAAATTGCTGCTTTAGCAACAGCAATCTTCATCATTATTGCTCTAAATATATTTTTTAGAAAGTCAAAATATGGCGTAGCAATGAGGGCTACATCATTTGATCAAGAAGCAGCCTTAGCACAAGGGATTAATGTTGGTAGAATATTCGGACTTGTTTGGTTTATTGCTGGAATTTTAGCTGCCTTTGCTGGCTTTTTTATTACTGGAGGGTTTAATACATTAACTCAAACAAGTTTTGTTGTTGCTTTAAGAGCTTTACCAGCGGTTGTTATTGGAGGTTTAGACTCCATTCCTGGTGCAGTTGTTGGTTCAATAGTTATTGGATTAACGCAGGGATATGTTGCTTATTACCAGTATGATTTTGAGACTTTAACAGGCCTGACATTAGGTAACGGTTTCTCACTACTTGCACCTTATATAATAATGTTTTTTATTTTGGTACTAAAGCCTGATGGCTTATTTGGAACTAAGGAAGTCGAAAGAGTATGAAAAGTAGACCAAATCTATACACTAACTATGCAAAAGAAACAGCTATATTTTCAAACAATACTCAAAAATTTTGGTTTGCTGTTTTATTTGTATTGTCTGTATCTCTTTGCTTTATAGCTACGGATTATTGGATTTTACTTATATCTAGGTCTCTAACGTTCGCAATAGGTGCTTGGGGAATAAATATAGTTTCTGGACTAGCTGGACAAATTACATTAGCTCACGGATCATTTATTGGAATTGGAGTATATACAGCAGCTGTACTAGGTGGGGTAGCTTCAAACAGTGTCTGGGGTTATGAGCTAGATATGTTAATTTGGTTACCAGCAGCAGGAATAGTAGCTGCACTTTTTAGTCTTATTTTGGCTCCACTTGCAGTAAGACTAAAAGGTCTAAACCTAGCATTGGTTACTCTTGCCTTTCTTTTTATTTGTTCTCATATTTTTTCAAATTTTATATCGATAACCGGTGGAGCAGGTATCGGCAGAAAGGTCGCAAAGCTTGTAATCTTTGGGATCAACCTTGAGGAAGGTTTAGTATTCGGTAATTTTTTACTTGAGAAAAATCAAATTCAATATTTAATGTGTTTGTTTTTATGTATAGTTATGGGATTCGGTTTTAAAAATATTGTACGTTCAAGAGCAGGAAGAGCTTATGCCGGAATTCGTGATGGAGATATTGCCGCTGAAGCTTTAGGAGTGAATTTATTTAGATATAAAGCTAGTGCATTTGCCCTTGCGAGTTTTTATGCTGGTGTTGGAGGTGCTATGGCATCAACTATTTCAGGTGGTGTTGAGCCAGGCCTGTTCAATTTACTATTTTCTATTTTAGCTGTAGCAATAATAGTGATTGGTGGAGCTGGAACAGTATTAGGGCCTCTTTTTGGAGCATTTTTCTATATTATGGCTCCTGGTCTAATACAATATTTATTGAAGATAACACATTTGACTGAATCAGCATTACCTCTCAATTTAGGTCAAATAGAAGCAATACTTTTTGGACTTTGTATTATTTTGTTTCTAATATTTGAACCCAGAGGACTATGGGGAATTTGGTTTAGGTTACGTAATTATTTTAAAGCTTGGCCTTTTTCCTACTAGATTAATAAAAATCTACTAATCTTTAATTATTAGTACTAATAAATCTAAGGGGGAGAAATGAAATCATTGCGTAAGCAAGGAATCATTCTATTTACTATTCTTGCCCTTGTTTTAGTAGCCTGTGGTGGTGACGCTGTTGAAGAAGAAGTCGTAGAGGAAACAACTCCTGAAGTTGTTGAAACTCTAGACTCACCTGCAGTAACAACCGCACAAACTGTTAAAACAGGAGTGGGAGTAACTTCAGACCCATGTCCAGAAGCTGTTGGATCATTTCCAACAGGTGCAGACCCATCAAAGGGCTGTATATATCTTGGGCTCATAAACGACTATACAGGTCCTTATGGAGCATTAGGTCCAGCACTTGAACTTGGACAAAGAGCATTCTGGCTATGGGCAAATACAGCCGGGGGAGTCGGAGACTACAGTGTTACCATCGTTGAAGGTGGAGACGCACAATATAATCCTGCAAAACATTTAGAGGTTTATAATTCTCAAAGAGACAATGTTGCAGCATTAGCTATGTCTTTAGGAACACCTCAAACTTTATTTATTCTTGATGAATTAGATAAAGACGATATGATAGCAGCACCAATGAGCTGGTATTCAGGTTATGCATATAAAGATCTTGACAAAGGCTTAATTGTTGAGTTCGGATCTGCTTATTGTGCACAAGGCATGAATGCAGTTGACTGGGCACTTGCAAACCTACCTGTTGAAATCAAAACCATTGGCATTATTGGTAATGCTGGTGACTATGGTGGTGACTGGGCTAAAGGTGTACAAGCTGCAGCAGAAGCAAATGGAATAACAGTTGCATGGAGTTACTTACCTCCAGCTACTGAGTTCGACGTAGCGCAAGCAGTTGGCTTAATGGTTACACAACCAGTTGATGCTTATTTTCCAGCATTAGGGCCACCAGCAATGGCACAGGTCGCAGGTGGTGCTTTCCAGCAAGGTATTACACCTATTGCCATGATGGCAGCACCTTCATTTAACGATGCATTTGTTAGAGAAGGTTTTGCATTAGCACCGTTATTCACATCTGGTTCAATGTATGTAACAGCTTTCGTTGATCCATATGAAGCAGATACAGCTGGACACGCAGCTATGAGAGCTACATTTGACGCTGTTGGACAAGTCACTGGTAACCTATTCGTTACTGCTGGTTGGTCTTCACAGTATCACTTAAAAGGTGTACTTGAAGCAGCAATTAAAGGTGGCGACCTTACAAGAGCAGGTATTAGAAGAGCAGCAGCTAATGTTGATGTTAGTTCTGACGGAATGATGCCTACAAAAAATCTTGGTAAAGATGGTGCTCAAACAGAAACTTTTGTTGGAGTACCTACAGCAGATAATTTGAGCGGTATTAAATCACTCGCATCGAAATATACTGGTCCAAGTGCAGCAGCCTATGATTGGAGTGCTGGCGCCTGTAGTTAATATTTAACTATTTGATATAAAGAGCCGGTATATTACCGGCTCTTTATTTTTATTTAAATCTAAAATCTTCCTATGTACAATTTGTCAAAAACAAACAAAAAAATACTTATTTCCTTCTTAATTATTTTTATAACAATTTCATCCTTATCCCTTGTTAAGACAGATTATTACTTTATGTCTCCAGGACCTCCTTATCAGTGGGAAATAGAATATGTGGAAATTAATAGTTTTGATTTTGAAGGTAGTCTTTATCAACTAACTGTAAGGAGAGATGAAGCAAATGCGTTAATATATGCTTGGTCTTTAATCAATGATTCATATGATTTATACCCAAGAGAAGTAATTTTACCTGATGGTGTTACTCCTAAAGAACTTAGTGAAATTAGCATCCAAAATATGAGAACATCTGAAAATGTTGCCATTGCTGTAGCTTTAAAGAATGTTGGTTATGAAATAAGTTCAAAGGGTGATGGAGTTTCAGTAGTGGGTCTACTTGATGACTCACCAGTGAAAGAAAAGTTAAAAAAAGGAGATTTATTGAATTCAATTAATAATAAAGAAATTAACTCTACAACTGAATTCATAGCTACCTTAAGAACCTACAGTATTGGAGAAAGTGTTTCTATTGGTCTACTTAGAGAAGTAGATGGAGAGTTAAAGCAAATGTTTGTAGAAACCACTCTTATAGAACATGTTGAATATGAAGGAGAACCTATGGTTGGATTTCTTGCTACAACTGTAAACGAAAGATTTGACTTTCCATTTGAAATAGATATTAAAACAGGAAATGTTGGAGGACCTTCAGCAGGCTTAATGATGGCTTTAAATGTATACAATAATCTAATTCCAGAAGATATAACAAACTCTATGATTGTTGCTGGAACTGGCACTATTGAAATTGATGGTTCTGTAGGACCTGTCGGTGGTATCAAGCAAAAAATAATTGCTGCAAAAAGAGCTGGTGCAGAACTAATTCTTGTTCCAGTAGCGAATTTTGAAGAGGCCAAACCATTTGAGGACGACAAAACAGCAATAGTAGCTGTTGATTCTTTCGATGAAGCATTATCAGTTATTTCACAGTATAGTTCACGTTAAAGACGAGAGATAAATAATATATATACATGGTCAATATAGGTGGAACAAACACAGGTAACGAAAGAAGAGGTTTATCTTTTCTTGTTTTTGTTGGAATTATTGGATTTTCAATTGCAAGAGCCATAGCAACTTTTTTTACAAATTATTTGTGGTTTGATTCTGTTGACCTAAATTCAGTCTGGATAAAAATTCTATTAACAAAGTCTATTCTTGTTGCAGCTACATCCCTTTTAGCATTTGGATTTATATTTATTAATTTAAGACTTGCAGTAAGAGCAACACCTGTAATGGACATTTTCGAATCATTCGAATCTCAAGATCCACTAACTAGGTTTAGAGAATTTTTTAATGAACGTTTTCTAAAATATAGACTTTGGGGTGCAATTGGTCTTTCTTTATTTCTTGGTGCTGGAGCCTCTCAACTATGGGAACAAGTTTTATTATTTATAAACCAAAAATCTTTCGGAGTAGCAGACCCAGTTTTTCAATATGATGTATCAAGTTATGTTTTTGGATTACCTTTGTATAGACTTTTTGTATCTTGGGGGTTTCAATTAGTCATCTTTACTTCCTTTATCATTATTTTATTCTTTATTGCAACAGGGGCTCTACAGCTTCGTCAAGGTAGGTTGCCAGAGGTAAGTAGTGGTGCAAAAGCCCACCTTTCTGTTTTGCTTGCATTTGTAGCTGTACTTAAAGCATTTGCTTATAGATTAGATTCTATGGAGCTTCTGTATTCACCAAGAGGTAAAGTTTTTGGCGCAAGCTATACAGATGTAGTTGCGCACTTACCAGCCTTAAATCTATTGATATTAATTTCTTTGTTTGGTGCAGTATTGTTGCTAGTCAACATTAAAAGAAGAGGCTGGTTACTACCAGCTACTGCAATTAGTTTGTGGCTTGCCGTTTCAATCATTGTTGGCGGAGTTGTTCCTGCAGCAATCCAAAGATTTAGGGTTGTGCCTGATGAATTAAACAAAGAACTACCTTATGTTGAGAATCATATCAACTATACAAGACTTGCTTATGGTTTAGATAGTATTGAAGAAAAATCATTTGAGGCTTCACCTAATTTAACAGATAACGACATTTCAGATAATGCTCAAACTGTAGACAATATTAGATTATGGGACCCAACTGTTTTAGCTGAAACATATAGTCAGCTCCAAGAGATTAGAGCTTACTACGCACTGGATGAAGTCGATGTCGATCGTTATAGAATTAATGGTGAGCTAACACAGGTCATGGTCTCTGCTAGAGAATTAGACCAAACAAATTTGCCTGCAGTTGGTTGGGTCAACGAAAGGCTTCAATACACTCATGGTTACGGCGTAGTTTTTAGTCCTGCAAATAATGTTGCAAGCCAAGGTCAGCCAGATTTTTATGTAAAAGGCGTACCTGCTACTACAACTGTCAGTGAATTAGAGGTAGAACAACCAAGAATCTATTTTGGAGAATCAGCTGAATCAGTTGAGTATGTAGTTGTAAACTCTTTACAAGACGAAGTTGACTATCCCTTGTCTACAGAGGGTCAGTCAGTTGCTTACACAAATTATTCAGGAGATGGTGGTGTAGGTATAGGCTCATTTTTTAGAAGACTTGGATTTGCACTACGATATAGTGAGTTAAATTTGTTAATATCAAACCAGCTTTCTGATGACTCAAAATTGATTATGGAAAGAAATGTTGTAAGTAGAGTTAAAAAAGCAGCTCCTTTCTTGTACACAGATAATGATCCATATTTAGCATTAATAGATGGAAATTTATTTTGGATAATTGATATGTACACAGTGTCTGATAAATATCCTTATGCTCAACCTGCTGATACAAGAAGAATTAATGAAAATTCTGGCCTCCCTATGAACTTTAACTATTTGAGAAATTCAGTGAAAGCAGTCGTAAATGCTTATGATGGCACAATGAATTTCTATGTTGTTGATGAAAATGATCCACTAATTTTGTCATACAAAGATATTTTTCCAAATCTGTTTACACCAAAAAGTTCTATGAGTAGTGAGTTGCTTGATCACATAAGGTACCCAGAAGATTTATTTACAATACAATCCGATATGTATAGAGATTATCACATGACTGATCCAAGAGTATTTTATGCTGATGAAGATCCATGGGTAATACCATCTGACTCCTCAACAACACCTAGAGTTGCTACTTTAAGAGGAGAGTTTACTGAAATAGGTTTCAAACCAATGTTGCCATATTATTTATTAATGAGCTTGCCTGGGGAAAGCGATTTAAGCTATCTAATTTTTCAACCATTTAATCCGGAAAACAGACCAAACATGCAGTCATTTTTAGTTGCAGATGCCGATCCAGAAAATTATGGACAGTTAATCGACTTTAGACTACCAAAAGGAGAATTTGTTGATGGACCTAGTCAGGTTGCAACAAGAATCAACCAAGACCCTGATATTTCGCAAATATTTACTCTTCTTGATCAGCAGGGTTCAAGTGTTATTAAAGGTAATCTATTTGTTGTTCCTATAAATCAATCAATACTTTATTATCAACCAATTTATCTTCAGGGAGAGCAGAACCCATTGCCAGAATTTAAATTTGTTGTTGTTGTTTTTCAAGACAGAATAATCATGGAGGAATCTTTGTCTGAGGCTTTGGCTAGTGTTTTCGGTGGTGATTTTGCAACTGAGAATGTTGAAGATACAGAAGGTGAAAGTGCTCTTGAGCTTCTAGAGAAAGCAACTAAAGCTTTTGAAAAAGCACAACAAGAATTACAGAATGGAAATCTAGGTTTATATCAAGACCTTGTTGAACAAGCTCAACAGTATGTAGATCTTGCTCTAGAGCTTTTAAATAACAATTAAATTTCTTGAGTTTATATTTATTCTTATTATTATTAGTAATTCAGCGCGGGGTGGAGCAGTCTGGTAGCTCGCTGGGCTCATAACCCAGAGGTCGTAGGTTCAAATCCTACCCCCGCTACCAATCTATCTGATAAAGATATCTATTATTCGCTTTCTACCTGTAGCAGCAGCCAATAACTTTAATGCAAATAATCCTGAAGCTCCAAGATAAGCCAAGCTTCCCAACACTAGAAAAATTCTCCAAAATAATATTGCATCCATATGTAAATTATAAACTACTCATAGACAATGGTTATTTTGTTAATTCAATTATTTCGTTAGCCGTAATTTCGCCATTTAGAGTATGCAAGATTAAAAGATTTCTATCCAAAACTAAAGTAGTTGGAATTCCAGTCCATTTGAACTGCGATAATACAATGTCAGACTCTTCTTCTTCTAATATATTCTTATAAGTAATTTCATTATCTTTAATAAACTCTCTACCATTTGATGCTGAGTCATCAACAAGAATACCAATAACTGTTATATTTGATTGCTCAGAAATTTTTAATAATTCATCAACTTCATTTTGACATGGAATACACCAACTAGCCCAAAGATTAAGAATGACAAACTCTGTGTTGATTTCCTCATTACTTAATGAATATACCTGTTTTAGTGAATCAACTTCAATTCCATTATTTATATCTGAAATAGTATTGACTTGCTCATTAGAACTAGAAGCATTTAACACGGCGATACCAACTAGCGCTGTTAAAAGTATGAGCAGTAAATTTCTTTTAATCATAATGTAATGTTATTACCTAATATAAATACAATACTAAACATGGATATTCAAGATATAAACTATCCCGGATTTAATAGAAGCCTCGATGAGTTAAATGCTATTACAAAATTAAAGAAAAAATCATGCGAGATTCTCGACTTTACTGAGATTGAGTGGGTTAGGGATGTTTTACGTCAAAGAATTAATGAAAATAATGATTTAGAGGTTAAGTTTAAAACTCCAACTGAAAAGCAAATAGCGGATGTCTCAGCAATTGTGGGGGCAGATATTGATATGGAGGATTTAAAAAACAACTTTCACAAAAACAAAAGAATAATTGGGATCACATCCGGTAAAGGAGGTGTTGGGAAATCTACTATAACATCCTTACTTGGTATTGCGTTTGATGAACTTGGCAAGAAAGTTGGGATTCTTGATTCTGACATTTGGGGGTACTCAGTCCCAAAGATTTTGGGAGCTAAATTTCCTCCAATTCCATTTAATGAAAGAATCTTTCCATCAAAAATCAATAATTTAAGTGTTATATCAATGGAGTATTTTGTTAAACAAGATGAAGCTGTTATATGGAGGGGACCAATGCTTCATAAAGCTATAGAACAATTTTTATTTGAAGTTTTATGGCAAGATATAGA
>Ga0233451_10002959_pt1 | contig 15118 bp, 15 predicted proteins | sample 011ome_29_FD_183052 | JGI IMG/M metagenome (GOLD analysis project Ga0233451, IMG submission 183052) | Coastal salt marsh microbial communities from the Groves Creek Marsh, Skidaway Island, Georgia - 011504CT (spades assembly) | ecosystem: Environmental > Aquatic > Marine > Intertidal zone >...
AACCCTTTAAAACAAAGGTTCTAATAAAATTTTTTTTGTGTAAAGTAACAATCATGAATAAAGTTGTTTATTTAGTTTTTTTCTTTTTATCTACCAATGTAATCGCTGAAAATTCTAGACCATTGGCGGATGGACTATCTTCCTGTGCAGGGACTTACATGTTTGCTCAAGAGATATATAGAAATGCAAACAATGATGAGCGTGTAGAAATGTTCCAGGATTTATCATCACAATATTTATCAGCTGCTGAGGCCAGTTATTTTCTTCTCAGAGATGAGTCTATTACACCGAGAAAGATTGCCGAAAATAACATGCAGAAAACATTTAACATGTGGTCCCCAAGATTTAAACAACTTATGACAGAAGAGGGTAGACAAGACAAGGCAGCAAACAATGCCCTTCTTAAAGACCTTCTTGAAGATATAAAACTTTGTGCAATTATTGACAAATCTGGAAAGAAGCTACTTAATGAGTACAATAATTACTTATCCAAAAATTAATTTGACTGAATAGTGTCACTTAGTCCAGATTTTTCCAAAAAAGATATAAACAAAAATATTGATCGTTTGATTAATGAGGGCTACGAAGTTGCTCGCAAGGCATCGGATGGAGATAGTTGGGAGTCTGTTATATCTCTACTTGATGAGTTTGAATTTAGATTTGAAAGAGAGTGTAGCGTTAATTCTCATCTAAATTCCGTGATGTTCGATGAAAAGTTTAATCAAGAATATGAAAAGACATTACCAAAAATTTCTAAGTTTTATTCCAATATATCAACCAATAAAGAACTCTTTAATGCTCATAAAAGAGTTTTAGACACTAATCTAACACAACAACAAACTCATATCGTACATGAAGCGATAAAAGGATTCCAGTTATCAGGTATCGATTTAGATCCTGATAAACAAGAGGAAGTTAAAAAAATTCAAGAGAAATTAGCTGTTTTAAGTAATTCATTTTCGAATAATTCACTCAAGTCTACCAATGAGTGGAAAAAATCAGTCTCTAAGGCTGATTTGCCGGGTTACTCAGAAGATCAATTGTCAAAAATTAGAAAAAAAGATGGTTCTTTTGAGATCACCCTTCAAATGCCTGTTTATTTAGATTTAATGACGTTTTGTGAAAATCAAACATTAAGAGAGGAAGTATATAAAGCTTACATTTCTAGAGCCTCTGAAATTGGACTTACTAGCAAAAAGTATGATAATACTAAGATAATGGATGAAATTCTTAAATTACGTCTTAAATTAGCCAATTTACTAGGTTTTAATAACTATGCTGAGTTATCGATTGCTTCCAAGATGGTTGAAAGTCCAAATCAGGTGATAGATTTTCTAGATTTATTAATTAACAAGAGTCGATCTCAAGCATTGAATGAGTTTCAAGAATTGGAATCATTTGCAGGATGCAAAATCAACCCTTGGGATTTTGCATTTTATTCGGAAAAATTAAAAGAAAAGAAGTATGGATTCAAAAAATCTGATCTAACCCCATATTTTCCTGAGGAGAATGTTCTTAATGGTCTGTTTAGTTTAATAAAAGAGCTATATGAAATTTTACTTAAAGAGATCAAAGAAGATTCTTATCATCAAGATGTGAAAGTTTTTGACTTAGTAAAAAATAATGAAAGTATTGGTAGAGTTTATATAGACCTTTACGCAAGAGAAAATAAAAGAGGTGGTGCATGGATGTCAGATTATCAACCACTCACAGAAAAAAATAAGCCTGTCGCTTTTGTTGTTTGTAATTTAAATAAGCCAACTCAAGATAAACCAGCAATGTTTGAATTTGATGAAATAGTCACTATATTTCATGAATTTGGACATGCTCTACATCATTTATTGACTAAAGTTGAGTATCCTTGTGCATCGGGAATATCCGGAGTGCCATGGGATGGTGTTGAGCTGCCAAGTCAATACATGGAGTTTTTTGCATATGATCAAGAAGTGATTAAAAAAATTTCATCTCACTATTTAACTGGTGAAAGCTTACCTGATGAGCTCTATCAAAAAATCATTGATTCAAAAAATTTTCAATCAGCGATTCAGATGCTCAGACAATGTGAATTTGCTTTGTGGGACATTAAGACCCATATGTCGAGCAAAGATACATATGAAATACTTAATGAGGTGAGACAAAAGACTTCAATTATTCCACCCATCAATGAGAATAGATTTTTAAATACGTTTGGACACATCTTTAGTGGAGGATATGCAGCTGGATATTTCAGTTACAAATGGGCTGAAGTTTTAGCTGCTGATGCTTTTTATTATGTTAATCAGAGTGGATCGATCAATAAAGATTTAACCTATTCTTTCAAAGAGAATATTCTTGAAGTTGGCGGCAGTTTAGATTTCATGACTCAATACAAGAAATTTAGGGGAGGGGAGCCAGAATTGAAATCAGTATTGCTTTCAAATGGAATCCAGTAGTACTGTAGAATATATCTCTAATTTTTTTGGAGTAAATCTTAATGTTTAAACTTTTATTAATTGTATTGGTTATATTAGCCCTAGTTGGTGGTGCAGTAGAATTTGTTTCTGATGATACGCAATGGGTTTTTATTATTAATAAAGAAGCTTTGTTATCAAGTATTCAAAATGGCGCGATGACCACATACGAGTACTTTAAGTCATTAATTGCTGAAGCAGATAAAATCCAAGGCGTTGATTTATCAAGCCCCTCAAAGTAAGAAACTAAATCCTAGATATTAAGATTGAACCATTAGTTCCGCCAAAACCAAAAGAGTTTGAGATTGCATGATCAATTTTCATGTCTCTAGCTTCATTGGCAACATAATCAAGATCGCATAAAGGATCTTGGTTAAAAATATTGATAGTAGGTGGAGCTACTTGATTTTTGACAGCTAAGGTGGTAAATATCGCTTCTATTCCGCCAGCAGCACCCAAAAGATGACCTGTCATTGATTTTGTTGAACTCATAGCAACATTGTATGCATGTTGGCCTAATGCAGATTTGACAGCATCAGTCTCAGCTTTATCTCCAGCAGGAGTTGAGGTGCCATGTGCATTTATGTAATCTATCTGCTCTGAATTAATTCCCGCATTTCTAATAGCATTTGTCATACATCTTGCAGCGCCTTCTCCACCCTCTGATGGAAGTGTCATGTGATAGGCATCACCACTCATTCCATAGCCTGAAACCTCTGCATAAATTTTTGCACCTCGTTTTTTAGCATGCTCATATTCTTCAAGCACCACAATACCAGCACCATCTCCCAAAACAAAACCATCACGATCAACATCCCAAGGTCTTGATGCTGTTTCAGGAGAGTCATTTCTTGTAGATAATGCTCTAGCAGAGGCAAACCCACCTAGACCGCAATTAGTTGTTGACATCTCTGCACCACCCGCAATCATGACATCAGCATCACCATATTCAATAATTCTCGCTGCATCACCAATGTTATGAGTACCTGTAGTACATGCGGTAACAATAGCAAAATTAGGTCCCTTGAAACCATATTTGATTGACAAGTTACCAGAAATCATATTAATAATAGATGATGGAACAAAAAATGGGGATATCCTTCTGGGACCCTTTTCTCGATATAAATCTGCAGTCGCTTCGATAGTTCCAAGACCACCAACACCGGCGCCAATAGCAACGCCTATCCGATCAGCATTTTCCTCATTAGCTTCGATACCACTATCTTCTATAGCTTGAATTCCAGCAGCCATGCCATAGTGGATAAAAGTATCCATTTTTTTAGCATCTTTAGGGCTTATGTAGTCTGATACATCAAATCCCTTAATCGTACCACCAAACTTAACTGCTTGATCAGTTGTATCAATGGAAGTAATGTTAGTTATTCCAGATTTTCCGGCTAGAATATTATTCCATGCATCATCAACTTTGTTTCCTACTGGAGAAACAATTCCCAAACCTGTGATAACAACTCTTTTTTTAGACATAAATCATATTATAAAAAAGGCGCTGATAAAAAGCGCCTAATTATCATATGCAAGATGGAAACTTATAGATTCTTTTCCACGTAATCTATCGCTTGCTGAACGGTAGTAATTTTCTCAGCCTTATCATCAGGAATTTCACATTCAAACTCCTCTTCAAGGGACATTACTAGCTCAACAGTATCAAGAGAGTCAGCGCCTAAGTCATCAATGAAAGAAGCGTTATTATCAATATCACCACTTACATCTAATTGCTCAGCAACTACTTTCTTTACCCTTTCTTCAATACTACTCATCTATTCGTTTCCTAGTTATTAAAAATAGTTATTTTATCTCTAAAAATAAGCACAAATAAAAATATTTCTATAAAAATTTATACGTATTTTGTAGGATCAACAAAGCCTGCATTTTTAAAACCTATTTTTCTTAATTCGCAAGCATCACATCTACCACAGGCTTCTCCTAAATCATTGGCTCTATAGCATGTAATTGTTTTAGAGTAATCAACACCTAATTTTTGGCCTTCTCCAATAATTTCAACTTTATTTAAATAAATTAATGGTGTATGGATTGTAATTTTCTTACCCATCACGGCATTTTTTGTTGCCAAATTAGCCATTTTTTCAAATGCTTCAATATACTCAGGTCTGCAATCCGGATATCCAGAATAATCTACTGAATTTACGCCAATAAAAATATCATTTGATCCCATGATCTCAGACCATGCTAATGCTAAAGATAAGAATATCGTATTCCTTGCAGGAACATAAGTAACTGGAATACCTGAAGATTTCTTATAATCTGGAATATTAATGCTCTTATCGGTCAATGCAGAGCCTCCTATGTCTGACAAAGAGACTTTCATTATTCGATGTTCTTTAACTTGATATGATTTTGCAATTTCTATCGCAGAGTTAAGTTCTGATTTTTGTTTCTGACCATAATCAAAGCTTAACGCATAACATTCATAATCTCGGGATTTTGCAATTGCTAGGACAGTAGTAGAATCAAGACCTCCAGATAGGAGGATAACCGCTTTAGACATCAGCTAAGTAACCATAATCTTCAAGCCATACTTTTCTGTCTGATGCTCTTTTTTTACTGAGAAGCATATCCATTTTTTGTGAAACTTGTATTGGATTATCTAAAGTGAGTTGAATCAATCTTCTGGTATCAGGATGCATTGCCGTTTCTCTTAACTGAGAGGGGTTCATTTCTCCCAGACCTTTGAAGCGTTGAACCTGAATTTTTACTTTCTTATTTTCACCCTCTATTCGTTTAACAATAGATTCTTTTTCAGAATCATCAAGTGCATAAAATACTTGCTTACCAGCATCTATACGATAAAGAGGGGGCATGGCAATATAGACGTGACCCTCTCTCACCAGTTTTGGAAAATGTTTGACGAATAGGGCAGTGATAAGCGTTGCAATATGGGCTCCATCTGAGTCAGCATCAGCTAGCACACAAATCTTGCCGTATCTCAGCTCTGAGAGATCATCACTATCTGGCTCAAGACCAATAGCAACACTAATATCATGAATTTCATTACTGGCTAATACTTGGGTGGAGTCTACCTCCCATGTATTTAAAATTTTTCCACGAAGAGGTAAGATGGCTTGATATTCTTTATCTCTTGCTTGTTTAGCGGAGCCACCTGCAGAATCTCCTTCAACGAGAAATAATTCTGTTTGTTCTAAGTTATTACTTATGCAATCAGACAGTTTTCCAGGAAGGGAGGGACCAGATGAAACTTTTTTTCTGACTATTTTCTTTGATGTTTTGACTCTTGCTTGAGCGTTTAATATCGCTAGTTCTGCAATTCTTTCAGCATCACTGGTGTGTTGATTAAGCCATAAACTAAATGCATCTTTAACCACACTCGATACATATCCAGCAGATTCTCTTGAAGATAGCTTTTCTTTTGTCTGACCAGAAAATTGAGGGTCTAACATTTTGATAGAAAGCACATAAGAAATTCGATGCCAAACATCATCTGGAGTTAATTTGATATTTTTAGGCAAAAGACTCCTAAATTCACAAAACTCTTTGAGCGCATCAGTTAAACCAGACCTGAGTCCATTAACATGAGTACCACCAAGAGAAGTAGGAATTAAATTAACAAAGCTTTCATAAACAATGTTAGAGGTATTTTCTGTCCATGTCAGGGTGCAAGCCAGTTCTTGTTCCTTTGAATGGTGATTGATTACCAAAGGCACTGATGGCACACAATCATATCCTTCAAGTGAAATAGACAAATAATCTTTGAGGCCATCTTGATATATCCAGGACTCAGATGAGTTGTCGTTCTCATCATAATAAGAGACTTCAAGGCCAGAACACAAGACAGCCTTGGAGCATAATGTTTGTTTTAGTTTTTTGACAGAAAATTTTGCAGAATCAAAAAAAATAGGGTCAGGTTTAAATTTAACAATGGTTCCTGTATTCCTTTTACCAACAGATTCAAGCTCCTCCAGATCGGTCAATTTATCGCCATTTGAAAAACTTATGTGATACTTTTTGGAGTCTCTTTTAATCCACACATCAAGCTTTGATGAGAGTGCATTAACAACTGAAACACCTACACCATGAAGACCACCAGAAAACTGATATGAATCATTGGAGAATTTTCCACCGGCGTGAAGCTTGGATAAAATAACCTCAACACCAGGTTTTCCCTCTGTTGGATGAATATCTACTGGCATGCCTCGACCATTATCTTCAACGCTAAGACTGCCATCTAGATGATGTATTACATGAATTTTGGATGCATGACCAGCAACAGCTTCATCAATACTGTTGTCAATGACTTCTTGAGCAAGATGATTGGGACGCTCTGTGTCGGTATACATTCCAGGACGCTTTCTAACAGGCTCGAGTCCTGTAAGTACTTCAATGGAGGCAGCGTCATAGCTTTTCATAAACTTCCAAATAATACCAAAAAAAAAGCCCCAAAAGAGGGGCTTTTTTTGAATCAAAAAATGATTACATCATACCGCCCATACCGCTCATATCTGGAGCTGCTGGAGCAGGTTCATCTTTAGGTATATCAGCGACCATGGCTTCAGTAGTAATCATTAATGCAGAGATAGAAGCAGCATGTTGAAGTGCTGCACGTGTGACTTTTGTTGGGTCTAGGATACCCATCTCAAGCATATCACCATATTCTTCAGTTCCCGCATTAAATCCAAAGTTACCTTTACCCTCAGAGACTTTATTAAGAACCACAGAAGCTTCTCCACCTCCATTTGTGACTATCTGACGAAGAGGTGCTTCCATTGCTTTCTTAGTAATTGAAATACCAATATCCTGATCATGGTTGTCACCTTTAACCTTGTCTAAGGAGGCAATAGCTCTCACAAGAGCAACACCGCCGCCAGGTACCACGCCTTCTTCTACAGCCGCTCTTGTAGCAGATAGAGCATCATCAACACGGTCTTTTTTCTCTTTCATTTCAACCTCTGTTGAGGCGCCAATTTTTATGACAGCGACACCGCCAGAAAGTTTCGCAAGTCTCTCTTGGAGTTTTTCTTTATCATATTCAGATGTAGTTGTCTCAATTTGAGCTTTGATTTGTGAGATTCTTCCATCAATATCTGATTTTTGACCTGCGCCATCAACCACAGTGGTATTTTCCTTACCGACTTCAATTCTCTTAGCTGATCCAAGATGTTCTTCAGTAACACCTTCAAGAGATAGGCCAACTTCTTCTGATATTACTACACCACCGGTTAATGTTGCGATGTCTTGAAGAATTGCTTTACGTCTATCACCAAACCCAGGAGCTTTAACTGCGCAGACCTTAACAACACCACGCATGTTATTTACGACTAATGTAGCGAGTGCTTCTCCTTCAATATCTTCGGCAATGATTAATAAAGGTTTGCCAGATTTCTGAACAGATTCTAATGTTGGAAGTAAATCACGGATATTTGTTATTTTTGCATCATGAAGAAGAACAAAAGGATTCTCTAGGTCTGCAGTCATTGAATCCTGGTTATTAACAAAATAAGGTGATAAGTAACCACGATCAAATTGCATGCCTTCAACCACATCTAATTCATTCTCAAATCCTGAGCCATCTTCAACGGTGATAACTCCTTCTTTTCCAACCTTTTCCATGGCTGCAGCAATAATATCTCCAACCGACGTATCTGAGTTAGCTGAAATGGTACCCACTTGGGCTATTGCTTTCGAATCATCACATGGCTGAGATAGTTTACGAAGTGTTTCTACTGCAGCAGCAGTAGCCTTGTCAATACCACGTTTAATATCCATTGGGTTCATCCCAGCAGCAACTGCTTTAACACCCTCAGTTACTAATGCCTGAGCAAGGACTGTTGCTGTTGTAGTTCCATCACCCGCAATATCATTTGTTTTTGACGCAACCTCTTTAACCATTTGTGCGCCCATATTCTCATATTTTCCCTCTAACTCAATCTCTTGAGCAACAGAAACACCATCTTTGGTAATGTGTGGAGCACCAAATGATTTATCTAAAACAACATTTCTACCCTTAGGGCCTAAGGTTACTTTTACTGCATCAGCCAGGGTATTAACACCACTAAGCATTAATTTTCTAGCCTCTGAACCAAATTTAACTTCTTTAGCTGCCATTTATTACTCCTTAATCAATTATTGCAACAACGTCGCTTTCATTCATAACTAGCAGGATTTCACCATCAACTTTGATCTCATTACCTGCGTATTGACCAAATAAAATTTGATCACCAATTTTTACATCCATAGCGATAACTTCACCATTATCATTCTTACGACCATTACCAACAGCAATTACCTCGCCTCTAGAGGGTTTCTCTGTGGCTGAATCAGGAATGATTATTCCACTACTTGTTGTTTTTTCTTCTTCTACTCTTCTGACAACAACACGGTCATGCAAAGGACGAATATTCATTTTTTCTCCTAGTTATTTGTTTGTAAATAAATTATTAGACCGATTCTTTAATATCTAAGAATCTAAAGCTTCTTTAAGCTTTTGCATGGCTTTATTTTCAAGCTGACGAACACGTTCAGCAGAAACACCATACTTGTCTGCTAAATTATGTAGGGTCACTTTTTCTTCTTTCAAGTACCTAGCTTGTAAAATTTCCAAACTTCTTTCATCGAGAGTCGATAGTGCCTGATATAGTTTTTGCTGGGAGTGTTTTTGATCATCCTCAGAAACTAAAATTTGCTCAGGGGTCTGTGTATTCGGATCAGTTAAATAATATTCCGGAGAACTTGTGTTCTCATCTTCATCAGCGATTAATCCCACATCATTAAACTGAAGTCTTGCCTCCATCTCAAGAACATCACTGGTCTTTACTCCGAGATCATTTGCAATATCCTTAGCTTGTTCCTCTGTAAGAGATTGATAAATTTGAGCTTTTGCCTGCTTAAGTTTGAAGAATAATTTTCTTTGCGCTTTGGTAGTAGCAACTTTTACAATCTTCCAATTTTTGAAGATAAATTCATGAATCTCAGCTCTTATCCAGTAAACAGCAAATGAGGCAAGTCTTACCTTTTTATAAGGATTAAACTTCTTTACAGCCTTCATAAGACCGATAGTACCCTCTTGAATTAAATCTGCTTGCTCGAGACCATATCCTTTGTAGCCATGAGCAATAAAAGCAACAAATCTAATATGTGATAAGACAAGCTTTCTAGCTGCATCTAAGTCATGATTTTCAAAAAGACTCACTGCTAACTCATGCTCTTCCTCTGCAGAGAGTATCGGTGGATATTTTTGTATATCCAATACATGATTATCTTTAGCTATTACTGGGAGTGTATATTCAGACATATGTCCTCAAAAAATTTCCAATGAAATTCATTATACAATAATGAATTGATATAGCAATTTATCTAACCTATGAGCTCATTAAGGATATTTTTTTGCTGTTCTCTCTGGATAGTAGTTTCTAATCGTAATGAATGAATGATAGACTGCAGCTCAAGTGAAGCTTGATCAAAATCATCATTAACTATTAGATAATCATAATTCTCGTAATGAGATATCTCTGATTTAGCTTGTTTCATGCGTTTCTTGATAACGTCTTTTGAGTCTTGTGCACGAGAATTTAATCTCTCCTCAAGGCTTTTTATAGAAGGAGGGACGATAAAAATGCTCTTCGTGCTAATTTTCTTCATAACTTGCTCTGCTCCTTGCCAGTCAATCTCTAAAATCACATCAATGCCCTTATCTAAAAGATTCTGTACTTTGGGCATTGAAGTTCCATATTGATTACCAAAAACATCAGCACTTTCTAAAAATTCACCATGCGCATCTTTTTCATTAAATTTAACACTATCGACAAAGTAATAATCCTTGCCGTCAACTTCTCCTGGTCTAGGCGAGCGTGTGGTGTGAGAAATAGATACTTGAATATTATCGACTTTAGTAAGCAGGTCTTTAACTAAACTCGTTTTTCCTGCTCCAGATGGTGCAGATATAATGATCACATTAGCCATTATTTGGGCTTATACCCTTGAATTTGATCAATATTGTCTCTATCGAAGAAGAATTTCTCTAATTGTTCTTTTAAATAAGATTGAGCACCTGGGTCCATTAAGTTTAAATTATTCTCATTAATTAACATGGTCTGAAACTCGAGCCATTTCTGCCAACCTTGCTTGGAGACATTGTCAAGAATTTTTTTTCCAAGCTCACCTGGGTAAGGTGCACGATCTAGAGATTCTAATTCTTTTTCGAGAAGGATGCATTTGACTGTATTCATGATATTATTCTTACCCTTAAAGACTTTAAAGCAAGAAAGTATACTATTCCCGCCAATGAAATAGTTAGAAGTAAATTAGAAACCCTTTCAAAAATGGTGCCACTATAAAAATAATCAATTGGATTAACTGTCAATAAAACGGTAATTCCCATGGCCAGAATAGAAATGAACACTTTTAAAAATAGAACTTTATTACTTCGAGAAAAAACATCAATTGACTCTTTTCTTAAGTAAAAATATAGAAGATATGAATTTAAGAGTGCAGAAAGAGATGTTGATATTGCAATTCCTACGTGTGAATAATAATAAGCAAGAATAACATTTAAGATAATATTGCTTAACATAGCCACAACACCTACTTTAACAGGTGTTTTTGTGTCACCCATTGATAGAAAGATTGTTGCGAATATTTTGACTAGAATAAAGAAAATAAGACCTGCGCCATAAGCGATAAGACTCTTAGAAGATTGAAGTGCTGCATTGGGTGTAAATTCATTATATTGAAACAATGTAATTACCATTTCCTCAGCTAAAAGTATAAGGCCAAAAGAGGAGGGGATTCCAAATATTAAGAAATATTTGATAGCGGAATCAATGGTATTTATAAAGTTTTTATTGTCTTTTTGAGCAAAATAATTTGATAGCTTGGATAATGCAACAGTAGCAATTGCTATTCCAATTAAGGCCAATGGTAGTTCCATTAATCTATCTGAATAATATAACCATGTAACGCTACCACTGATTAAAAAACTTGCCACTATAGTGTCAACTAAGAGGTTAATTTGCGATACTGATACTCCGAATAAAGCTGGAATCATTCTTTTTTTTAGTATATTTTCAGAAGGATGACTCCCTTTAACAATCTTAGGAAATTTACCTAATTTCAGAAGGAATGGAATCTGAAACAATAGTTGTAGTAATCCACCAAAGAAAACTCCCCAAGCAAGAGCAATAATAGGCTCTGAAAACCAATCAGAAGAGTAATAAGCAAATATAATTATCGAAATATTAAGAATCACAGGAGTAAAAGCAGGGGCGGCAAATTTATCATAACTGTTCAAAATACTTCCTGCAAACGCAGTTAATCCTATAAATAATAAATACGGGAAAGTAATTCTAAGCATCAATGAAGCAGCATCATATTTAGTTGGATCAGGGTTAATATAAAAACCCCAGGCAAAGATTGCTATAACTAAAGGTGATGCAACAACGAATATAGTAGTAGTGATAATCAGAACCTTAAGAAATTTAGTTCCAATATGGTTAATAACTAAATTAACTTCATTTAAGTCATTAGATGCTTTTGCCTCAGCAAGAATTGGAACAAATGCCTGTGAAAAGGCACCCTCACCAAAAAGTCTTCTAAAAAAATTTGGTATTTTAAAGGCTACAAAGAATGCATCGGTAAGAGCATTCGCACCAAAGAAAATAGCAATTATTTGATCTCTAATTAAGCCGAAAACTCTTGAAATAAAAGTCATTGCAGTAAAAATACCGCTAGATTTCAAGAAAGATTTAGACATAAATATTTATTCTTCTGAAGGGCCTCTCATAATGCCTTCTTTTGAACTTCTAATACATTTAATAAAAGTGGAGACTTCTTCGCTATCTTTTTCTTTGTTTTGTAGCTCGTTTAATTTAGTGTCAAGAAGTTTGCCTTGAGACTCTTTAAAAACACTTTTAAAGGCTCTTTGAATTGAGGAAATTGATGCAGGAGAAAATCCTCTTCTTTGCATACCTTTTGAATTGATACTTCTGATTCTGCATGGAGAACCGGACGCCAACATAAAGGCTGGAATATCTTTATTAACCTGGCAGCCCATTCCAATATATGTATGCATTCCAACCAAACAAAATTGTTTGACAAGAACAAAGCCACCCAATATGGCCCAATCATGAACTTTTACATGTCCAGCTAAAGAAGCATTATTTGACATAATTACATGATTACCAACTTCACAATCATGGGCTATATGAACATATGCCATAAGCATATTGTTGGATCCGATTCTTGTTACAGCATTTTCTTTTTCAGTACCTCTATTAATGGTACAAAATTCCCTGATTAAATTATCATCACCAATTATTAGATTAGATTCTTGACCATCAGAATAGGAAATATCTTGTGGGTCACCCCCAATCGAGGCAAATGAGTATATGTGGTTATTCTTTCCGATTTTTGTTGGCCCTTGAATCACTGCGTGTGATTCAACAATAGTTCCAGCTCCAATTTCAACATTTGAGCCAATTACAGCATATGCACATATTTCTGCCGATTTGTGTATCTTTGCTGATTCATGTATGACAGCTTTGGAGTCTATAGACATTTATTCACTTGTTTTTTGAGTGCACATTAATTCAGCAGAAGTGACAATCTTGTCATCAACATAGGCGGCACCTTTGAACTTCCAAATCCCTCTTTTGACAGTAAGCACTTCAACCTCAAGAATTAACTGATCACCAGGTTCAACTATCCTTTTGAATCTTGCATTATCTACGCCAACTAACATGTAAATTTGTCCTTCTTGAGGCTTACCAACTTCAGATTTAAAAGCAAGAATGCCAGTAGCTTGCGCTAGAGCCTCAATAATTAGAACACCCGGCATAATTGGTCGACTCGGAAAATGACCAGTGAATTGAGGCTCATTAAAACTAACATTTTTAATTGCTGTTAATCGCTTACCAATCTCAAAATCTTTAACTTTATCAATTAGCAAGAAAGGGTATCTATGAGGCAAAAAATTTTTTACTTCATTTATATTCATTGGATTCATTGTTTATGTCTTTATTAATACTGAATTTCTTGAGTATTTTATCTAATTTTGTTAACCAAAATGCCATTCTCTTCCATTTGGCATGTTTAGAGATAGGCATAATTCCAGTATAGTGACCAGGCTCATTAATGTTTGTGGTGACAGAACTAGTAGCACTGATGACAACATCATCTGCAGTTGTAATATGATCAATAATTCCTGTCATGCCTCCAATCATATTACGCTTACCTATGGAACAGGATCCTGCAATACCTACTTTAGCTGCAATAGCGGTATTTTCGCCAATAATCACATTATGAGCAATATGAACAAAATTATCAATAATCACTCCAGAATTAATAACTGTACTATCAAGAGTTGCTCTATCAATGCAGCAATTAGCTCCTATATCAATATCATTTTTCAATATAACATTACCCAAATGAGCTATGTGACACCATGACTTATCACTAGTCAGTACATTACCAAAACCTTCGGATCCTATTATGGACCCAGATCTAATTATGACATTATTTCCAATGATTGTACCGTGGTGAATAATAACATTGTTTTCGATTGAAACATTATCACCAATAGTCACATTGTCTTCAATGAGGCAGTTAGATCCATATTTGAAATTAAGGCCAAAAGTAATATTTTCGCCTATTAGAAGTTTATTTGTATTATTGGGAAAAATTTGATTTTTAGGAATAGTAATTTTTACTTTGAATAGGTTTGTCAATAGAGCAAAAGCTAATTTAGGATTTTTAGCGATTAGAAAGTTAAATTTTTCTGGATTTTTAAACTTCTCGTATATTGATTTATCTAATAGAATAACTTTATTTACAGAGATGCTTTCTTCGTTTAAATCATATTTATTGATGAAAACTATAGAGCTATACCTGCAATCTGTATTAGGATTATTGTATACACTTGATGTAATTGAGTTGATTTCAAGATTGTGATTTCCCAAAATTAACGCATCAATTTTTTCAGCGATTTCAGATAACTTATATACCATTAGAAATCTAGAAAGATGTTCCTAAAGCAAAAGAAAAAGTCTTGGTTAAATCGCCATTCTTTTTAACCAATGGTATTGCATAGTTTATTCCAATTGGCCCGATAGGTGTTAACCAATTGAGAGCGAGACCAGATGAAACTCTCATCTCAGTCAAATCAAAATCAGACTGCTCTTCACCGATAAGCCCTCCGTCAATAAATGCACTTATTCTTATATTTTGATTCTTAATTCCAACATAAGAGCCAGGAGCAGCTACAGCAATAGATGATATCCAAGATAATTCTCCACCTTTAGGTTCATTAGTTGTGGCATATTTTGCACCCAGTGAGTTGAAATCAAATCCTCTGACAGATGAAGATCCCCCTTCAAAAAATCTCTTATAAAATGGGAGCTCATCTCCAGCATAGCCCGTGCCAGTTTTAAAACGCGATGAGTATTTAAGTATCTTGTTATCAAGAATAGGGCTATAGCCTGTATATGAAGTTTCAAACAAATAATAGTTAAAATCAGCTACAGGAAGTCCTATAGTAGTCTTTACAGAAGTCTTAGAACCATCTGTGGGAAAATAAAAATCATTTAGTGAATTTTCAACATATGAAAAGGATGTTGTAAAGTCTAGATCATCATTAGCATTACATTGATTTACTTCACCATATAATTTAAGCGAGCTACCAC
>Ga0233451_10002968_pt1 | contig 15101 bp, 18 predicted proteins | sample 011ome_29_FD_183052 | JGI IMG/M metagenome (GOLD analysis project Ga0233451, IMG submission 183052) | Coastal salt marsh microbial communities from the Groves Creek Marsh, Skidaway Island, Georgia - 011504CT (spades assembly) | ecosystem: Environmental > Aquatic > Marine > Intertidal zone >...
TATATGACTAATATGATAAGTATGACATCTATTTTGCGACATAACCCTGCTCAAGCTTCATAATCAAATCTTTATCTTGGAGCGCGTATAGTATTTTTGAGATCTGCCCCTGATCTTTTCCTATCATTTTAACAAGCTTACCCTGAGAGCAGCGGGGATACTGTTTAATGAGCTCATACACTTCCAGCTGGACCGAACCTAGACCAGCGACTTCTGCGTCCTCACAAAAATCATATCCCGCACCGTTCCAAGCTAAGTAGAACTCGTTTTGTTCAACATCTTTGCCAGTTACATGAAGTTTACGGTCTTTTTTCCCAATGACGTTTTCCATCACCAGAATCGTTTCAACGGTGGCGGTAATCCCGGTGCTACCTAAGATCTGCTCTAAAGGGGATTGGCTTACTTCCGTTTTCTTTTTTGTGTGATGTACGACCAGCATTGCAATTTGTTCTTCAGCGCCCGTGTCAGGGCCATGAGCGATGCTGCTAAATTGGATCGGCATTGGCATATTATGCGAATGTCGTCAGATGAAGTTCCAGGAAAGCATTTATTGGAGGAGCCTGCAGAAAAGAATGTTGGGCAGGGGCCAAGCCTATCTGATGCAGTGGCATTATACCTCCGCTTAAAAGGGCAGAATAAGCCACCCGCTTTTGAAGCCACATTAAAGCGAGGCTGCGGCTACTTAATCGATAGTTGCGGGATGAAGAATCTTGAAGGGTACACCCGCTCAGATGCTACCCAATTCCGTGATTATTTGTTTGCCAAAGGGCTGAATGGAGCATCTGTGGCAAGGATATTTGGCACTGTGAGAGCCGTTATAAACTTGGCCCTGAGTGAGTTTGGGCTATCAATCGTCAATCCATTCTCAAACGTCTATTTTGATCAAAGCCAAGGGATTAAGAAACGCATTCCCGTAAAGCCTGAAGACATCGAGAAGGTTCAACAGGAGTGTTATCAAGCTGATGATGAAAAGCGGTGGCTTATTGCTCTGATAGGGGACACGGGCATACGCTTGAGTGAAGGCGCTGGGCTGTTAAGGTCAGACTTCGTGGAAAATGATGGTATTTTGTGCGTCAACATCAGGCCGCATCCTTGGAGATCATTGAAAACTTTAAGCAGTGAAAGGCTACTTCCACTTGTTGGCTCGTCTAAATGGGCCGCAGAACGGATATTAGCCCAATCGACAGAAAGTCGGTTTGCTTTCCCCAACTACAAGGATGGTCAACGCACCAATGCCAACTCAGCCAGTGCTGCCCTGAATAAATGGCTCAAGTCAAAGATTGGGCAAGGTTACACAATTCACAGCTTTAGGCCTTCAATGTTTGATAGGTTGAGAGCGGTAGAATGCCCCAGCGAGATTATCGACCAGATTGGTGGCTGGTTAACGCACGGCGTTGGTAATAGCTATGGCAACGGATATCCGGAATCCATTTTGTTACAATGGCTTCGAAAACTCTGTTGATGGCAGCGTGTTAAATTTGGTTTGAAATCTCTATGAGGCAACCGTCTGGATCTCGAACAATGATCACGCCATCTATTCACCGTGATGGAAACCGTCTGGACTACTCTGACTTTGATCTGTCCGTCGTCAGTTTTTTAGACCCAAGAACGATAAATCCTGTTGAAAAAATCTGGCCCGCCACAGCGGCGGGCCAAATCCTAGTTTATTAGGCGCTGCGATACAATTTGGTCATCGAGAATTCACGATGTCCAAGCGCTTCCGCTGCAGTATTGCGCCCATTCGCGGTGCGACGGATCATTTCGATCAACGCATCACCCGCTTGATCAATCGTCATATCGCGACGCAAAATACCCGATACATCCACATCCACATGCTCGCTCATCGTGCGAATTGTACGCGGGTTGGCGGTAATTTTGATCACAGGAACAATCGGGTTCCCAATCACATTACCCTGACCCGTTGGGAATGTATGCAACACATAGCCACCGGCGGCCATCAAGGTCACACATTCGGCCGCGGCTGACGAACTGTCCATGAAATAGAGCCCTTTGCCAGCTTTTGGCGCTTCGGCGGGCTCCAAAATATCAATGAATTTTGAAGTCCGGCCGATTTTCTCTAGATTGCCCAGCGCTTTTTCTTCGATGGTGGTTAGGCCGCCCTCAATATTGCCTTTGGTCGGCTGGCTGTCTGAAAGGTCATCGGTTTGATGCGCAAAAATCACATCATCCTGATAGGCTTTCCACATTTTATACCAACGTTCGCCAACCTCTTCATTGATGGCGCGTTTTTGGCAAATATGTTCGGCACCGGTGATTTCCGACGTTTCGCCGAAGCACCCGTAAATGCCTTCTGGCAACAATTTATCGTACATATTCCCGACGGTTGGGCATGATCCCAAACCAGTGGTGGTGTCAGATTCGCCGCATTTCGTCGAAATCCACAGATCCGATATCGAGCATTCTTCTCGCTGCAATTCAGAAGCAAAATGCACCATGTCTTTCGCGGCGCGCGAGGCATCCATGATTGTTTTCAAATCGCCATTTTGCTCAATTGAAAATCCGAGAACCGGTTTGCCAGTTGCGGCAATGCCATCCACAACGCGCTTGGTCCAACCCGGTTCAATCCCGATAACCACAACAGCGGCCACATTCGGATTGGCGCCCGTGCCAATAATGGTGCGGAAATGCAATTCAAGATCTTCGCCAAATTGCAACCGGCCATAGGCATGTGGGATGGCCAAAGTGCCTTTGATGTTATTCGCAACGGCTTCACACGCCGCGTTTGAAATGTCATCCAGTGGCAAAATCAACACGTGGTTTCGCACGCCAACACGCCCGTTTTCGCGGCGATACCCTTGGATGGTGATGTTTGAAAGTTCGCTCATGATAGGGGCTCCTTACCAGCGTTTCGTTTTACAATTATGCGTGTGCAGATGATGGCCTTTTTTAACATCATCGATCATCACGCCGATATCTTCGCCATATTTGAAGACGGTATCGCCTTTGGTCATATCTTGCAGCGCAATTTTATGGCCAATCGGGGCCGCTTGCTCTGAGGTCAAGCGAAAGGTTGAATTATCATGCGTAACACAGACCAACATATCGGTGCCGGCTTCCAAACCTTCAACAACAACGACCCCGACGCTATCGCCTTGCTCGTGAACCAAAAGATGGGGGATTTCTGACATTGTGGTTTCCTTTTATCAGGGTTTCAAAACTATTTTCGGGGCCCTTATGGCACCTTTGCGGATATCGTGAAAAGCTTGTGCGCCCGCAGAAAGCGCACGGGTTTCAAACCAATCTAACGGGCCCAATTGGCCTGCAAACATGGCTGCAGCAGTGGCTCTGAAATCCGCCGCCGTGTAGGTATATGTTCCGATGAATGAAAGCTCTTGCAAGGTGGCGCGGCGGATATCCAAGCCACCTTCGCTGGATCCAAGGCCGATATGCATAATCACCCCGCCAGGGCGTACCACTTGCGAAGCGCTCGCGCGGGTTTGGGCAAAGCCGACACCGTCAATCACCAGCTCAAACGGCTCTGTTTCTGCCAATCTATCAGGGTGCAGCACGGTAACCGGCAGCTTGTCAGCCAAATATGTGCGGCGCAAATCATTGGGTTCCACCAGAGTAACGTTTGAAATGCCTTGCGCTTGCAAACACAGCGCGGACCCTACGCCAATTGCGCCGCCCCCAAGAACAAGCGCGCGCGCCTCCTCTGGCGCCGTATGCAGGGCTTTGCGCGCCAATCGAACGGCGTGCCAGCCGCAGGCGATCGGCTCGGCGAGGCTGGCCGCCAACAGAGAAAACCCGTCGGGCACGGTGACCAAATTTTCAAGCGGCATTGAAATATAGTCGGCAAACCCGCCCTGCCGCGGTGGCATGGAAATAATCTGGCGATCCGGGCACAGATTATCGCGGCCCTCTTGGCAGGCGCGGCACGTCCCACAAGAGACCAAAGGGTTCACCGTGACGCGGCGCCCTGCCTCGGGCCCTTGGGCGATCGTGCCAGCCACTTCATGCCCCAAAATTAGCGGCGCCGGGCGCCGTTCATCATGGCCCAAAAACGCATGCATGTCCGAGCCACAAATACCAACGCCTGCAACTTTAATCAAAACCTCTCCGCGTTTGGGCTGCGGATCCGGCATATCCTGAAACGACAAAACCTCCGGGCCCATATAGACAAGTGCCTTCATGATGCGTTCCTCCCATTGGCCGCGTATTATACGCTTTTGCCATTTAGCGCCGCGATTTATCCGCTGGCTTACACTTTTCCGATCTAAGCCTTTGAGTGACAATGGGCGCAATGAAGCGCAGCTGCAACGACTCACTCGGTCTTGATTTGCTCCGTATGTAAGCGCTTACATTTTGGTTTACAATCCTTAATTTGGAATTTATCACGGAAATAAGAAAATTCGTTAAGATGAGACAAATCCGTCAACAAGGCGCGTTTCGATGAGCCTGTTTAACAAAATGCCCAAAGCTCAGAAAGACAGGCTTGTGTCGCACACCCCTCTTCCCACCCTTCAAGATGTTGCAGATTTGGCTGCCGTTTCAACGGCCACCGTCTCGCGGTGTTTGAACAATTCCGGGCATGTCACGGAAAAGACCCGCCTGAAAGTGCAGCAGGCTATACAAACGCTTGGCTATTCGCCCAATTTTGGCGCGCAGGCCTTGGCCGCCAAACGCACCAATACCATCGGGGCAATCATTCCCACGATGGAAAATGCGATTTTTGCCAGGGGCATGCAGGCTTTTCAGGAAACTTTGGCCGAAAATGGCCTTACGCTGATTATCGCCAGCTGCTCGTATCGCCCTGAGTTAGAGGAAGAGCAAATCCGATCTCTCGTGGCGCGCGGTGCCGATGCTTTATTATTGATCGGCCAGTCGCGGCCCGCTGCAACCTATCAATTCTTAGCGCGGCGCAACATTCCCTATGTCTTGGCATGGGCCCATAAAAAAGATAGCCAGCATTGCTATATCGGCTTTGACAATCAGGCCGCTGCGCAAACAATCACGCGTCAAGTCTTAGAGCTTGGGCATCGCAACTTGGGGGTGATCGTCGGTTTAACGCGAAATAATGACCGCGCGCGCGATCGCATCACCGGCATCGAGCACGCCATCGCAGATTATGGCGCCCAAACCGCCCCGCTGCAGGTGATCGAGGCCGAATATACCTTTCAAGAAGGGGCAAAAGCCTTAGACCAATTGCTGGCCACCCCCACCCCCCCAACTGCGGTTATTTGCGGAAATGATGTTTTGGCGGTGGGCGCGGTAAAACGCGCCAAACAATTAGGGCTCGCGGTTCCAGAGGATTTATCCATTACGGGGTTTGCCGATATTGAAGTGTCTGAACTGATTGATCCTGAACTGACAACCGTGCATGTCCCGCACCGCGAAATGGGCATTGCCGCCGCAAAATCGCTGATTGCCATGTTGAAAACCCAAACCCCCGTGGAAAGCCATTTGCTGGAAACCCGGATCGTCAACCGGCAATCTCTTGGCCCGGCAAAACCGCATTAGCCCCCCAGAAATCCAGCATGAAAGCCTCAAATATCCTCCCGTGCGCTCCCTCTACTATGGCCATGACCGCAGCGCTCGGATAGGGTTTGAGGATGCAAATCTTTAATGCAATTCTCACCGATCGCGGATCAAAATATTCCGTATCCGGCGCACCGGTTAAAACCAAGCAAGAGATTGTTTTGGTAATCAAAACGCTGAAAAAAAATAAAAAATACGCCAAAGCCAGCCATAATAGTTGGGCCGCAGTGTTGCGCGAGGATGGGCCGATAAAGCATGATGATGGAGAAGCCGGCGCGGGCATGGTGATCTTGCGCATGCTCGAGCGCGCCGAACTGGTTGATCATGTCATTGTGGTAACGCGCTGGTTCGGGGGCACGCCTTTGGGCGGCGATCGCTTCCGCCGGATACAAGATTGCGTGGCTCATTATCTTAACCACCGCAGCACAACCTGACGATATAAAGCCGCGTGAAAAGCAAAACTGACCGCTGCAGCTCTGCGCGATCCGACAATCTGCTGTGCCGCGCCAATGGCCCTTCAATTTGCGAAGGTTCTTTATTTCGGATGACGCGCCATCTGTTTTTTACAGGCAGCTATTTAAAAACAGCTGGGTTGTCGCGCATTCTGAATCAACGTGCAAATCAAAAAAGGCTAGGGTAAACACTGGATATGCGACTTTATTTGGACACGGCAAACACGCAAGATTGGGTACAGCTGCTGCCGCTTGGGGTGTTTTACGGCATCACAACCAACCCCCTCTTGGCGCAACGTGCAGGGCTGGATTATGCGCGCTCAGATTGGCGTGGGTTGCTGGCGCATGCCAAGGCGCTGGGCGCAAAAGAATTGCATCTGCAAGCGTTTGGGGATCCCAGCACCTATGTAAAATGGGCCAGAGAAATTTACGGCATCGCCCATCAAGAAGAAATCACCGCCGTGATCAAAATTCCACTTGTGCGGCCCGCCATTGCGCAAGTACCAGATCTCAAAGCCTTAGGTGGGAAAATCCTGATGACCGCCTGCTATGATGCGGTTCAATGCCTCACCGCAATCGCGCTTGAGGCAGATTATCTGGCCCCTTATCTTGGACGTATGCAGGCCAAAGGCATCGATGCTTTGGCGCATCTTAACGCAATGAACATGATCAGCCGTGGCAGCGGCTGTGAGGTGCTCGCGGCCTCGATCAAATCGCTGGAAATGCTGCGCCAGATTGCGCAGGCCGGCACCCCCTGCGCAACGCTATCGCCCGATTTGGCCCGCGCGCTGTTCGACAATAGCAACTCAACCGAGGCGCATCACGCCTTCGAGGCCGCCTGCCAATCGAAAAAATAAAGGCCAACAGCCTTTTCCTTTGAACAGGATCGCCCTCCAATAGCTTGCAACCGCAATCACCTGTGCTGCACAGTCTTTACGTGGGAAAGCCGGATGTCACACTGTTCAAGGCCGGCTGAGCCGCCAGCGTAAAACTGTTTCAGAGGTGAAATTTTTCGCAAGATCATACCAAACTATACATCGCATTTGCCAAAAATAATTCACAGATGTCAGGTTCATGTCAGGTTAACACGAAATACTCCGCGCGTTCGGGCAACGAGGCCCAAAAGAACATGGGAGGAAATATCAATGACTATTAAACTGGGCCGCCGGGCCCTGATCGCAGCGGCGTCGGCCGCTTTATTGGCTGGCCCTGTAACGGCAGGCGGACATCAAGTTGTAGACAGCATTCACTTTTTGATACCTGGTGGCGCAGGTGGCGGCTGGGATGGTACAGCACGCGGCACAGGTGAAGCACTGACCAATGCCGGCCTTGTTGGCTCTGCATCATTTGAAAATATGTCAGGTGGCGGTGGCGGAAAAGCCATTGGTTATCTGATTGAGAATGCCGATTCAAACCACGGCACGTTGATGGTCAATTCGACACCAATCGTGATCCGTTCTTTGACGGGCGTTTTCCCGCATAACTTCCGTGATCTGACATTGGTCGCAGGCACAATTGGTGATTATGCAGCAATGGTTGTGGGCAAAGACAGCCCGCTGAACAATATGAATGATCTGCTGGCCGCATACAAAGCGAACCCGCGCGATACAGCCATCGGGGGCGGCTCTGTGCCCGGCGGTATGGACCACCTCGTTGCGGCGATGGTCATGCAAGCGGCCGGCGAAGATCCAACAGCTGTGAAATATATTCCATATGATGCAGGCGGTGATGCGATGGCGGCTTTGCTATCAGGGGAAATTAACGCACTGTCGACTGGATTTTCCGAAGCCGTGGCCTTGGCCGAAGCTGGCGAAGTTAAAATCCTTGGTGTGACATCTGATGCACGGGTGGATGCCTATGCAGACGCACCCACTATGAAAGAGCAGGGCATCGATACAGCCTTTGTCAATTGGCGGGGATTCTTCGCGGCCCCTGGTTTGCCGGCTGATAAGCTTGCAGCCTATCAGGATGCGCTGAGTAAAATGTATGACACGCCCGAATGGGAAGCCGTGCGTGCGCGCAACGGTTGGGTCAACATTCACAACAATGGCGATGACTTCCGCAGCTTTTTGGAAGGCCAGGAAACCGTCATTGGGGATCTAATGCGCAAACTGGGCTTCCTGTAAGTCAGGTTTCGACCCCGTAATTGGCCCCTTTACCGGGGCCAATTTTTTTCTTGTTACAACCGATACAAACGAGGGAAGCTGATGGCTTTAGATCGCTGGATCGCCTTAGTAATTTTGGGGGTTGCTTTGGCCTATGGCTATGCGGCTTTTTTCTTGATGGACCACCTCTTGCCGCCATTCATGCAGCGCAACCCAGTCTGGCCATCAACTTTTCCCAAAATCCTATCGGTTCTGGCAATATTGATTGCTCTGAGTATTTTATTAGGTGTGGAAAAGCCCGCCAAAGAAGCGACAAAACTCGATATCGATTACCGAAGATTGCAAGATTACAATTCAGGACAGGCTTTTTTAATGCTGGTGATGATGGTGCTTTATGCTTTCACGCTGCGCCCTTTGGGGTTCTTTATATCAACAATTGGATTTTTAAGCCTGTCTTCGATCATACTTGGCGAACGCGGTTTTATAAAATTACTTCTAATCACGGGCAGCGCCACGTTTGTCATTTGGTACCTGGTCGAGCAAATATTGGGCATATTCTTGCGGCCACTGCCCGCATTTTTAATGGGAATTTAGTATGTTAGAAGGTTTACTGATTGGTTTAGAAACCGCTTTTTCCATCAAAAATCTTTTGATGGTGATTGGCGGCTGTCTGATAGGCACCTTTATTGGCATGCTGCCAGGATTGGGGCCGATGTCGATCATCGCAATCATGATTCCCGTTGCCGTTACTTTAGGCGATCCCTCCGCTGCCCTGATTTTGCTGGCCGGGGTGTATTACGGCGCAATTTTCGGCGGCTCAACGTCGTCTATTCTGCTGAATGCGCCAGGCGTTGCTGGCACCGTCGCCACCAGTTTTGACGGCTATCCTATGGCCCGGGCCGGTATGGCGGGTAAAGCGTTGACAATTGCAGCCATTGCTTCTTTTGCCGGCGGCACGCTCGGCGCCATTTTGCTGATGATTTTCGCGCCAGCCCTGTCCTCAGTGGCCCTATTGTTTCACTCCGCTGAATATTTTGCGCTAATGGTGGTCGGCCTGGGAGCGATTGCCGCTTTTGCAGGCTCCGGGCAAGTGTCAAAGGCGCTTTTAATGACCATATTGGGGCTCATCATGTCAACCGTGGGCGAAGGAGCGCTGTTCAACATGCCGCGCTTCACCATGGGGCTGATGGATTTACAATCGGGCTTTAGCTTCATCACGCTTGCAATGGCTATTTTTGCCCTGCCAGAAGCTTTGTTTCTGGTCATGAATCCCAGCCGCGCGGCGCAAGGCGACAGCGCCAAAATTGAAAATCTGCGCATCAACAAGTCGGAGGCCCGCGCCATTGCCCCTGTGATCGGCCGGCAATCCTTACAAGGCTTTTTCATCGGCGTTCTGCCTGGCGCAGGGGCTACAATTGCCTCTTTTCTGGGGTATTCGGTCGAGCGTAATTTGGCCTCGGAAGCAGAACGCCGCGAATTTGGGCAAGGTTCCATAAAAGGTCTGGCAGCGCCCGAAGCGGCGAATAATGCCGCCTGCACAGGCTCTTTTGTGCCCCTTTTAACGCTTGGTATTCCCGGTTCGGGCACAACCGCAATCTTGCTTGGGGCCCTGTTGGCTTTAAACGTTAATCCCGGCCCGCGCCTGATGACGGATGAACCGCAAATTTTCTGGGCGGTGATCATTTCTATGTATATTGGCAATCTGGTGCTGCTCGTTTTGAACTTGCCACTCATTCCCTATATCGCCAAGGTCCTTGCGATACCGCGCAATTATCTGATCCCGTTCATTTTGTTTTTCACCCTAATGGGCAGCTATATTGGGCAGAATAACGCGACTGAACTGTTAATCCTTGTCGGGTTAGGACTCTGCGCCACGGTTCTGCGCTTTGCCAATTATCCGCTGGCACCGTTGCTGATCGGGTTTATTCTCGGCCGGATGCTGGAAGATAATTTCAGCAGGTCTATGCAGCTTTATGACGGGATGGCTTTTATTTTGGAGCGCCCGATGACGCTGGGATTATTGGTCTTGGCGGCGATTTTGATTATTATTCCTAGCTATCGAGCTCGGCGCGCGCGCATGGCAAAAGCAGGCATTGCGGATGGAGATTGAGCCCCGAGGCTATTTCGCTCATCTCGCATATCAAGCGCGGATGCTTTCTGTAACCGGGCAGCGCGCATATTTTGCCAGCTTATTTGATTTTGACAAATGCCCACAGCTGTTTAACGTTTAATCCAGCGCCAGACACCAACCCGAGGCGATGCGAATAGAATGAAAGTCTTGATTGTCGAGGACACGCAAAAACTAGCAGAATCGCTGGCAGAGCATTTTATCTTAGGCGGGCATGGAAGCGATATTGCAGGCTCTTTAGAAATCGCAGAAGAGCTGTTGGCGGTCACACATTACGATATCGCCCTCTTGGATATTATGCTGCCAGATGGCAATGGCGGCGACTTTCTCCGCCGATTGCGACGACGCAAAATCATGATGCCAGTCATCGTGATGACGGCACGCTCCGAAGTGTCGAACAGGGTCGATTTACTCGATATTGGAGCGGATGATTATATTATAAAACCATTTGATTTTGTGGAATTAGAAGCCCGGTGCCGCGCGGTGTTGCGCCGTCATATAGGTGCTCAACAAACAGAAATAACCGTTGGTGACATCACCTTAAACCCGCTCACGGCCGAATTGCGCACTCCGCTCGGGCAGCATATGCTGCGCAATCGGGAATTGCGTTTGCTGGAAATATTTATGAATGCCCCGCAGATTATTTTCACCAAAGATCAACTCACCGACCGGTTGCTCACAATTTCTGAGGCGGTAACCGAAAATGCGATCGAAGTGTATATTGGGCGTATTCGCAAAAAACTGACCGGGTGCGAAGCGAGTATAGAAACAATTCGCGGCCTTGGGTATAAATTGGTTATCGCATGAACGCACGCTTGCGATACCCTTTATCCTTGCGATGGCGGCTTTTATTGCCGCTTGTGGTCACCGCCGTGATCATTTCTATCCTCTTATTCGTCACCATGCGCCAAGTCACCAAACAGGCGGTACAAGCCACCCAAGATGCCTTGCTCTCCACAGCCGTTAGCTCAATCTTGCAGCAAACCAGATCCCGTGACAGCAATGTTGATATTGATCTTCCTTATGATATTTTCACCATGCTCGGCGCGATCAGCCAAGACAAAGTCTATTATCGCGTTGATCTGGATGGCGTGTTTTTAACCGGATATGAGGATTTAGCGCCTTTGATGGATGGCCCGCTTTCGGATCGCCCCCTGCTAACCTCGCAAAGCTTCAAGGGCGAACACGTGCGCCAAGCCACCATCATGCAAAGCTTTTTGATCGATGGTCAGGCAAAAATGCTGCGCGTTACCGTGGCCCAAACACAATTGTTTCAAGAAGCTATTCTGCGCGAAATATCGCGCAACGCCTCGATCATTGGGCTCAGCTTCTTTGGCTTTGCGATTTTCATGGCGCTTTTGGTGACCACGTCTTTTTTGCGTCCGATCAACCTTTTGGCCGGAGCTGTCAGCCGCCGGGGACCGCATGACTTGCGCGATGTGAAACACCCGACTCCCCCAGAATTGGCGCCTTTGCTCACCTCTTTAAATGGCTTTATTGGACGCCTTCGCAGCACGTTGGGGCAAACCGAGACCTTTATCGCAGAGGCCGCACATCATATTCGCACGCCCCTCTCCTTGGTGAAATCAGAAAGCCAATTGGTGTTGCGCAAATCGGTTGATCCAGACACTCGCAAACATTTGCACAACGTCATCACCTCGGTTGATGAAAGTATCCGATCGGCCAGCCAATTGCTGGATCATGCGCTGGTGCTGTACCGCAATGAGCAAGCCCAAAAAGACCGCCTAGATCTGCCACTCATTTTAACCCATGTGCTCTCTAGCATGGCCCCCACCGCCGATCTTAAAGATATCACGTTGAATATCGATATTGATGACAGCCAACCGCTTTGGGTGATGGGCGATCGCGTCTTGATAGAGGTGGCGCTGCGCAATCTGTTGGATAACGCAATCAAATATTCAGATCCTGATATGCAGGTCACTATAAGCGCCGAGCGGCGCAAAGAGTTTGCAACCATCGCCATCACAGATCAGGGCCGCGGGATAAAGGGGCTTGATATGTGCAGCTTGAATAACCGCTTTCGCCGCGGCAGCAACGTCGATGATGTGATTGGATCAGGCTTGGGCTTGGCAATCACATCGGAAATTTGCACCGCGATGGGCGGGGAATTGGCGCTCACAAACAACAAAGGAGCTGGCGCATGCGCCGTTTTACGATTGCCTGCCTGTTAGGCCTATGCGCGCTTGCATCCAGCGCTTTCAGCTTTGAAATCGAACTGAGCACGCGCTTTGGAGATGCCCAAAGCCCCACCCAATTGCGCATCTTATCTTCAACCGATCTGGACCGGTTTCAACCCGTGATTTCAGAATTTCTTAACCGGAACCCAAAATTCTCAATCACCTATGTCACCGCGTCAACCAGCGAAATTTACAAAGCGATCGCAGAGGAAAAACAAAAATTTGATCTGGTGATCTCTTCCGCCATGGACCTACAAATCAAATTGGCCAATGACGGGTTCACCCAAACGGTGCCAAATGTAGAAACCAAAAATGTTCCGGCCTGGGCCCGCTGGCGGCATGAGGTGTTCGGCTTTGCGCTTGAACCGGTGGTTTTGCTTGTGTCGCGCCGCGACTTTGCCGATTTAGAGCCACCAAAAACCCGGCGCGATCTATTAACCCTAATCCGCAATAACCCAACAGTTTTTCAAAACCGCATCGGTGCCTATGACCCACATATTTCGGGGGCTGGGTATTTGTTTTCCACCCAAGATGCCCGCCAGTCAGATACGTTTTGGCGTTTGGCCGAAGTGATGGGCCGCGTGGGCACAAAACTCTATTGCTGTACCAGCCATATGATCCGTGCGGTAAATACAGGAGAGTTGGCGCTGGCCTATAACGTATTGGGCAGCTATGCCAACGCCACGCTGCCTGCGGGCAGCAATGCAAAAGTTATAACCTTGCAGGATTATACGCATATCTTGTTGCGCACCGCCGTGATCCCAAATACGGCGCAAAACTTTAGCAGCGGGCAAGCTTTTTTGAATTTTCTGATCAGTGATGACGGGCAAAGCATTTTGGACCAAAAAGCCAAATTACCCGCTTTGAACAATTCGGATATCGCCCAGCTTGCCAATCGCAAACCGATCCGGCTTGATTCCGGGTTACTGGTTTTTCTAGACCGTTTGAAAAAGCAAAGTTTCCTAAGCGAATGGGATGCGGCATTGATCCAAAATTAACCCATATTTTGCGGAGGCACGACAACCCTATTCAAAAAACAGGCTTCCTTTTCCGCGATCCAGCACGCCGCATGCAAATCAAACCCACATCCGACTCATTTTCTGAAAGCAGCCCTTATTTTGCAAAACGCATCCCATATTTATAGAACGCTCTTAACTTTGCTCATTGGCCTTGTCGGCGCTGTTATCTTTCACGTCATCGGCTTTCCAGTGCCCATGCTGACAGGGCCGGCGGTGCTGGTCAGCTGCGCCGGTTTGCTGGGGTTGCGCGTGCAACTTCTCGGCCCGCTTAAACCCCTGTGTTTCACGCTTTTGGGCATTGTGATTGGTTGTACTGTAACCCCCGATGCGCTGCGCGCAGCGCTCGCTTGGCCGCTCAGCTTTAGCATTTTGGCGGTAAGCGTGGTTTGCACGACCCTTTTATGCCGCTGGGGGCTGTATCGGCTGTTCGGATTTGACTGGGCGACGGCCAGCCTATGCGCGCTTCCAGGGCATTTAAGCTTCGTGCTGGCCTATTCCGAGGATGTGGCCGCAAACACATCCGTGGTTGCGGTTGTACAAAGCATTCGCGTGCTCTTTCTCAGCTTAGGGGTGCCAGCCATTCTTGCCATATTCTTTGCCGCGCCAAACTTTGCCGCCGCGCCCCTGCCGACGCTTAACCTCAAAGAAACCCTGACGCTGACGATGCTGGCACTAGGGGTTGGGGGCGTTTTTCAACATATGCGCTTGCCAGCAGGATTTTTGCTGGGCGGATTGGTGATATCCAGCCTGGGCCAATTGAGCAGCTTGGTTGAGGGCCGCTTAGCAGACCCGCTAGAGGCGGCCGCATTGATCGCATTGGGCGCGTTAATCGGCAGCCGCTTTAATGGCATCCAGCCCTCAATGTTAAAATCAGCTTTTTTTGCGGGCTTGTTCCTGACCTGCCTGTCTATCGTGGTGGCGGCTCTGGGCAGTCTATGCGCTGCAGCTTTTCTGGATCTTGATCTGGCAATCTTGCTTGTTTCTTTCGCCCCGGGCGGAGTCGAGGCGATGGCCGCTATCGCTGCAGAAATGGGGTTAAACCCTGCCTTTGTCGCGGGCCATCACGTTTGGAGATTGATGATTCTGACGCTTCTGCTTCCAGCCCTAGGCCTGGTCAAGCCGCAGCGCTAGGCCACATCATAGTTCTTCTTCTAACAAGCGTTCGGCCTTTGGATTGGCAAATTGCAAAATTTGGCGCGACGTTTTGAGCTCGGCAAGCATTTGCTCAAGCAAATCCAAAATGCGCACCACGGCCAGAAATAAAACACCTGCCACCGCCACCGCAAAACCATACCCGACGATCTTATCTTCCTGGCTGGAAAATCCCAAAAGAATCGACAACATACCACCGATAATAAGCAAGGTTCCTATAATCGCGATCACCCATTTCATTTCATCATATCCCTATGCAAGATCATTGGCATCGTTTTTCTGCCAATGTTTCGGCCGCTTCGCCACAGCTTACTCTGACTGAAAGGTTACCCCTATGGGTATATCGCGGCAAGCGTCGCACAGCGTTTTTTCGCGATTACCGCCCCCCGCTGGTCAAAAAGCGTGGGCAGAAGATTTTACGGTGCCTTGAGCTGGGCCCTATCTTTTAAAAATATCAAATCAGGGTATCCCAACCGAAAAATTTCGGGCAATCTTGGCTCAAAGCAGATCACGCATCAAGGATATATGCCGCGAATGAGCCGCCCAAA
>Ga0233451_10002975_pt1 | contig 15084 bp, 14 predicted proteins | sample 011ome_29_FD_183052 | JGI IMG/M metagenome (GOLD analysis project Ga0233451, IMG submission 183052) | Coastal salt marsh microbial communities from the Groves Creek Marsh, Skidaway Island, Georgia - 011504CT (spades assembly) | ecosystem: Environmental > Aquatic > Marine > Intertidal zone >...
GATGCCCACTGGCTCCAGGGACATCGGGGTGATGGTCTGCTCGAGCGTGGAGACGGCCTCCGCGCGGGACATGCCGCCGATCTGAACGCCGAGGACCGTGGTGTTGGCGGGGATATCGCTGGAGGCACCGAGCACCATGCCGAGGTAGAACGCGAGTGCCCCCGCGACGACACCCAGTGCCACGAGAAGCGAACGACGTCCGCCCGAGCCAGCCTCAGGCGTGCCTGACGGCGGGGCTTCCTCGGTGGTCACGCGTCACACTCCGGTCGCAGCAGTCTCAGGGGGTGGCGTCCATGGTAAGCACACGAGGGCACCGAAAGCGCGGTCCGCGAGGGTGTCCTAGTCCTCCGACGCGTGATCCCTGCAGCGCGTCCCATCATGAGGGGACTGCGACCGTGACATCGGTCACCCGTGCGCGCAGGGCCTCGATCGCTCGCAATGTGAGCCCATGCCCGCCGGGAGAGCTCGGACTGGCGGCCCGCGCACCATCGCGCCACGACGGGCGGGGCGGGCACGGGCAGCGACACGGCGGCCTCTCAGTGGCGGGATTAAATAGTTGTTTCTTCAACTATCCTGCCCGGTACGATCCACCCTGTCAACTCCCGGGGATCGACGGGCGCCGCAGCCGGTCCACCGGGGGCACGGTCGCGGCAGCGGCGCCCAGCACGACTCCGCCGAAGAGATAGACCATCTGCCGGCCCCCCGCCGAGATCACCAGGTCGCCCGAGGGCAGCTCGGCTGCGAAGGCCACGGTGGCGGCGATCCACACGAGAAGCACGATCCACCCGCCCCAGCGGCTCTGCGTGAGCTCGATGCCCGCACGGACCAGCACGATCAGGGCGACGAGTGCGAGGACGAGCCCCCAGGGGATCGTCACGCCCCCCACGAGGAATCGCATGGCCTGGAGGAAAGCACCGGCAACGCCGATGGCGAGTCCGGCGAGGAGGCAGCCGAGATAGGCGAGGACGCGCACGCGATCAGATGCCCGCGAAGAGATCGGTCTCGCGTCCGGACTCGTCGAAGGGACCCGCTGCGGCGCCGCGCACCAGTCGGAAGTACTCCGTGCTGAAGGCCTCCGCTCCGACGTTGTCCGCGAGCGCGAAGAAGCCGCCGTCCACCGTCACCTGCGTCTCGTGCGCGCGCAGCGCGTCGAGCTTGCGCTCCAGCCACTCGGGCGCGTGGACGGCCGTGGTCACGAGCGCGTCGTCGATCGCAAAGGGGATGTCATCGGGATCCACGTCGGCGAAGCCGGTGGTCTCCCCCGCAGCCCGCAGCCGCTCGATCCCCTCGCGCACGATGCTGCGCGGGAAGGCGGTCCAGTAGACCTTGGCCACGTCCCATGCCGGGCCGAGATCCGGGCGGAACGTCGCGGCCGCCGCGAGCGTGAGCGCGTACATCGCCACGCGGTGCGCCTGGATGTGATCGGGATGCCCATAGCCGCCGAAGTCGTCGTACGTCACGAGCACCTGGGGTCGCACCTCACGGATCACCGCGACGAGATCCGTGGCCGCCGCGAGCAGATCGCTGCGCCAGAAGGCCTCGGGTCGATCATTGGGTGGAGTGCCGACCATGCCGGAGTCGCGATAGCGGCCGCGCTCACCCAGCAGTCGCCAGTCGGTGACACCCAGGATGCTCATCGCCTCGCCGAGCTCGCCGTAGCGGTGGTCGCCCAGGCGATCCTCCTGGTCGGACGCCAGGTGCTCCAGGCCGGGGACGAGGACCTCGCCCTCCTCCCCCAGCGTGCAGGTGACGAGCGTGACTCCGACTCCCTCATCGACGTAGCGCGCCATGGTGGCGCCGGTGCCGATCGTCTCGTCATCGGGATGGGCATGGACGAGCAGGATCCGGCGATCGGTCATGGTCCCGAAGCGTAATGCGCCCTCGCCGACGGCCTGCCAGGGGCGAGCGGCACCATAGGGCCGTGAACCAGCCTGCATCGACGGAGTCCTATCCGCGCCAGCGTGCCCGCACCCGCGGCTTCCGGCTCGGTGCGCCGCGCGCCTTCTCCGTGACCGACGACGGCAGGCGAGTCCTCTTCCTGCGCTCCCGCGGCGGCTCGGATGCCACGACCTGCCTGTGGTCACTGGATCTCGATACCGCGACCGAGACGTGCGTCGCCGATCCGAGCGCCCTCCTCGATGATGCCGAGTCGCTCCCCGATGAGGAGCGCGCGCGCCGGGAGCGCCTGCGCGAGGTCAACGCCGGCATCACCGAGTACTCCCTCGACCGCACCACCCGCGTCGCGGTCTTCGCACTGTCCGGCGTCCCGTACGCCGTGCACACTGAGCCCGGCGACACTCCGCGTGCGCTCGCGGCACCCGGCCCGGTGATCGATCCTCGCGTCGATCCCACGGGGACCCGCGCCGCCTATGTGTGCGAGCGCGCTCTCTATGTCGTCGATCTCGATGGTGGAGACGCGCGTGCACTGTGCGAGCCGCAGACCGAGGACGTGAGCTGGGGGCTCGCCGACTTCATCGCCGCGGAGGAGCTCGATCGCGTGCGCGGCTACTGGTGGCTCACCGATGGGTCCGGCCTCCTCGTCGAGCGCTGCGACGACTCACCCGTGACGTCCTGGTGGATCGCCGATCCCGCGCGACCGGAGTCCCCCGCGCGCGAGCACCGCTACCCGGCTGCCGGCACCGCCAACGCCGACGTGTCCCTCTGGCTGGTCCGCCTAGACGGCACGCGGACTGAGGTCGCGTGGGATCACGCGGCATTCCCCTATCTCGCCCGCGTCACGGTGCCCGAGACGGGAGCCCCGCTGGTGACCCTGCTCTCCCGAGACCAGCGGCACCAGAGCATCCTCGAGGTCGATCCCGCCACCGGAGCCTCACGCGGCCTGCGGGAGCGCACGGATCCGGAGTGGGTGGAGCTCATGCCGGGCGTCCCCACGCGGACGCCCGAGGGTGCCCTCGTCGAGATCGTCGCCGATCGCGTAGCCGACACCTACCGCCTCGTCGTGGACGATGCGCCCATCACCGCCCCAGGACTGCAGGTCGAGGCAGTCGTCGACGCCGGCGACACCGACATCCTCGTGCTCGCGTGCGAGGACCCGGTCATCCCGCGACTGCATCGCATCTCCTACGACGGCACCGTCACCGTGCTGCCCGCACCCGATGATGCGATGGTGCACGGCCGTCGACATGGCGACATCACGCTCACGTCGACGACAAGGCTGGGATCGACGCAGACCCGCGTCGAGGCGTGGCGCGACGGGGCCGTGATCGCGGAGGTCACCTCGCTCGCGGAGGCGCCGGTGCTCACCCCGACGGTCCAACTCATGCGCGCGGGCGAGCGCCAGTTGCGCACCGGAGTCCTCTTCCCCACAGGTCACGTGCCGGGATCGAGTCGACTGCCCGTGATCATGTCGCCGTACGGCGGACCGCACGCGCGCCTCGTCGTGGCCGCGGGCCTGACCTACGGCACCGACCAGTGGCTCGCCGACCAGGGCTACGCCGTCATCGTGGCGGATGGCCGCGGCACACCCGGACGCGGGCCGGCCTGGGACCGCGCCGTGCGCGGTGACCTCGCCACCCCCGCCCTCGAGGACCAGGTGGCCGCACTCGAGGCCGTCGCCGCGGCGTACCCCGACGACATCGACACCGGGCGCGTGGGCATCCGCGGGTGGTCCTTCGGCGGCTATCTCGCCGCCCTGTCGGTGCTGCGACGCCCCGATATCTTCCATGCCGCGGTCGCCGGGGCACCCGTCACCGAGTGGCGGCTCTACGACACGGGCTACACGGAGCGCTATCTCGGGCTGCCGCAGGTCGAGCCCGACAACTACGAGCGCTCATCACTGCTGCCCCTGGCGGCGGGACTCACCCGTCCGCTGCTCATCATCCACGGCCTCGCCGACGACAACGTCGTCGTCGCGCACACGCTGCGCCTGTCCTCGGAGCTCCTCGCCGCGGGGCGCCCGCACGCGGTGCTTCCCCTGAGCGGCGTGACGCACATGACGCCCCAAGAGGTCGTGGCGGAGAACCTGCTTCGCGCCGAGGTGGACTTCTTCGCCGACGCACTGGCGCAATCCGACTAGATCCCCTCACCGGGATTGGCGGAGTCCAGGCGCGAGGTGCCGACAGCACCGAGGTCGGTGATCGTCTCGGTGAAGTAGCCGGGATCCCCGCCGTCCGGGGTCACGAGCCCCGAATCGGGTCCATGGATGACCCCGCCCGTGAGCGGCTCGGTGATGGGGAAGTGGCATGCGACCCGGTGGCCGGGGGCGTACTCGCGCAACTCGGGCTTCTCGGTGCGGCAGCGATCCTGGGCGATGAAGCACCGCGTGTGGAAGACGCAGCCCGACGGCGGATCGAGCGGGCTCGGCAGGTCGCCCCCGAGGACGATGCGCTCGCGCTGCATCTGGACCCGCGGATCCGGCACGGGCACGGCCGACATGAGCGCATGCGTGTAGGGATGCAGGGGATGCGCGAAGAGTTCCTCGCGAGTCGCGCTCTCCACGATGTGCCCGAGATACATCACGGCGACGCGCTGAGCGATCTGCCGGACGACGGCGAGATCGTGGGCGATGAAGAGGTAGGAGACGCCGAAGTCCGACTGCAGGTCCTGCAGCAGGTTGAGGATCTGCGCCTGGATCGAGACGTCGAGGGCCGAGACCGGCTCGTCGCAGATGATGAGCTTGGGCCGCAACGCGATGGCGCGCGCGATGCCGATGCGCTGGCGCTGACCCCCGGAGAACTCGTAGGGGTAGCGATTGACGTGCTCGGGGTTGAGACCGACGCGATCCATGAGCTCGCGCACCGCCTGCTTGATGCCGCCGGGCGGATCGACCTTCTGGATGCGGAACGGCGACGCGAGGATCGCGCCGACCGTCTGCCGGGGGTTGAGGGCGTTGTAGGGGTCCTGGAAGATCATCTGCGCCTGCTGGCGCACGGGGCGCAGCGCACGGCGCGACATGCCGGCCACGTCGGTGCCGTTGATGACCACCTTGCCCGAGGTCGGATCGACCAGGCGAAGGATCGCGCGACCGGTCGTGGACTTGCCGCACCCGCTCTCCCCTACCAGCCCCAGCGTCTCGGCCGGGCCGAGGTCGAAGCTCACTCCGTCCACGGCCTTGATCTGGCCGATCGTGCGGGGGAAGACCCCGCGCGACTTGTGGGGGAAGTAGACGCGCAGGTCGTCCACCTCGAGGACGCGCTCGGTCACGACGCACCTCCCGAGGGAGTGCCCTGCGCGAGATGGCAGCGCACGAGGTGGTCCGTCGCGACACTCACCAGGGCCGGCTCTTCGGTGCGGCACCGGTCGCCGGGCACCTCATCGCGACGTCCGCAGCGCGGGTGGAAGACACAGCCCGACGGGAGATTGATGAGCGACGGAGGATTGCCCGGGATGGGATCCAGCCGGTCCACGCGATCGGTCGCCAGCCGTGGCACCGACGCCAGGAGACCGTGCGTGTAGGGATGCTGCGGGCGGTAGTAGACCTCGCTGACGGGGGCGTACTCGGCGACGCGGCCGCCGTACATCACGCACACCTCGTCGGCCATGTCCGCGACCACCCCGAGGTCGTGGGTGATGATGATGAGCGTCGTCCCGGTCTCGCGCTGGAGCTCGGACATGAGCTCGGTGATCTGCGCCTGCACGGTCACGTCGAGCGCGGTCGTCGGCTCATCCGCGATGAGCAGGCTCGGGGAGTTGATGAGGGCCATGGCGATCATCACGCGCTGGCGCATGCCGCCCGACAGCTGGTGCGGATAGTCGTCCACGCGCTTGTCCGGCGAGGGGATGCCGACCCGGTGGAGCGCATCGATGGCGCGGGCACGCGCCTCCGACTTGCTCACCTTGTTGTGCACGCGCACGGCCTCTGCGAGCTGGTCGCCGATGCGGTAGAAGGGATGCAGGCTCGACAGCGGATCCTGGAAGATCATCGCCATCGCCGATCCCCGGAGCTCGCGCACCTGGTCGTCGTCGAGGGAGAGCAGGTCCGTGCCGTCGAGCACGATGCGCCCGGAGATGTCGGCGAAGTTGCGGTTGAGCAGGCCCATGATCGCCTGCGCGGTGACGCTCTTGCCCGAGCCGGACTCGCCCACGATCGCGAGCGTGCGGCCCTTGTCGACGGAGAACGTCGATCCGGCCACGGCCTTGACGACGCCGTCCTCGGTGGGGAAGGAGACGGCGAGGTTGTCGACCTGGAGGAAGGGTGCGCTCATGACAGCCTGACCCGAGGATCGATGACTGCGTAGAGCACGTCGACGATGAGGTTGGCAACGATGATGAAGACTGCCGTGAGCAGGGTGACACCCACGAGGATCGCGAGATCGGGGTCGAGGACGGCGGACACGGCGAGGCTGCCCAGGCCGGGCAGGCTGAAGATCGTCTCGAGGATGATCGCGCCGCCGAGCAGGCCCGCGAAGTCCAGTCCCGCCGCGGTGACGATGGGCGTGAGGCCCGCCCTCAGGGCATGCTTGCGGACGACGACGCTCTCGGGCAGGCCCTTGGCGCGTGCCGTGCGGATGTAGTCCTCGTTGAGCGTCTCGAGCATCTGACTGCGCGTGAGTCGCGTGTAGAACGCCGCGTAGAGGACGGCCAGGACCAGCCACGGCAGAATCATGGTCTGCAGGAAGCCGACCGGGTCCTCCCAGGGCTGGACGTACTGCGGGAAGGGCAGGATCTGCCAGCGAATGATGACGAAGTAGATGACCACGAGACCGATGAAGAACGACGGCAGTGAGTAGCCCACGAGCGAGATACCCATGACGGTCTTGTCCTGCCAGCGACCGCGACGCAGGGCGCTGTAGACGCCGAGGGCGATGCCGCCGATGAGGAAGAGAATGAAGGCCCCGAGCGCGAGGAAGATCGTCGCGGGCAGCCGATCGAGGATGAGCTGCAGGACGGGCTCGGTCTTGGTGAAGGAGTAGCCCAGGCAGGGCGCCTCGCACACGATGGCGCCTTCCCCGACGCCGTAGGTACGCCCGAAGAAGATGCCGGTGAGGAAGATCCAGTACTGCTCCCAGATCGACTTGTCGAGGCCCAGTCGTGCGCGATTGAGCTCGATCGTCTGGTCCGTGCACACCTTGCCGCACGTGAGGCGCGCGACGTCGGCGGGAAGAAGGCTGAAGAGGACGAACACGACGAAGGTGAGCAGGAGGAGCAGCATGATCATGATGAGCACGCGTCGTACGACGTAGGCGGTCATGTCTGCTCCTCTCCTGCGCGACCTTCTCGTGTGCTGCGGATCCGACGTTGCGAGGTGGGGACGGCTTACGCCGTCCCCACCTCGCGCTCACGCCTGATTACTGGGTGGCGTACATGATCGGGTACGGGTAGGACCCGTACGCCGACCAGCTGAAGATCGGACCGACCTTGGTGCCGGCCAGACGCTGGTCACGACCGAAGCGAGTCGGGATGATCCACATCTGCTCGGCCGCCTCCTTGCTCAGCTCATGCCACTCGGTGGCCTGCGTGTTGCGATCGAGCTGCACCGACGCAGCCTTCACCTTGTCGGCGAAGGCCTTGTCGTCCACGCGGGAAAGGTTCCAGCCCTGGACGAAGAGCGGCGGGATCACCGTGGAGGCGTTGGGCCAGTCAGCACCCCAGCCGCCCAGCATGATCTCGTTGCCGTTGTCGAAGACGACGCCGTAGTACTGGCCGCGCTCGATGGGATTCGGCTTGACCGTGATGCCGGCGCGGGCGAGGGACTCGACCCAGATGGCCGCGGCCTTGTCGTTGTCATCGCTCTGCGCGTAGTCGAGCGTCACCTCGGTCGGGCAGTTGGCACCCTCGGAGAGCAGCTTCTTGGCGAACTCGGGGTCACCGGTGCCGGGCACCGGCTGGCCGAGGAGGCCGTCCCACAGGCCCGTGGGGGCGTAGTCGATGCCGATGTTCGGCTTGACCGCACCATCGGCGAACTCACCGGCGAAGGTGCCGCCCGCATTGAGCAGGAGCGCCTCGCGGTCGAGCGCGACACCCAGGGCCTGACGGCACTTGGCATCCGGGATCTTCTCGGCGTTGACGGCCGCGTAGATGGTGTAAGGATCGAACGCGTCGATACGGCGCGACTCGTACTGCGGATCCTCGAAGACGATCGGCAGCGAGGCCGTCGTGATCGCCTGGACCATCGCGAACTCATCCTCGCCGGAGCTCTGGATGACGCGCTGATCGGCCACGGACTCCTCGATACCGAAGTTCACGACCCAGGAATCCGGGTATGCCTTGCGGTAGGGATCGACGTCCGCGCTCCAGTTCTCGTTGCGGACGAGGACGAGCTTGCCGCCCTTGCCCTTCGAGTACTCGGAGATCTTGTACGGGCCGTTGGACATCGGCTTGTCGCCGTACTCCACGCCCGCGGTCATGCCGGCGGGGACGGCGCTGAAGCCCAAGGTCACGGCGTAGTTGAAGTCCGGGACGGGCTGATTGAGATTGAAGGTGATCGTCTGGCCATCACAGCTGACGGCCTTGTCGAACAGCTCCTGGCCGGTGCCATCGGCGGGGCCGGCGTACGCCGAGTTGCCCTCTTCGTCCGTGGGGATGTCGAGGTAGCTCACCGCGTAGACGGGGCCGCCCTCGGTGAGGCCGATGTCGAACTGACGGGACACGCCGTAGGCGACGTCCTCGCAGGTGACGGGGCTGCCGTCTTCCCACTTCATGCCGTCGCGCAGCGTGAACTGCCAGGTCTTGCCCTCATTGCTGGGCGTGCCCGTGTCGGTCGCCATGTCGGGGACCAGCGTCGTGCCCTCGGCATCGCCGGGTGCGACCTGGTAGGCGGTCAGCGAGCGCATGATGGTCGCACCGAGGAAGGCAAGGTCCTCACCGGTGTAGATGACCTGCGGATCAAGCGACAGGATCTGCTCCGCCGGGGACAGGATCGTGAGAGTGCCACCCGGCTGGCCCTCGCCCGAGGGAGCGGTCGAGCCGCTGGCTGACCCTCCATCCGATGACCCGCCGCTACACGCGGCAAGGATCAGCGCACCCGCCGCGATACCAATCGCGAGGGTCGCCTTCGACTTCACCATATTTCCTCCTTCAGTGCACCGCCGGCCACGGACGTGACCTTCCTCCCACGACCCTGGAACGGGTCGATCGGTGTCGGACGGGAGACCATGGGCGCCATCACTTGGCCGCCTTGGGATCGAGGGCATCGCGCACCGAGTCGCCGGCCAGGTTGAAGGCGACGACGACGATGACGAGCAGGGTGCCGGGGATGAAGAGGTAGCTCGGCACGAGCTGGAAGAACTGCACGCTCTCCGAGAGCATCGCGCCGAAGGAGGGCTCGGGAGGCAGCACGCCGACGCCGAGGAAGGACAGCACCGCCTCGGTGGCGATGTAGACCGGGAGGAGCAGCGTGGCGTAGACGAGGATCGGGGCCCACAGATTGGGCAGGATCTCGCGGAAGAGGATGCGCGGCGTACTCGCGCCCATGGCGATCGCCGCCTCGACGAACTCGCGCTCGCGCAGGCTGAGCACCTCGCCTCGGACGATGCGGGCGAGGTAGGGCCAGCCGAAGATCCCCAGCACGAGGATCAGGTAGGTGATGCGCGAGGCATTGCCCTCCGGGACGCCCATCGCGGTGAGGCGCTGGGTCATGGCCCCCGAGAGCGCCAGGACGATGAGGAGGAAGGGGAAGGCGAGGATGAGATCCATGAAGCGGCCGATCGCCGCATCGGTGAAGCCTCGCGCGTAGCCGGAGATGATGCCGAAGAGCGTGCCGAGGATGACGACGAGGATCGTGGCGGAGAACGCGATGAGCAGCGAGATGCGCAGTCCGTAGAGCAGGCGGGCCAGGATGTCGCGGCCGGTGCCCCACTCGACTCCGAGCGGATGCTCGAGGCTCGCGCCGCCCCAGGGGCCGTTGGGCTTGCCTCCGGACTGCGAGATGGCGGTCTTGTCCGTGGCGTAGGGATCGAGGCCGAGCCAACTGGTGATGAGCGGCGCGAAGAGAGCGACCAGCAGGATGATGAGGAGGATGACCGCGGAGACGATGAAGGTCTTGTCCCGGCGCAGGCGTCCCCAGGCGATCTGCGTGAGCGAACGCCCCTTGATCTCCTCGGGGGCGGTCGTCGCCTCGTCGACCGTCGCCGTCACCGCCTGCCCTTCCGATCGTGCGACGGCACGGGCGCCGTCGAGGCAGACAGTACGCCGCTCCCCCGGGCGATCGGACCGCTTGGGCCCCTAAGCCGCGAATGTGACCTGATCGGAATCTCCCGTGAGGGGTACGTCACGCAGGCGCGGGACCAAGGACCCTGGGACTTGACCCACCCGTGAGCAACGTCCGGCCCAGGGGCTAGCCACGCGACGAGCTCTTGGAGCGCGACTTGGCGCGATCCGTGGCCGCCAGTTGGACCTTGCGGATCCGGACGGCCTGGGGGGTGACCTCGACGCACTCGTCCTCGCGGCAGAACTCCAGCGCCTGCTCCAGCGAGAGCTGCTTGTGCGGGATGAGCGGCACGAGCACGTCACCGGAGGACTGGCGCATGTTGGTGAGCTTCTTCTCCTTGGTCGGGTTGACGTCGAGGTCGTCCGACCGAGAGTTCTCGCCGACGATCATGCCCTCGTAGACGTCGGTGCCCGGGCCGACGAACATCGTGCCGCGCTCCTGGAGGTTGGCCAGCGCGAAACCGGTCGTCGGACCGGTGCGGTCGGCGACCAGCGATCCGGACGGGCGCGTGCGCAGCTCTCCGTGCCAGGGCTCGTAGCGATCGAAGACATGGTGGAGCAGGCCGGTGCCACGCGTCTCGGTGAGGAACTCGGTGCGGAAGCCGATGAGGCCGCGCGCGGGCACGAGGTACTCCATGCGCACCCAGCCGGTGCCGTGGTTGACCATCTGCTCCATGCGTCCCTTGCGCAGGGCCATGAGTTGGGTGACGACTCCGAGATAGTCCTCGGGGATGTCCACCGACAGGCGCTCCATGGGCTCATGGAGCTTGCCGTCGACCATGCGGGTGACGACCTGGGGCTTGCCGACGGTGAGCTCGAAGCCCTCGCGTTTCATCATCTCGACGAGGATCGCGAGCTGCAGCTCGCCGCGGCCCTGCACCTCCCAGGTGTCCGGGCGCTCGGTGGGGAGCACGCGGATGGAGACGTTGCCGATGAGCTCCTGGTCCAGGCGGGTCTTGACCATGTTGGCGGTGAGCTTGGTGCCGCCGCTGCGCCCCGCGAGCGGCGAGGTGTTGATGCCGATCGTCATCGAGATCGAGGGCTCGTCCACCGTGATGACCGGGAGCGCGATCGGGTTGTCCGGGTCGGCAAGCGTGTCGCCGATGGTGATGTCGGCCATGCCGGCAACCGCGATGATGTCGCCCGGCCCTGCGCTCTCGACCGGCACGCGATCAAGGGCCTCGGTCATGAGCAGTTCGACGACCTTGGCGCGCTCGACGGTGCCATCGGCCTTCATCCATGCGACCTGCTGGCCCTTGCGGATGGTGCCCTGATGCACGCGGCAGAGGGCGAGACGACCGAGGTACGGCGAGGCATCGAGGTTGGTGACGTGCGCCTGGAGCGGGGCGTCTTCGTCGTACGACGGCGCCGGGATCGACTCGATGAGCGTGGAGAAGAGGGGCTCGAGGCTGTCCTCGGCCGGCATCCCGCCGTCCGCGGGACGCTCGCGCGAGGCGCGTCCGGCCTTGGCGCTCGTGTAGACGATGGGGAAGTCGATCTGCTCATCGGTCGCATCGAGATCGAGGAAGAGCTCGTAGGCCTCATCGACGACCTCGGCGATGCGTGCATCGGGGCGGTCGACCTTGTTGATGACGAGGACGACGGGGAGCTTCTTGGCCAGGGCCTTGCGCAGGACGAATCGCGTCTGCGGCAGGGGACCCTCGGAGGCGTCGACGAGCAGGACGACCCCGTCGACCATCTCGAGACCGCGCTCGACCTCGCCGCCGAAGTCCGCGTGGCCCGGCGTATCGATGATGTTGAAGGTCACCCCGCCCTCGGGAGCCGACGGCCCGGCGTACCTCACCGAGGTGTTCTTGGCGAGGATGGTGATGCCCTTTTCGCGCTCGAGATCCATCGAGTCCATGACCCGGTCGTCGACATCCTGGTTGGCGCGGAAGGCCCCGGACTGCCAGAGCATGGCGTCGACGAGGGTGGTCTTGCCGTGGTCGACATGGGCGACGATGGCGACATTGCGGAGGTCCGAGCGGGTGGCAGTCACCCCGAGACCCTACGCGGTGGACGCACCGAGGCTGCGCACCGCATCGACGTCCGAGGGCAGCCAGTCGACGCCGTCGAACTCGGCGGGTGTGATCCAGCGGAGCGCGTCGTGGTGGTCCAGCGGGGCCGGTTCCCCCTCGATGAGGGTGGCCACGTAGAGGTGGAGGACGAGGTCGTCGTGCAGCGGCCACTCCCCTGCCACGCGCGCGCCGACGGCGATCACGACGCCGAGCTCCTCGCGGATCTCGCGGACCAGGGCTTGCGCGTCGGTCTCCCCCGGCTCGACCTTGCCGCCGGGGAATTCCCACCTGCCGGCGGCCCATTCGGGACGGGTGCGCCGTGCCGCGAGGTAGGCGCCGTCGCGCGCGATCGCTGCCGCGACGACGACGGTCACTCCGGCCAACCGGTGTAGGCCTCCGCGAGGTACGCCGACCCGCGGTCGGAGGTGACGATGCGGCGCAGCTCGCCAATCTGCCGGTGCGCGTCGAAGGCATCGCCGCCCGGATGCAGGTGCAGCATCTGCGTCATCCAGTAGGAGAAGCTCTCGGCCTTCCAGATGCGATCGAGTGCGCGATCAGCGTACTCATCGAGCACGTCCATGTCGCCGGTCGCGAGCGCGCGCGGGATGACGTCGGCCAGGATCGCGACGTCGGTGAGGGCAAGGTTGAGGCCCTTGGCACCCGTCGGCGGCACGGTGTGCGCGGCATCCCCGGCGAGGACGAGACGGCCGTGCCGCATGGTCTCGTCGACGTAGCTGCGGAAGGGCAGGATGGACTTCTCAGTGATCGTGCCCGCCTTCAGCTCGAAGCCATCACCCGCCGTACGCGCGATGAGCTCCTCCCAGATCCGGTCATCGGACCACTGCGCGAGGTCCTCGTCGACCGCGCACTGGAGATACATCCGCTGCACCGTCGGCGTGCGCTGCGACAGGAGTGCGAATCCGCGGTCGGAGTGGGCGTAGATGAGCTCGGGAGCGCTCGGCGGCGCATCCGCGAGGATGCCGAGCCAGGCATAGGGGTACGTCGTGAAGAACTCGCGTCGTTCCGACGGCGGCACGAGGTCGCGGCACGAGGAACGGGACCCGTCGGCGCCCACGACGATGTCGGCGCGCACCTCGACCTCGCTGCCGTCCGCGTCGGTGAAGCGCAGGATCGGTGCGGTGAGGTGGTCCTCGACGCTCACGTCGGTGACCTCGAAGCGCACGTCGCCACCGTCGCGTGCCCGCGCATCGGCGAGATCGGCGAAGACGTCCTGCTGCGGATAGAGCCAGACCGAGTGCCCCACGAGCCGGTGGAAGTCGATGCGATGTCCGTGTCCGCCGAAGCGAAGCTCCACCCCCTGATGCTCGTGCCCGTCGCGCAGGACGCGATCCGACACCCCCTCGTCGACGAGCATGCGGACCGACCCGGCCTCGAGGATTCCTGCGCGATTGGCCGTCTCGATCTCATGGCGTGAGCGGATCTCCACGACGATGCTGTCGACGCCACGTCGCGCGAGCAGATGGGAGAGCATGAGTCCCGCAGGACCGGCGCCGACGATCGCTACCTGCGTCCGCAGAGTCTCGGGCATGCCCGGAGCCTACGGTGGACGCTGTGCTGATGAGGGAGTTCACATGACCTGGTACTCGGAGATCCCCGCCCGACGCGCGCGGCAGGTCGCCGGCGATGCGTGGCTGATCCTGTGGAGCGCCCTGTGGATCTGGGCGGCGTTCCGCCTCTACGACCTCGTGATGAACCTCGCCGCCCCGGGACTCGCCGTCTCCGAGAGCGCGACCGACATGTCGGATCGGTTCACCTCCGCGGGCGAGTCGCTCAGCGGCGTGCCGCTCATCGGCGAGGCACTCCAATCACCCTTCGCGGGGATGAGCGACGCGTCACTGGCCATCGCAGATGCCGGTCAGGCCAGTGCCGACGCGGTGAGCCTGCTCGCGCGTTTCCTCGCCATTGCACTCGCGGTGCTCGGGATCGCATCGTGGGCGATGCTCTGGGTGCCCATCCGGGTGGCGTTCATCCGGCGTGCCACTGCCGCGCGCCGCTTCCTCGACTCGACGGACGATCTCGACCTCTTCGCGCTGCGCGCCATGGCGCGCCAGCCCCTGCACCTGCTCGCGCAGATCAGCGACGATCCCGCGGGAGCATGGCGCCGCGGCGACAGTCGCGTGATCGCGGAGTTGGCCTCGTTGGAGCTGCGTGCCGAGGGCCTGGCACCTCGCGGCTAGCCGCGCTGGAGATACGTCGCGAGCGAGTCGAAGTAGCTCTCCATGCCGGCCTGGGCCATCGCGGCCTGGTCGGCGGGCATGTCGCCGTACTGGGCGAAGCGCACCCAGGTGCCGCCGTCGCGGGCCTCCATGTCGATGACGATGTCGTGACTCGGGGCATCGTCATCGTGCGCGACGAAGTCAGCCTCGTCCTGGGAGTAGGCCAGGCCGTGGATGATGCGGCGCTCGGGATCCACCTCGTCGTAGCGGCCCCAGAAGTAGGCAATGTGCCCGTACGCCGTCGCATCCACGGCGACAGCCCAGCGACCGCCGATCACGGCATCGGAGACGACCGACCCTGGGACCACGCTGAGCTCCGTGGGCGCGTACCACTGCTCGAGCGCCGCCGCGTCGGTCCAGGCGTGCCACATGCGGTCGACGCCGACCGGGTAGGTGCGCTCGACGGAGTATGCGAGGGCCGCGTAGTCATCGCTCATGGCGGTGATCCTTGCATGGCTCCGAGAAGCTAGGCACCCCACGGATCGATGCTGCCGCGACCGAGACGCGTGAGGATCTCATTGGCCTCGGCACAGTGCCACAGATCGTGGGCGTGGACCCGCTCGGTCACGTTGCCGCGAGTCAGCACCCATCCGGGTTCCAGGTCGCTGCGGTCGATGTCATCGACAAGGCTTCCCAGCGTCCAGGTATCGAGCACGCGATCCACGATGACGAATGTGGACTGCAGTGCGTGGACGAGCTGCTCGGCGTCCAGCACGTTGACG
>Ga0233451_10002977_pt1 | contig 15074 bp, 13 predicted proteins | sample 011ome_29_FD_183052 | JGI IMG/M metagenome (GOLD analysis project Ga0233451, IMG submission 183052) | Coastal salt marsh microbial communities from the Groves Creek Marsh, Skidaway Island, Georgia - 011504CT (spades assembly) | ecosystem: Environmental > Aquatic > Marine > Intertidal zone >...
CACAACAAAGAGAATTAAATATTTTTCATAAATAATATTTTTAAATTCTAAAAATCGAAGTGTATCAATTAATTTTAAAATTATTGGAGTACAGATAATTGTAAATATCCTGCTTACATCTGTGACTATTGCTGATGCAAACACTGCAATAGTTATGGCAAATACATATCTATAAATTTCTTCAAGTTCAGAATTAAAAATAATAAATACAACAATAAATATTAAGCCCATAAATCCAGACCAAAAGAAGGTAAGTAGATTGTTAGCAATAAATTCTGTACCTGTATCAACAGTGTTTTGATTAAAAATAAACCTAAATCTATCTCTACCCTTAAAATTGACTATATATTTAAGGTAATAATGTAAAGAAGCATATGACGCTGTTGTAGTTAAAAAAATCTTCCAAAAATTTCGAAAATTCGAGAATATAAGCAAAACTACTATTGTAAATAATGCCATTCCAAAATGGTTAAATCCAAAAAGAAAAAGATAGACATAAAACAGAAAGTTATCTTCCTCATGAAAATATTTTTTATAACATAGAATTATTAATAATACTGATATATTTTCTACAAAACCAACAAACCAAGATACTGTAACTAACCAACCACCAAATAGAAATAAAGTTGAATAATTTCCAAGAAAGTCTAAGTTAATACATATTAAAACTAAGGTGATTTGAAATATTATGTATAAAATAAGTGCATAAATATCAGAACTTTCAATGTTGAATAAATTTACGAGAATTGTGTTAAAAGGCGATTCGAGCTCAGTTCTATAAAGATCTAATTCCTGACTAAAGACTATTTTATTTATTTCAAAATCTCTATACAAATCATCCTCAAATGTCACTTTGTAGAAAACATGAGAAATAATTTCTAATATAAATAAATTAGCTAGAAATGTTTTACTTTTTAATAAGGTACTAAATTTAGTAAACATATATGAAATTTGATTTTAATTTATTTATAACATATTTCTCTTTGTTAAAAAAAGTATTTTAGGTAAATATATTTTAAACTTAAATAAAGTGTTGGAAACTGTTGAATTATCAAAATTAGAAATCGTTTTATATTTTTATTTTTTAGGAATAGTTTTTATTTATCTGGGAGAGATATTTTATAGTTTTCTTATCAATAAAAATGAAAATAAAAGTCATTCTTTTAGATATAGTTTTTTACCGATATTTGGAATATTTATAACGTCAAATTTTTTAGTCATTTGGAATTTTTTTTCTGGAACTGCAAACGACTTTGTACTTTTATTATTTTTATTTTTGTTTCTTATAAGTTTAAGAAGAAAACTTACTCTGATTAAAAATTATTTATTTTATTTTATTAACTTAACAATATTATTTTTTAGCTCTACAAATATAGGTATAAGTAAAGATGCAAACCTTTACCATCTTCAGCAACAATCATGGCTTAGAGACGAAAAGATAGTGCTTGGTATATCAAATATAAATCCATATCTGGGCTATTCATCAATTATCGAATACATAAATTCAATTTTATGGTTTAAAAATAATTATATATTTATACATTTTGTCGGAATTTATATAATTGCCTCAGTATTTGATTTATTTTTTAAGTTTTTAAAATCTAAAAATTTAAGTTTAAGAAATTTTGCCTATCTCTTCTTAATCGTGGGCATCTTAGACAATTTTGGATTTGAGGGTGGTAGAAATGGGTTTATATTTTTTCAAGAGGTATTTAAGTATGATCATATCTTTGCAGCATTAACGTTATTCTTAATTTCTTATTTTTTGATTACTTATAAAGAATATGACAATAATGAGAATCTGCAAATTTTAGTATTCATGTTTCTATTCTCTACACAAACAAGGCTTACTGGTCACTTATTGTTTTTTTACATATTTTATATTTTGTATAAAATTAATTTTCGCATTAAAGGTAAAAGGCTTTTTATTCCCTTTTTCCTCTACCTTATATTTGTATTAAAAAATATACTAAGTACTACCTGCTTATGGTTTCCAGTTCAATTTACCTGTTTATCATTTATTCCATATCATCAACCTAGTCAAGCAGAATACATTTCTAGATTGTTTTTAAATATCAATAAAGTTCCAAACACAACTGCAATATCAAAAATATCTTTAAGCGAATTTTATCAAAATTTTATTTCAACTCAATCAAGTTACTTGTTAAACATCTTGATTACGTGTTTCTTAGTATTTATATTTTTTTCAATATTTAGAAAAAAAATTGTTATTAATTTTTCTCAAATTGTTTTATGTTTTTTTATTCTATTTATTTGGCTAATTTCAGCTCCAACATATAGATTTGGAGTTCCTTTTTTCTTGAGTGTTTATTTTGTGCTTTTCTTTAAATTTTTGATTGAAACAGAAATAAAATTTCCAAAAAGCATAAATTCTTTTCCTAATTTTTTGATGTTTTTTGTGATACTTACTTTGGTTAAATTTGATTCAATATCAGTTCTTCAAAATTATCATTCAATTGAATTAAAAGTTGAAAAAGAAATAATATCATTTACTGATATGCAAAATGGATGGAAAAAATATTCAGAACCGCACACAATAAAAAACTATTTGTGTGGGGATATTAAGCTTTGCTATGTCGAAGAGTATTATTCTTCAAAAATAGATTTATTTTTTAACTATTATTTCTTTACTCCGGTAAACAACAATTACTTTATTGAAGAACTAACAGATAGTGATTAATTTTTACTTTGGCATTATTTTAGAAAATAAGTATTGAAAGTAACTTTTTTTCAAGCAACTGTTACATTCCCAATATATCGTCATAAACTTCAAATTTGTGTTTTTCAAAAATTATCTTGAGGAAATTAGAGGTATATGAAACATAATTCTTGTAGTAGAAAAAAAATTAGACAATATAATAATTAATAATATTTAAAAATGTCAAAAATTTATATACATAAAACATCAATAATTGATGAACCTGTAGAAATAGGTTCTGGAACAAAAATCTACCACCATTCTCACATTAGAGAAAATGTCAAAATTGGTCAAAATGTAAATATTGGGAAAAATGTTTATATAGATAAAGGTGTTGTTATAGGAGATAATTGTAAAATTCAAAATAATGTTTCAATCTATATGGGAGTAAATGTTGGAAATAATGTATTTATTGGGCCTTCTGTCACTTTTACAAATGACCTATATCCCTCAGTGAACGAATGGACTGAGGAAAAAATAATTAAAACAACTATTGAAGATAATGTATCTCTTGGTGCAAACTCTACAATAATATGTGGAATAATACTTGGAAATAATTGTCTTATAGGAGCGGGCAGTGTTGTTACAAAAAGCATAAATCCTGGAATGATTGCTTATGGGAATCCTGCAAGTGAAATTAAAAAGAGAATTTAGGTTAATTGTTTTAAATGATTAATTCAAATACTGAACTTATCTATGTCTTAGGTACAAAAGCACAATTTATAAAATCAAAATACATCCTAAAAAATTTAATTGAAAATAATTGTAAAATTTATATTCTTGATACCGGGCAACACAAAGAAATAACTTCAAAGGAATTAGATTTTTTAAAAAATTTTGAACTAATAACATTGTCAAAAAATAAAAAAAATATCTCAACTATTTCTTCAATGATTTTTTGGTTTCTAAAAATTTTAATAACAAATAATAAAATAAATGAAACAACTAGAGCACAATACTGCTTAGTTCATGGAGATACAATAAGTACATTAATAGGTTTGATTTTTGCAAAAAGTAATAATCTAAAAATTGTTCATATAGAATCTGGATTGAGATCTTACAATTGGCTTAAGCCATTTCCTGAAGAAATAATTAGATTTCTTGTAACAAAATACTCTGATGTGATATCAATCGATAGCAAAGTTGCAGAAAATAATGTGCAAAAATATAAAGGCCAAAAACATATTATTAAATTAAGCAGAAATACTATCTATGATTCTGTGATTTCTTATAAAAATAGTTTTGATATTCAAAAAAAAGATGTTCTTACAGTAACAATTCATCGAACTGAAAATATTTATAGCAAAAAAAAATTAAAAGAATTTGTAAACCTATTGCTTGAGATAAGAAGAAGAAATATTTTTCAGGAAGTTGATTGGTATTGTCACGATATTACTTTTTCAGCACTCAGAAAAAATAATTTTATTGAAGTGCTTTCTAACAATAAAATTATCTTAAAAAGCCTAACTACACATAGTGAATTTATAAAAGTTTTACTATCCTCGGCATGCGTAATTACAGATGGTGGTTCAATTGCTGAAGAATGTTCAATTTTAAATATTAAGACTGTGATTTGGAGAGATGTTGTTGAAAATATTGAATATCTGAATGAAAATATTCTCCTAGCTAAATATGATATCAATCAAACCCTTGATTTTATCAAAGTAAAAAGCAATAAAGTTATAGTTGATGAAAACATAACTAGTCCTTCAAAAGAGTTTGTAAAACAACTATTAAATTTATCGTCACTAAAATAAAAATATGCAAGTAGATTTGTTTGATACAAAAATAAATAATCCAAAATTATTAAAAAAACTAGGTGTTTCTTATAAAGGTCTTCTTAAAAACGGACAATATGTTCTTGGAGAAAATCTATTAAATTTTGAAGATAGCTTGTCTGAATACCTTAATTCAAAATATGCTGTTGGAGTAAATTCAGGCACTGATGCTTTACAGCTTTCCCTGATAGCTTCTGGAATTAAAGAGGGAGATATAGTTATAACTTCAGCATTCACTTATTTTGCTACAATTGAGGCGATAAAAAATGCTGGTGGAAAACCTTACTTAGCAGATATTGAATTAGAGACATTACAAATTAATCTCAAAACTATAGATAAAAACATTTTAAAAAAAGCTAAATATATTATTCCAGTTCACCTCTTTGGAGGCCTTGTAGATGTTAAGTATTTACTTCACATTTCAAAAGAGTATAAACTAAAAATAATTGAAGATGTTGCTCAGTCATTTGGAACTAAATTTAAGAATAAATTCTTAGGTAATCTTGGTGAATGTGGAGCTTTTTCCTTTTATCCCACAAAAACACTGGGATCTATAGGAGATGCTGGTGCGGTAATAACTAATAAAAAAAGTATCTATGAAAATCTTATTAAATTAAGAAATCACGGGCATATCGACAGAGATAATTTTAAATTTTCAGGTTTTAACTCTAGGTTAGATGAAATTCAGGCAATTTATCTAAACGAAAGATTGTCAAATATAGATAATGAAATAAAAAAAAGACAAGACATTGGAAAATTCTACTTAAATAAATTGAATGATTTAAACAAAATTAAATTTTTTAATAATAACTTGAAAACCTATAACTATTTTCCAATACTGGTTGGATCTAGAAGTGAGAGAGATAAATTAAGGATGCATTTACTAAAAAATAATATTCAGACTTCAATTTATTATAAAGTGCCATTAAGTGATTTAAAATTTAACTGGATATTAAAAGGGAGGGATTATGAAAATGTTGATTTTGTAAAAAAACGCATTCTCTGTTTACCCATATATCCTGCTTTAAACAGTTCTAAACTTAGTTATGTAGTTAGAAATATTAAAAATTTTTATGAAACATAGAGTAGGACTAATCGGATATGGTGCAATGGGTAAAAACCATGCGAGAATCATAAATAGCATTGAAGAATGTGAATTGATAGGTGTTTATGACAACATCATACAAAATTCTGATGAAGACATCATTTTTTATGAAACATTAGATTCTCTAATTGATTCTTGCGAAATTATAATAATTTCTACCCCTACCAATTCTCATGTAGATTTATTGAAACTTTGTATTGAAAAGAAAAAAAATGTTTTAATTGAAAAGCCTTTGTCAAACAATTTATCTGAAATAAATGAAGTAAAAAATTTAATTAAGAATTCAAATAACTTCTATTTAATAGGGCTATTAGAAAAGTTCAACCCAACAATAAAATTTTTAAAATTAGAAAATTTAAATGATATTCAAAATATTACTGTTAGAAGGCTTTCTCCGTCAAATCAAACTAATAGAAATGAAGATAATGTGTTGTTAGATTTGACCATTCATGATTTTTCTATTTTAAAAGAATTATTAGGTTTAGATTTAGATAAATTAAATTTTGAATTCTTTTTCAAAGAAGATAGCAAAAGTGACCATGTAGATATATTTGGAAAATATAAAAAATCTAATATCGTTATAACTACTTCAAAAATATATCAAAAAAAAGTACGGAGCATTGAAGTACTGACTTCTAAAAAATTATATATTGGCAACCTTATTAATAATTCAGTAGAAATAATTTCGAATGATGAAATATCATTAATTTCTAAAAATGAAAATTATGGTCATATTGAAAATGCACAAATATCATATCCAGTAATTCAAAATGTAGAACCTCTACTTAGTCAGTTCAGGTACTTTTTAGAAGATATAGAAACTAATGACTGTAAAAATAACCACAAATTGTTTTTGGAAGATATTTCAATGCATGAATATCTTATAAATAAAATTTAAAATAAAAATACTTATTTAGAAACCTATATTGCTTCATAGGATTTTTCGGTAATCTTCTCTTTAAATAATATCTTTCTTTGTTTTCTAATAATTCTAAAAATAAAGAATAATAACTCATACACATTTTGTGCCCCGTGAAGGGATACTCCTGTAATTTTTTTTTATAAAAATCTAAGCTATTTTTCATTTCATAAATTTTTTCTTCAAGGTTTTCTATTGTATAACTAATTCCAAAATCTTTACAATATTCGGTTATTCCACCACTTTCGATAAATAAAATTGGTAACCCGCATAGAGCTCCCTCAATATGGTGCATTCCTGCTGGTTCGTTTAATGAACCAGTTAAATATATATCGTGATTTCTTAATTCTCTAGATAAAGATTCTCCAAACAAGGGGTTTATTACTTTTATATTTTTAAAATAAGAATTTTTTGGTAAATTTCCAATATAGGTGAATTCAAAATTAGCACCAATTTCAGGATTATTCAAAAGTTTATCCAATTTTTCATATACGACTTTACCTTTATTCTCGTTGTCTCCCCAATGGTGTGTAACAAGGCTTAATTTTTTATTTATTTTTTTGTTATGCATGTAAAAAATATTTTGATCGCCACCATTTCTTATTACCGAGTAAGATTTTTTTTCAAAGCCTTGGTTTACAAATAAATTCAACAACCAATCACTAATAAATATTGTATGATCTGAAACATTTGATGAATTAATAATAAAATTATTTAAGTTTTTTGTATTTTTTCTTTCATCACACTCATTAATTCTATTTACAACTACTGCTTTAGGGTTTACAAATTTTATATACTTCAAGACTTCGATGTGTGTAAATGATGATATTTTTGTATAACGTCGTGGTTCGGTAATTAATATCAAATCTATGTCTTTGTCATTTAAATGATTAACTACTTTTATTCCTTTTTCTATTAGATAATTTCTTAACTGTATTGCAAAATTATTTCCTCCACCCCAGGGTCCGTCAACAAAATTAGAACCTATACTCACTTTTTTTAGATCTAATTTATTCATATTTTTTGTTATTCTGCAACATTTCTAACTATATTTATTTAATCTTTCTATGTATTTTTTTGCAACAACAGTATTTATATCATCATAAAGCTGATTTTTAAATTGTTTTTGTTTTGGATAATTTTGATGGTAAAGGTTTGGGTTATCTATGTACGTTATGATATTAGATTCAAGATCGTTTAAATTGGAGACATTACCAAATCTTAAATATTCCTCCATGAAAATACCTAATGGAAAGGAGTGAGGAGTATCTAGAAAAATTACTGGTCTATCGAGTAAAATAAAATCAAAAGATATTGAAGACCAATCGGTTAATAAGATATCTGAGATTAATAAAAATTCCTCTACCTCCTCATACTCTTTAAATGGAAAATATAAAATATTTGAGAAATTGCTAATTTTATTTAAAAATTTTTTTCTAAAAATGGTATTTAAATGTGGTCTAAAAATAATTAGATAGTTATTTTTTTTAGCTATCTCATTTAAATGCTTTAAAAATTCAATATTGTTAGGAAGCATAAAATGATTAACAACTTTGCTTTTATCGTGAATCCAAGTTGGAGCATAAAGAACGATTTTCTTGTCTAATGGAAAATTAAATTTTGATTTTATTTCATTAATTTTTGAATTCTGATCTTGTATATTGTTAAATATTTTCAAATAGTCTAATCTGCCATAACCTGTCACAATTAAGTTACTCTCTTTGTAATTAAACTCTTCGATATATATTTTTTTATGAAATTTGGAAAATAACCAAACCTCTGTATATTTATAAAATTGACTCATTGTATTTTCATTCCATTTTTGAAATGGAAGACCATGAGTTGCATCAAAAAAGTAATTATCATCTTCATCAAATAACCTTGTCATATAATGTAATCCGTGATCTGAAATTATATACTTGGAATTTATTACTAAATGTATGTGCCTTGGAAATAGACCAAAAATTACATTGACTGATTTATTTTTTAATTTTTTATAAATTTTGTAGTCTAAAGTTAAAAAGTAATACTGATAATCAGTGTTTGATAGCTCATTATAAATAGTTTTTAAATTTCCATATAACCTATGGCCATATAAAGTAACCCTTTTTTGTTTTTGTTTGTTACCAACTTTGTTAAGTAAAAATACTATGTTAAAAATTAAAAAACCATATATATAAAGTAGGTAGTGAAATGGATTAAGTTTATTAAACTTCATAGTTAAAGAATACAATAAAAAATATAGTATACATTAGGGTAAGTAACATGGATAAAAGTTATTGGGATCAATATTATCAAAAAAATTCAAAACCATTTAATCCTTCCGATTTTGCTAACTTTGTAGTAAAAAAAGTAGAAAAAAATTCTTCAATTATTGATATTGGTTGTGGCAATGGTAGGGACAGTATATATTTAAGTAAATCAAATTTAAAAACATTAGGAGTTGATCAAAGTAAAATTGTCATTAACAATTTGAAACAATTTGAGTCTAACTATTTATCTTTTGAGTGTTCTGATATAAAAGAATTAAGAAAAGTTAAATTTGACAATGCATATTGTAGATTCTTGTTCCATAGCATTTCAGAAGATGAGGAAGATTCACTACTTTTATGGTTAAAAAATTACATTTCTAATAAAATTTTTATAGAAGCAAGAATAGATTTAGATATTGATCAATATATAAAAACAGATCATTACAGAAGGTTGATGAATATTCAAGAATTTAAATTAAAATTACAATCACTAGGATTAGAAATAGAATTTGAAAAAATTTCTGACAAATTTTCAATTTATAAAAAAAATTATAACGTCGGAGATATAAAATTTAACCCTCAGTTAATAAGATTAATTATAAAAAATAAATGAAATTTAATAATTCTAAATTTTTAACAATCATTAAAGTTTTAATCATAATTTTAAGTATTACTTATTTTATTTATTTTGTTTTTCAAAATAGGAACTTTTTTTCTGACCTAAAAGAAATTGGCTTAATTATTATTTTGATGTTATTTTTAATGAAAATTTTAAATATTATGTTTCTTTCAAATATCAATTTACGAATTTTAAAATACCTAAATATAAACTTAACTTTGAGTGAGTCTGTAATGATAACTACAAAAAATTCTATTGGTAATCTTTCTTCCCCTTTTAAATTAGGAAGTGGTTATAAAATATCTTATTTAAAAGAAAATTATGATTTAAATATTAAAAACTACATCTTGTTGAATTCATTTTTTGCAATATTAAATATATTTCCAATCGTTTTATTATTTCTCTCGTATGGAGCAACCCTAAGCTTATTTGAAAATTTAGTTACAAGTATTTTTGTTATATCAATTTGCATTTTGATTTTTATTTTTTCATTTAAACTATCAATAAAATCAAATTTCTTAGGAAGCTTGGATTTTTTAAATTATGATAATGCTTTAATTCAGATAAATAATTTAATGTTTTTCATAAGTAATTGCATTATCGTATACCTAATTGCTATTCAATTTAATAGTGATATATCTTTTTTTTCTTCTGTTGCTTTTACAACATTAGGATCTTTTGTAAATTTAATAAATTTAACACCTGGAAATATAGGAATAAAAGAATCTATATTGTTAATTTTTAATGGATTACATGGCTATAGCTTATATATGTTAATTTTTATCTCTTTTTTAGAGAGGTTTCTAAGTTTTGTAGCACTATTCCTAATTCAATTTATTCAAAGTGTGAGATTAAATAATTAAACTAAAATAATGATATGATTTGTTGTCTTGTTTTAGCGTATAACGAAGAGCTTTATTTGTTAGAAAATTTAAAAAACATTGAGGAGCTTTTTGATCGAATAATCATTGTTAATGACTGTAGTACTGATGGAACGGAAAATATTCTTAGTAAATTAAATAATACAAAATATGAAATAATTACGAATAACAAAAATATGGGCGCTGGAAAGTCTATGGAAATAGGAATTAAAAAATTTTTAGAATTAGATATGAATTATTTAATAAAAGTAGACGGAGATGGGCAATTCAAAACTGAAGATATTAAAGAATTGATCAGACTGTCCAAATCAAATTTTGATTTTATAAAAGGCGATAGGTTCTGGGATAAAGGAATAGAAGGAAACATTCCTCTAATTAGATACGTTGGTAATTCCCTAGCATCATTATTGATTAAGATTTCAACCGGAAATTGGAAAATGAATGATCCTTTAAATGGACTTTTTTTATTTTCAGTAAAAAGTTTAGATAATTTTTCAATTCCTAAAATTTTTAATAGATATGGTTATCCATTTTTTGTAAACATATTTATGAATAATAAAATTCTCATTAATGACCTTAAAGTTGGTCAAATTAAAAATACAATTAAATACAGACAAGAAGAAAGCAAGATTAGACCTTCTACTATGTTCTTAAAATTAATAATTTTTACAGTCGCTTCGTTTACAAAAAAAATAAAAGAAAAATTTAAATTTTCCAATCTACAACTATCTGCATTACTAGATATATTATTTTTACTATTTTCAGCTTCGACAATTTACTCGATAATAAAATTAATTATGATTATTTTTAATATTGCTCTTGGTTCTAAAGCAAGCTGGTTATTTTTAACTTTTATTCTTTTAATTTTTTCATTATTGTCTTTTTTGTATTCCCAACTCTATGAGAAAAAAATTTATGAAAAAAAATATATAATTTTATGAAATTATCAAAAAGTAAAATTTTTTTTGTATTTTTATTGCTTCTATTATTTGTAAAAACAGATTACAGATTAGTAGAAAGTATTTATTGTTGTAAAGATGATCATGATTACTATGCTCATGCCGAAACTTTAAGCTTAGACTTTGATTTTGATTACTCTAACCAACTAATTGGGCATGAAAAAGATAGATTCTTTTTCAATGGTAAATCTGCACCTGCTGCATTTTTTGGTTCGGGTTTACTAGCTTCTCCATTTTTGCTAATTGGAAACTTGCTCGATAAAAGTTTAAGTAATTCAAGTTTATATAATTTTAAAATTCTCTTTTATTCCTTTAGTTCTATTTTTTATCTATTTTTAAGCTTTTATATTTTAAGTAAGATAAAAGTATTAGCTGATTCCAAAATAAATACTTATCTAATATATTTATACCTTCTTGGTTCAGGGGTAGGTTATTATTCATTTGAGAGATACAGCATGTCTCATATTTATGAAGTTTTCACAATCTTACTTGTAATTTTTTACTCCATGAAATTTTTTGATGAAAATAATTATAAAAGTAATATAGCCTTTATAATTCCGCTTTTAATACTGCTTTCAATAGTAACCCGTTGGGTTAATTTGTATGTCTTATTTATCCCTATGATTGTAAGGCTACTTTTATACAAAAATTCAAAAAAAATTATTTACTCAAAAAAGTTTCAAACTTCAATTTTTATATCAATTTTATTGTTTTGCCTTCATTCATATTTGATATATGGCGTGGTGACTTTTAGTCCTGAGTTTGTCTATGGAACGTCAGGCACATTGGATAGATTTGTGAATAATGAAAGCTCTTTTTCAGAGTTTATCTTTAACAACATTATTAACTTGTTTAATTTAATGTTTGGACAAGAATTCGGATTGTTGTGGTTTTCACCAATCGTATTTTTTGGAGTTTATCTACAAATCAAAGGATTCTTTTTGAACAAGGGATTAAAGCTAAAAATGGTCTATCTAATTGGTTTATTATCTTTTCTTCAAATTTTTGCATTAATTTTAATTTGGAAAGCACCAGGATCTTCTTATGGTTTTAGATATGCACTAAACCTTGCACCTATTTCAATTTTGTTTTTAATTTCTTCAAATATCACAAATAGAATTGAGTTGACTTTACTGAAATATTTATCAATTTTTTCATTTTTTTCAGTTTTATTTTTTGAAACAACTCAAGGAACTCAGTTAAGTTTAGAATATGGCTTTAATAGTTTTGGCAAGTATACAAAATTTGTTCAACCAGAGTACTTGACTGGATATATTTCATCCTTTTTTGAGCTTGAAGCATATCTTAAAATTTTTGCTCAGAGTTATCTTGGATTGTTTTTTTTCTCTTCAATATTGTTGTTTTTAGAAATAGATGATTTGACAAATTTCCTAGCAAAATTTTCTGATGCGGCTTATAACAGTGACCTCCAGCTACTCTTTTACAAGATCATTGAAATTAACTATTATAAAATTGTTTTATCAATTTTAATTCTTTTTTTATTGGCTTATTTTTTAGTAAAAATTACTAATAATGTTGAAAAAATTAACAAGCAATGAATAAGATAATTAATTCAAATAGGTTTAAAATACTTAGAAATTTTTTTATTAGAAAAATTCCAAATTTAATTAATGACTTTTTTTTAGTGATCTTATTTTTTCTTCTAGATGTGAATTTTAAAAAGAAAGATTTTGTTATTGTTTCTGCTTCAGACTATACCCACTACGAAAGTTCTTTAAATTTATTTAAATCTTTAACTAAATATGAAAAGAATGCTAAGTTAGTTTTCTATGATCTTGGATTAAAAGATTTTCAAAAAAAAGAATTTAAACAAAATTTTAAAGATATTGAATACATAGATTTTAATTATTCTCTTTACCCTAAATTTTTATCAGAGAGAGATTCGGATAACAAACTGGGTTGGTATGGATGGAAGCCTTTAATTATAAAAGAGTGTATAGATAAATATGGAAAAAATACTCTTTGGCTTGATTCTGGTTGTATTATCACAAAAAGACTCAACTTAATTAGAAAGTGCTTAAACGTTAAGGGAATTTACGTTGCAAGTAGTGTAGGGAAAATTCATGAATGGACACATCAAAAATCTATACGTGCTCTTAAGCTTCCTAAAAAATACCTAAATAAAAGCAACTATGCAGGAGGCTTAGTGGGATTTAATCCAGATAAAAAAAATAGTATAAATTTACTAAATGAATGGATAAATTTTGCAATGAATAAAGAGGCATTATTTCCAGAAGGTAGTTCCAGAAAAAATCATAGACATGATCAATCTATATTAACAATGTTGATTTACAAAAATAAATCAAATTTCTTTAGTACAAGAACTCACTCTATTTTTGGAATTGAAATTCATAATGATCCAAATAAAATTTATATATGGCCTAATTCTTCTGGGCATTTTATTAATAGTTTAAATAAATGTGAGTTAGACAATTTTACAAATACCTACAAGAACGCATCCTTCATTATTTTTACTAATTTAATAGAGATTAGAAAGATAAAGGCAAAATGTAATGAAAAACAAAAAATTATTTATGTTTCAAATGAAAAATTGTTAAGTCAAAATAAAGATAAACTTAAAAAGCTAATAGAAAAAGGGTCGATTTATAAATACATTGAAGATAATAAATATTTGGACCCTCTTGATTTAATATTTAAATAAAATTTGTTAATAAGATGAATGTATGTATTTAGCTATAAAATTTATAAAATTTTTATTTTTTATGATTAGTAATTATCTTCTTTTAGTTATGAGCTTGGATATTGATTATGAACAATTTTTAAATGACATTAATTTAATTACAAACCAAAACTTTTCCAATGAAATAATATTAGGTTTAATATCAATTCTTGTTTTGTCTACTACTTTTATTGTTAAGCAAATTTTAAATCCTTTTATAGAAATTTTTATTGAGCATTATTACAAAATTAGTTTTTATTTTTTGATTAATATGCTTTCGATATCTACAACATATATAGTTTTTAGAATTTATGGATACTCAAGACTTAATTTAATTATTTATTTAATTGTTACTTCATTTGCTTTTGAACTATTTGATAGGGTTGAAAGAAAATTTTTATAAATACTTTTTTAAAAATTTACTGTTCATGAATTTTTTTGATGAACCTTGAAAATGAATATTAATTAAATTGACTCTTTTATTCTTTTTTTTATCAAACATTTCTAAGTTACTATCATTTTTTTTCATATAAAGTGTGATTTTATTTTGAAAGTTGGTTTTAAATTGATTTTTTCCTAAATGCCCTTCAGGATCTGAAAAATTATCCATAAAATAATACTCTTCACTATTTTTCTCAGACTTAATAGGTTTCATTAGATTTTGAACTTCTAATAGATTTTTTGAATAAAGCAAATAAAAAAGCGTCATATCACATATTCCTCCCTTTCCGAATTTTTGGTGATATAGTATTTTTTCATTTATTAAATTGAATTTACTCTTTGATATGAAAATATCTTCATACAGCTTTATAAATTCATTAAAAAAAGAATTTGATAATAAGCCACAGTGAATACTCGCTGTCATGTGTGTTGGGATATAATTCTGATTTATCAAGTAGGCGTTTTGAGAGTTGAATAAAAAATCATTTATATTTTCAAATAAAATATTATCGCTATCTAGATGAAATATTTGATTAATTTTGTTTTCTTCTAAAAATAGTTTCATAACAAAAATTCTTAGATACCACAACCACACATATTTTTCTGGGGTCGTATTATACGGAACAAAATAATTTTTAAAATAAGCAATCTGTTCGTTTTTTAAATATTTATCGATTTCTATAAAATTTACATTACTTAT
>Ga0233451_10002990_pt1 | contig 15023 bp, 15 predicted proteins | sample 011ome_29_FD_183052 | JGI IMG/M metagenome (GOLD analysis project Ga0233451, IMG submission 183052) | Coastal salt marsh microbial communities from the Groves Creek Marsh, Skidaway Island, Georgia - 011504CT (spades assembly) | ecosystem: Environmental > Aquatic > Marine > Intertidal zone >...
TAATAATATTTAAGAGAGAGAGAGAGAGAGAGAGAGAGAGAAAGGAAAACAAACAAAAGTACGAAAAATACGAGCGAGAGCGAGCAAAAAATCGCGTCCAAAAAAAAAACCAAAAAAATTCAAATTCAAAATTTTCCTTTCTGCGCTTTTTTCTATCCTTTCTTTTTTTAGGAGGAGATGATGTCGAAACATAATGCCGAGAGAGACGATAATAAACGCTTCTTACCAATCTTCTTCCAGTTCTTCCCTTTGTAAATAGCCACCGCGCGTCTCAAAACGTCGTCCTCGGCCGGGGTCCACCCGCCTTTGGCGGATCTTCTCGTCGGACCTCCGACTCTGCCTTCCAATCTTTGCGTCAGAATTTCTTTCAAATTCATTCCATTTGTTTCGTAATTTTTTTCTTCCTCCTCGTTTCCGTGGGCTAATATTCTATTATTCTCTTCTTCCTCCTCCTCTTCCTCTGTCATCATCATTCCTCCCGAGGAATTAAAAAAGAAGTCCTCTTCCTTCATCTTTAAAGGCTTCTTCTTTGTCTTCGTCTTCACGTTCGTTTTCTTTTTAGAAATCATCGTCGCTTTCTTCTTCTGCAAAGCGTTTATGATTTTTGTAAGGGGCGGTCGACCCGGAGGCATTTTTGAAATAAAGTGAGGAGGGGACGAAGGAGAGAAATTTTTTGTTTTTTTTGTTTTTTTTGAATTTTTTTCTCTTGTTGGACTCTTTCTGCTCTCTCATCAAATCGTCGTCTGAGTGAATAATCGTCTCGGGTCAAACCTTCAAAAATACGCGTTGAAGCTTTCTTTCTTCGGATTTTAATAACACGAAGAAGAAGAAGAAGAAGAAGAAGAAGAAAACGATGAACGAAGAAGATAACACCAAAAAGGAGGCGTTTGAAGAGGACTTTGAGGAGGAGGAGGAAGACCACGCCCTCCCCTTCATCAGCAGCAGAAAAGCGACGCGAAAGGAGGAAGAGGAGTTGCGTCTCTCTCGTTTTTTTTTCTCTCTCTCTCGTTCTTTTCTCTTTCTCTCGTTTTTTTCTTAAAGACGGACGTAAACGACGACTTATATTATACTTTTAATACTAACACGTGATGATTAAATACATCACACAAAACAGGATGTATCATTCAATCGTTGCGAGTAAGGATGAAAACACGGAGAACACCACCACCTCGGAAGAAGAGAAAGAGAAAGAGAAGGAAGAAAAAGAAGAAAAAAATCTCCAACTCGTTTCTCTCTTGGAAGAAAAAATGGCACGACGAGAACGAGAAAATATGGAAACGTCGAGCCATCTTCGACGCGAACTGTTGGAGAAGGAACGCGAGGTGTTAAAAGCGAAACAACTTTTGAATCAGGAGAGGAAGAATTATCGAGAGAGGGCGATGATTGCGAACCATCAGAGAGTGACAGAGATGGATCGACTCAACGCCGATAACGAGAAAGTCGTCGCGCAGTTACAACTGGAGATTCAAGAGTTGAAGACTACGATTGCAAACTCGCGAGAACACGTAGAGAACAGAGCAAAGTTCGACCGAGAGTACATGAAAGTCTCTCAGGAGCTGGAAAACGCAAAGTTGAAGATTGAAAACATCGACGAGGAGAGAGAGGAAGCTATATCCGCGCTCACGGCGAAGATGCAAAACGAACTCGAACAAAACGTTCAAAAAGCAACGCGGGAACACGAGTTGGCCATGGAAGAGAAATTGGAAGCGAACGTTCGAAAAATATTCGCGCATAATCGACGAATGGCCGAGGCACTGAGGTTACACGTCGCGGAGACGGATAAACTGCGCGAAGATATCGAAGCCGCAAACTCCGAGAAAGTTACGCTGAGCAGATTATTGGACGAAGCGAAAGAAGAAACGAAACTATCCGCGAAGAAGGCGCTAACGATCGGTAAAGATTTGAACACGGCCCGAGTAAGTTTGGGAGAACTGAACGAAGAGTGCGAAGAACTAAAAACCGCGTTCGATGAGGAGCGAAACCGCTGGATGGATGAGAAATCTCGCGCGACGGAAGAACTTCGCGAACGAGAGAAATACTTCGCCGACGCTATTTCTCTACGAAACAAGGAATTGCTCGAATTGCGGAAGTTAGCGCAAGCTTACGTAAACGAACGCAACGATTGCGAGGCGTTTCTCATCTCGTGTTTAGACGACGTGAGAGAAAGAAAAATGAAAGAGCAAGAAACGAAGACGTCGGCGTCCTCCTCTTCTTTTTCTTCTTCCTCCTCCTCCTCGATCGATGAAGAAACACAACAAAAGATTGAACAAAAACAAGAAAAACAAGAAAAAAACGCCTTGGTTGTTGTAGACGTCGACGACGGAGAAGGAGGACAAGAAAGCAGCGAAAACGACGATTACGTGCACGTGAGTGCCCCGACATCGTCTGCGGCGGCGGCCGCGATTGATTTTACAAAGCTTTCTTGGAAAGAGAAAGAAGCGGTTCTTTTTGAACTCTTTCGTAAAATTGAAACGAGCGTAGTATCGGAATAAAAAAAGAAATATCTTCTCTTCCATGCGTGTCATAACTAACCGGTAGCGTACAGTGCTCTCGTTTGCGTTTTATATTTCAAATTCGCTACATTTTGTCGTGGGTATATGTTCCTCCTCCTTTTTTTTGCACTCGCGCGAGTGCGGTTAATAATAGCGAATGTTCAGTTGTTTGTTTTTATTATATGATGATGTATAATTGCGCACCATCACCACCTCCTCCTCCTTCTCCTCCTCCTCCGTACTTCTGGCGTGCTCTGCTCTTTTCTCTCCTCCTCCTCCTTTTGCGTTTGTTGTCTGAAAGATTACCATCGTCGAGATCCGGGTCGAGTGCCTGGAATCAGCGAGCCGCGACTCGGACTGGTAAGAAACGACGGGATTTCCAAAGGTCTGTTCATCGAGCTCGGCGGCGGCCCCAACTCTTCGTGTTCCGTCTTCTCTTCGCGCCCGTCCGGGTGAGTTACTGTTTCCACCGTTTTTGTTTTCGCCACCCCATCTTCACCGACGACGGTTTCCGTTTCTATCGTTTTCTTCACCGTTTCTCCGTTTGCGCTGAACACGTACTCGCTTTTTCTCGTCGACGAGCTCGTCCCGGCTTTCTCCTTCCACCCGTTTCTCTTCATGGACTCGTCCGAGAACAGCGACCGTCTCTCCTCTCGTAACCGACCAAACTCGTCGAAGCCGAACGGATCTCTCCCTAAAAACATATTCGGGAAAAACTCCGACGGTCTGTGCGTCCCGTGCTCGTTCGACGGCGACACTTCCTCGAAGAACTCTCGAAAAACGTCCAAAGGGTCCCGAAAGAACCCGCCTCTGGCCCAGTTCCCGAACTCGTACGATCGAGGCGTTCGGAACGACGACGAAGGTCTGTGCTGTTGTTCTCTCCTCCCTTGATCGTTATCATTATTGCTATATCTATTCTCGTCCGATCCTCCTCCTCCTTCTCGGAAATAGGCAATCCCAAACGCGTCGTATTTTATTCTTTTCTTTTCATCCGATAATATCTCGTACGCGGCCGCGGCGGTCTTGAACTTCTCCGTCGCCTCGATGTTACCAGAGTTCTTGTCCGGATGGTTCTTTAAAGCTGTTTATCGTCGTGTTGTGTGTTCATGTTTACGTACCACAACGAAGAAGGTTGAGGGGGAGGAGGAGGAGGAAAAAAGAAGGGTGCCGTTAGTAGTGTTGTGTGAGTATACGTAAAAGAACTACTATCCTTTCGCACACGAGTCGTACATAAAGGAGCGAATAAAGGACGAACGGACGAACGGACGACACAAAACACCCCAACAACCATATCATTTCTTCTTTATCTTTGCTTCTTCTTCTTCTTGTTCAAAGAACTGATTCGATTGTTGGGGAAGAATGATATCTCTCGAGCACGTGTATAAAAAAAGAATTTTCTCTCTTCTTAATTACCTGTAGTTTTATACGCCTTCCTGATCTCCTCCTGGCTCGCCGTCCTTTCCAAACCTAAAGCGCGGTATAAATCATCCTCTCTCGTCATTTTTATTGTTCTTCTTATATGTGTGTGTAGTATTCTCTTCTCGCTTCTTCTTCTTTTTTATGGTACTATATATAAGAGAAGAGTGACGATGTGATGAGAATGTTTTTGAGAGGCTTTTCCCCCCTTTTTTCTTTCATCAGTCTTTCTTTTGTTTTATCTACGAGTATCACCTCAAAAAAAAAAACTTAGCCGTCGGCAGAGCTAACTTCGAGAATAACAATAAGCTTTTGCGAAGGATATTTTAGAACGAATTATCATGCATTCGATGCAAAGAATAGATGCGACTGTGTGCACCGGGTCTCGATTGAGCACGCACTTCTCGTCCGGGAAGACGGCGTCGATTTCGAACAGAAAAATTGTAGTTAATAGTGTCGTCAATAATGCGCAAAATCATCAACACGTTTCGCGCATAAATAAGAGACACGAGGAAACGAGTAGATTTCAATTAAAAAGAGAAACACAAGATTTAAGCATTGTTGAACGGATTGGGAGCGAGAGGGTACGTTTTTCGCGTTCGCGTCGTGGTTGTTTTGCGCGCGTTTGTTAAAGGTGTTGTTTTTTTTCTCATCGCGTAACAACCCGCAACAAACCACTTTATCTACTAAACTAATACAAAATTCGTCTTTTTTTTAAACGATAATAACAAACACAGAGAGGAGCTCTTTTACGAACCCGAGCGGCGAACATTCCAGACTCGTTCGACCCGTCGAAGTACGACGGCACGGGTGCTGCGGAAGGCGAAGACGAAGGGAAACCGGCGACGTTGATGGAGACTTTGTTCGGCGGCGACGGGTGGAACAAAGGTCGAACCCGACCGCCGGCGAAGGACCGTTTGTTGGCTATTCTGCCGTATTTAATCCCTATGATGGGTTGCATCGCTTTCACCAACGACGGGTTTGAGTTCTTCCCGTTAACTTTGCAGTTTCTGGACTTTTTCACGGCGCCGATGATGATTTTCTACTCCAACGGGTTCATTCCGTTTTGCACGTTTTTCGGTTTGTTCTTAGCCGTCGTGAGGAACCCGAAAGTGCCGCACTTTATTCGATACAACACCATGCAAGCTATCATGTTGGATATTTGCATCATGCTCGCCGGTTTAATCATGCAATACTTACCCCTCTTCCTCGCGGTCACCTTCTTTGGTGCTTTGGTAGAAATCTTAGCTTTTGCCAACGGCACGTACGCTATTTTGTACTCCGTTTGGAACGCCGTGCAAGGCTTGTACCCGGAAATCCCAATCATCACCGAAGCGGTGTACGCGCAAGTCACGGAAAGTATTCAAAACCCGGACGATTTTGGTGAGGATGAAGATTAAACAGAGATTAAACAAAAAGGGAGAGAAGAAGAGAGAAAGTAGAAAGTAATAATCATTATACTAATAATAAGAACACGTATAATAAAAAATGTAGTACTTTGCTCGAAAAAAGAGCACGAATACACGCAAGTACGAAAAAGGACGGAATATCGCGTCAAAATATCTTTCCTCACTCTTTCGTTGGATCCATCTCATCACTCTCACGGATTTATAAATATTTGAAGAACAAACATGATCGCATCTTCCACGACATCCTCGACGATCAAACATCAACAGCGTTTGATGATGAGCAAAAGCAAGAAGCGATTTTCGTCGTCTTCTGTTTGTGTTCGATCAGGCAGCGCGAGAGCAGCTTCTGTAAAATCCGATGACGACGACGATGCGAATGTCGACAACAACAACGGTTCGGTGAACAGACGCAACGCGTTGCTCGCGATGACCGTCATCGGTACCTCGGCTGCGCAATCCGCTCTTGCTTTGGATTTAGGCTCTCTCGCGGAAGATCTCTTGAAGGAGAAAGACATGTCCGCGAACGAAGATATGAATGCGATTAAAGCGAAGAGAGCGGTGAACTTGCCAAAGTTGGAGGTGGAACCGCTCGATCGATTAGAAGGCGCGGCGAGAACGTCTGGGGCGAACAAATCGAAAGCGCAAATTGAATACGCACAGTACATCGCTCCGATTATCGAAGATAACATCGATTTGGACTTTGGATCGTATTTTCGATTGGCGTTGGCGGACGCCGGGACGCACTCAGTCGTCGGGAAGAAGTACGGTTTGAACGGTTCCGTTCGATTCGAGTTGGATCGACCGGAAAATAAAGGTTTGAAGAAAGCGATGGCTTCGATTGAGAAGATCAAGAAAGCTGTCGATAAGGAGACGACGCAACCGGTTTCATACGCGGATTTGATCGCCATCGTCCCGCACTTTGCGGCGAGAATCCAGTTCAAAAAGGATTACGTCGAGGAAGTCGGGAACGACGACAACTACGAGTTCTTGTTCATCGGCACGAACCCGTTTTTGGGCGCGAAGGTGCGCGTTGGACGCTTGGACGCCACCGAAGCCGATCCGGAAGGGTTGATTCCAAACTTGGAAACCGCGACTGGGGCAGAGTTACTCGCGTGGTTCAAACGCATGGGTAAAGGTCCGAACGAGTTGGCCGCTTTGGCGCCGTATTTGTACTCAGACCCGGCGAAAGGCTTGGAAGTTGTCTCTCAAGACGGCACGTGCGAAAGATTGCTCGGCGTCTTTGAAACGCAACGAATTTTGGGTAAGAGAGCGCCGGGACCAGCGGTGACGATCATCAAAAACTTCAAGCAAATCACGGACAACGCCATCCCGGGCGGCGCCATGGAAATCGCTCCGGCAGTCTTCGACCCGCCGTACGTCGACTACGCGTTTATTAAAGGTGGTGGCGAGATTCCGAGAGTTGGTGCGTACCCGGCGAGACCGAATGCAGCCAGGGAAGGTGGCTCCGTATTCGCTTTGAGGATGAGAGGCGAAACTGGCTCGGTCTCGAGTTTGGGCGGTAGAAAACAGGATTAACGTCGTCGTCGTTATTATATTACTACCATTTTTATAATTACATTATTTAATACGACGTGCAGCTGCTTGCTCTTTATTATTATTAATTCCTCTCTTGTTGTTGTTGTTTATATCTACCGTTTTCGCTATCTTTTTCAATCTTCTAAGCGTGATGGATGAATGCTAGTAATAGTACTACTCCTTTCTCTTTCTTGAGCGTATTTCGTCATCGCGAGCGCAACCAATCTCAAATCGGAGCTGGATACTTTTTACTCTGTTCTTTCACTAATCTGTTATACTCCGTCCGATCTTGCGTGTACATCACGTACGCCGGCGACTGTGCCGGTGACAAAGGGTTTGGCGTTTTCAATAAATCCTGAACGCCTAAAAGTATTTGTTTCACCGTAATAGAGGGCGACCAATTCTCTTCTTCGTTCAAGATGGACAAACACACGGTTCCGCTCGGATACACGTTCGGGTGGTAAAACCCTTCCGGAAATTTCACTTTCGGTGGTTTCACCGGGTACTCTTTGTTGAACTCTAACGTGACCGGGTAAAACCCTTGGTCCCAGATGGTATCTCTCGGTCCTGGAATCAACGCTTTCCATTTGAAGAAATTCACATTGTTTCCTCCTTTATCTCCTCCTGATGTTGTTGTTGTCGTTGTTTCTGATGCTACTTCTTTCGTCGGCCCGGCGGTAAAGCCAAAAGGTCGGTCTTTCCGCCACGCTTTGCGTTCGGCCATCAGACGTTGCGTCGCGATCGACGACATTTAATAGTATATATTCTTCTTAAAGAATTCTTCTTCAGAGTTCTTTCGTCTGACGAATACTTTTTTCTCTTCGTTTGACTGCTCTTTTTTCTAATAAATTTCTTCATTTGTCTCTGCTCTTTCGCATCATCATCAACATCATCATCGAAAATTCCTTTTTTCTACCTTCCTTCTTGTTTTATTGTTGTTGTTGTTGTCATGAGTAGTAGGAGTAGTGTTATCGTTTTAGTGACGACCTGATTTCGACGTAAACGACGTTACAAAAGAAGATGATGATGTTGAGAATGAGAATGAGTAGTCTGTTGTTGGTAATGTGTTCGTCTCTACTTTTGTTTGTATCTTCTGCTTCTGATATTAAACAAATAACGCACGACGACGACGTTTTGATGAAATATTATTCTTCAGATAATACTAACACTAATAACGACGGGAGCATATTCTTGCAACGAAAAGCGAAACCAGACGCCTCGTTCAAGGAGAAAATCGGACGAGGAATACTCACAGATGATTCGAAGAAGACAAAGAAGAAGAAGTTTGTTGGAGGATATTGTCCATCAAACGTGCACTTAAAATGGCGCCAACGCGTCTCGTCTTCCGTGTACGCGACTCCTCTGTTAGTGGACGTGCACAATGACGGGCACAAAGAAGTTCTCGTGAACACGTTCGTGCACGCGATTGAACTGTTGGAACCGGAAACCGGGCAACCGGTGGCGAATGGTCGATTCCCGATATTTCGCGAGAGTAAACTGCACGGGAGCACCGTGGTGTACGTGAATAACGATGACACGAAAAATAACAACAAGAGTAATAATAATAATAGGAACAACAACGAGAAGAAGTTTATCGTCGCCACGTACGACGGGGAGATTTTAGAGTTTAACGCGAGGGGCGATGTGGACGTAAAAGTCGCTCGACTCCCTCGAGCGAAAGTGACGAAAGATTGGTTCAAAGAGAAAGAGACGGAACGCGAGCGAAAGGAGAAGGAACACTTAGAAGAATTAAAGCGGAAGGCGAAAGAGCCGATGCGCGCGCCTGGAGATTGGGAGCATTCCGGGTTCGACGCGCCTTCTTTGAGCGGTCACGGGAGAGAACCGCCTCCGGAAGAAATTACCGAGAAGAGCGAGGAGAGTAGAAGAAGAGGGAGAAAAGTGTTGGCCGAAAGCACGCTCGAAGATATAAAGTTTACCATGGACGATGAGGATGGTGAAGATAGTAGTAGCACCAACAACGACGACGACGAGGAGGAGGAGGAGGAGGAAGGCACGAACGTTTTGGAAGAAGACGAAACAGAAGAAACAGAAGAAGAAGAAGAAGAAGAAGAAGACGAAACGAGAATCCGAGAACGAAAAGACGCGAACAACGTATACATAGACGCACACGTTTTATGTTCACCAATTATTGCTGACGTGGATAACGACGGTAGAAAAGAACTGATACTCGCGGTTTCATACTTTTTCGACGAAGAGAGAGAAGATTTATCCAGCATGCAATACCGGAAGAGGAATAAAATCGAAGCGGAGAAGTATCTCGCCACCGGTATCGTTCTCTTGGATATCGCGAACGAATATCGAGTTAAAAATTCAGTCATTTTGGACGTTTCCGTAGAAGCGACTGCATTCAGAGCGCGCGCGTTCTCGCAACCGACGGTTTTAGATATCGATAAAGACGGTACGAATGAACTCATCGTCGCGACGTCTACGGGAAACGTCTACGTGTTGAACGGGAAAACTTTGGAAAACAAAAATCCGCGACAGTTTCCGAAACAAATGGGCGAGATTCAAGCGCCAATTGTGGTCGCTGATTTCGATAACGATGGGTACTATGAATTTATCGCGTGCGATTTGAGAGGAAACGTAGCCGTGTTCACGAAAGACGGCGACATTTTGTGGGAGAAACACTTACAATCGGCGATCTCGGCGAATCCAACGCTGGGCGACGTAGATGGCGACCATTTCCTAGAAATCGTCGTTGGCACGTCGTCGGGTGCAATTCACGTTTTGAGCGCCGAAACTGGCGAGGAGAAGTACCCGTTCCCGTTTTATACCGGCGGTCGAATCTTAGCGCCGGTTGCTTTGGGAAGAGTGAGAAAGGCTTCCCCGGAGAGTTTATCGCTCGTGGCGACATCTTTCGACGGTTACGTCTACATCATCGACGGTAAAACTGGATGCAGAGACGTTATCGATGTAGGCGAAACGTCTTACGCTCTTCCTTTGATTGATGATTTAACGAATTCTGGATATTTAAGTATTATTTTGGCGACGATGAATGGCGAGGTGCATTGTTTCGAAGCGACGCATTCCGGTCCGCACGCGCACGCCCTGGAAGGACAACAGTCTCAATTTTTATCCGCAAACTTGATGACGCACAGGAATAAATATTTCGGTATTTACGGAGAAGATCGCGGATATTTCGACGCTCGAGGAGAATTTATGACGATTAAATATCGCATGCGCGATAACCGAAGCATTTTTGGTTCCAAAATGAAGAAAAAGGCGTCGAATTTTGGTCCGTACGTCGTCACGGTAACGTTGAACGCGCTGGACGTGAATTTCATGGAGAAAGCGTCAAAATATTACGAAGATGTCATGGAGATTGATCAAATTACTCTCAGAGTGCCGAAAGTGAAATCTCGAGGCGAAATTTTTATCGAAATGAAGGATGGTTCAGGCGTCGTCGCGACGGATACGTACTCGGTTTCTTTTCACGAAAGGCACTATCGAATCTTGAAATGGATAGTCGCGTTACCCTTCATCGGCATGACATACGTGATGAAACAAGCAACGGAACGAGTGAAAACAACGAAAGTAAATTAAGAAGAGATTGTGAGATAGATACATAGTAGTAGATACATAGATTATGATCGCGATAGATATACATCTTGAGTTTATCTCTCTCTTTATTTTTTTACAACAAACTCCTTCTCTAAAAACAAGTGTATCTTCTTCTTCAAAATCCTCGGGACGAACCCGCGCAAACTCTCTTATCAAGTCTAAACAAAGATGCATAATGATCTTTTACGTTTAAACAATCACGTTGTTTTTTTATAAACTAGTAGAATTTGCGGAACGTCTCGTTTGCTTTGGTTGGAGCGCTATTCGGATGAGGGCCGAATATACTTCGCGCTCGCGGTATAAGACAAACGCCTTTATTGCTATATTATTATTATTGCGAGGACATATTATTATTATTATTATTACGCTTCTTTTCGCGGCGGCGTACTTTTTCCATCTCGTTCTTTCTCGCTCGCGTTTTCGTTTCTCGTTGTTGTTGTCGCTGTTGTTGTTCTTATTCTTTTTTTTTTACAGCAACGGTTTAATCAGCGCCTCTTGGTCTTGCGCGGAGGAACTGTTTCTGTTCACGACGTTGCCTTCGCGGTCGACGATAAACTTCGCCTTAAAGTTCCATCCTACGCCTCCCGGAAATTTGTCCAAACAATACGACCACATCGGCGTTGCGTTTGCACCTTCCACGTCTCCTTTCGCCATGACGGTCCCGTTGAACCCTTTCTCTCTGGCAAACTTTTTAATGTCCGCGTTGTTCGCCAACTCCTGCCCTCCAAACTGTCCGCTTGGAAACAAAAGAATCTCCAGACCTTCGGTTTTATATTTCTTCTCGAGCGCAACAAGTCCCTCATAATTGCTGCGCGTCGCGCCTCACCTCGACGCCACGTTCGTGATTAACACCACTTTCCCTTTTAACGAAGAGTAGTCGAATTCGTTCCCGTCCACGTCTGTACCGTTCGGTAACTCGTAAATCGAAGACGCGTTCACTTTCGGGGTTCCTTCGCCGCCTTTTCCCGTCAACATGTCGAACAAACCGCCCATGCGAATGTTTCTTTTCTTGGTAAGTTGTTTACTCGCGGTGTGAGACGTGAGAACAACAGAAGGAGACGTTATTACTGCTTTCAAAGGGAGCATACTCTGGCGTAAGTATACTGTCTCTTCTTCTTCTTCTTGTTGTCTAAAGTGAATTAAATTTGTATCTCTCGTCGTGTGAAAGAGATTTATTATGACGTCAGACGGTCTTTTTTTTCTTTGTGTGTGCGTGTGTTTTGGATAAAAAAAAGAACAACACTTCTGTAAAATTGTGCGACAAAACGTATAGAGGAACGTGATACGCTCAAGAGAATATACACACGGAATACACATGGTAGTATTCTTTTTTATAACGTTCGGACAGAAACCGAGCGTGAAAACGCAGCGAGAAATACTCGAGAATATTGGATCGCGACAAAAAGGATTTGGAGGAAAAGGAACGAACGAAACAGATGCGAAGAAGAAGAAGAAGAAGAAGAAGAATCATTCATTCAACGTGGACGAGGAGGACGTCGGAAAGACGAAAAACTTTACCAATTTTGCGAAGAAGACGAAGTCGTGTTGTTACGCCATAGACGAGACGAAAGTGTTACTCGGCACGAACGGCGACGTGGATTACGAAAAAGCCAAGAGCGCGCTGAAATCGTGGAAACAGTTTCAACTCGGATGGACCGAAGTGGACGAAGCAACGCGAGTGAGAAAAGGGCAAAAAGTGTGCGTCATGATTCAACCGTTTCCCAGGGTGTGGCTGCTCAATCCGCTGGAAATCACATACGTAAGCGAAGAGAAAAAGAAGTCGTATTCCTTCGCGCACACGACTTTGCAAGGGCACTTATTAGCCGGAGAGGAGAAGTTTACCGTGGAGAAGGACTTGCAAAACGACCGAGTGTATTTTAAAGTGGAGACGTTTTCGAAACCAGATCATATTTTGGCGAAAGTTATGTATCCGGCGGTGAGGGCGTTGCAGAAGATTTTCGGAGCGCACGCCGGTTTTGAGATGAAGAAAGCGGTGAGGAACATGTAGAGCATAAAAGTAGTGATAGTAGTAGTAATAGTAGTAGTAAGGACAGTATAGCAGTGGTGATTTTAATAGTCATGTTCTGACTTCAACAATAACACCTACAGTACGCGCGCGACGAAAGTTCTCTTTTTCTCAAAAGTATTACTAAAAATTAATATCTTCTGTTGTACGCGTTGCTCGAGCCTAGGATCCTCTTGTTATCGTACGCTCTCCGAGCGTTCGCATCGCTCAACACTTTGTACGCCTCGACCACTCTCTTAAACATCAACTCTGCGATCTCTTTCGTGTGCTCGGTTTCCGCTTTATCCGGGTGGTGCTTCAAAGATTTCTTGAGGTAGGACGCTCGAATCTCTGAAGCGCTCGCTCGAGAGGAGACGCCCAAGACGGCGTAGTGTTCGATATGAACGCCTCTTTGGATGTTCATCTTGACTTCTCGCAATTTCGCGTCGCACTCTTTGCCCATGATTGGCACTAAAGCTTCTAAATCTTTCGCCGCCATCGTCCAATCGCCGATGGATAAGTACGCGTCCGCTCGTCGTTGAATGGCTCGAACGTACGATTTATCAAAAAATTGACTCTCGCAACACGCGACAATCGCTTCTAAATGTTTCTTTAACGACTGCAAAGCCGCCGCTCTGTTCGCGTGAAGCACCGCGCGGAACGGTTGGTCTTCAAAGTTCACCTGTAAAGCCGCCGTGTACGATTGTAACGCTTCGTCAAACTTGTTCGCGTGGAACGCGCGATTTCCTTTTGTTTTCAACTCTTCAGCCTCGCGACGCTCTCGAGACCAGTTGACTTGTTGTTGTTGTTGCGATTGGTGAGTTTGCGCCGTCGTCGTCGTCGTCGTCGTCGCGTTTACTTTTTGTTGCTCGTTTTGCTGCGGTCGTTGTTGTTGCTGTTGAGGAAACGACGAGGAAACTTTTGGCACGTCCTTCTGTTGGTCGCCCGATCTTCGTCTCGAAGTCTCATTCGCGGCTTCGGCTTTTCGAATCCAACTTTCGTTTTCGTTCTTCAAGTTTCTCAGCTCGCTTCGTAACTGTTCCAACTCTCTCTTAAACTTATCCGCCAAGTTTCTTTGTTCCAGCGCTTCGTCTCTTTTCGCGCTCAACTTTTTCGTCAACTCTTGCGTCACGCTCACTTCTCTCGCCAAAGCTTCCCTCGCCGCCTCGCGAGACGTTTCCAACTCGTTCTTCGCCGCCTCGAAATTCAGCTTATCTTCCTCGCGATTCTCTCTTTCCTTCTTCAAGTCGTTCTCTGCGGTTTCCAAATTTTCTTTGACGCCGTCTAACGTCAATTTTGTCTCTCTCAGTTCTGTTCGTAACTCTCCGGTTTGTTTCAACGCAGATTTGAGCATCGCTTTCGTCACTTTCGCGTCCGTCTCTTCGTGTTGTTGTTGATAATTCATCGTAGAAGAAGGCGAAGGATCGCTAAAGCTTCGTCGGACAACTGGAGGAGGCGTGTTCTCTTTCCCCTCGTCGTGTCGCGCCGTCGCGGTGCCGTACACCGCCCTCGTCACCGCCTCTCTCGCGTTCTTCGCCGCCTCTCTCAAACTCTCTGTCGCCGAGGAGTTATTGTTGCTACTAGTATTATTATTCCTGCTATGCTGTTGTAATGGTGGTGACATCGACGCGTCGTGTCTCGCTTTTGCCACCACGCTGTCCATCCATTGCGAGACATTTTTACTGCTGTTGTGCGTAGTATGAGTAGTAGTAGTAGTATTCGCGGCGGCGGCGCGACTCCGTCCTCCTCCTCCTCTCTCCATGATCCTCTCTTTCGTCTCGTCCATCTTCTCGTGTAAACTCGTCTCCGCCATTTGTGCTTTCCTCTTTTCTCTTCCAATCGTTGCTTTTCTCGCGCAACATGTTGTTGCTCGTCGTTTCCGTCAATATTTTGAGCACCTCCAAACGCGCTCGGGAACCGACTTTGGAACCCAAGAAGACCATCTTTAGTATTCGTATTATTTTCTTTCAACGCTTCCCTCTCGCGACGAAAGTCCCCCCCGTGAGACGACGACGACGACGTGTTCGAAGAGTTTCGAATATCCTTTCTCACTTGGTTCACGATTTCGCTTCTCGCGCGATGGAGGAGTTCTTTCGCCGTCGCGGTGGAAGCGGAGGACTTCTGTTGGTGTTGAACATGAGACGAACGATGATGATGATTCTTCCCCGGCTGCGCGTTTTCGTCGTTTTTATTCATCTCCTCCTTCTCCTCCTCGCTCTTAAAAAAGTTGCTCTGAATATAATATCCTCTGTTGTTGTGGTTCGTCGTATTCGTCGCAGCAGTGGTACTGCTGCTCCTCGTGCCGTTATCGTTAGTATTATATCTTCTTCCCGATGACATCTCTCTTCTTCGTATGCTAAAAAATGACGAGCGTTTGTTCCCCTCTTTTTTTTTTTCAACCGAGTGAAAACAAAAAAACTTTTGCCAAGAGTGTGAACACTTTTTTATCTCGTCGGATTTTACACGTACTACTCTTTGTATAATGAGGCGGTTTTGCTCGCTACAGAATATATATTCTGGCTATTCTTCTAAAGGCATCATCATCGTTATTATTATCATCGTCATCATCATCTCTTTCTCTCT
>Ga0233451_10002998_pt1 | contig 15001 bp, 11 predicted proteins | sample 011ome_29_FD_183052 | JGI IMG/M metagenome (GOLD analysis project Ga0233451, IMG submission 183052) | Coastal salt marsh microbial communities from the Groves Creek Marsh, Skidaway Island, Georgia - 011504CT (spades assembly) | ecosystem: Environmental > Aquatic > Marine > Intertidal zone >...
TATGATAATATAAATTACAACTATACATTGTATTTGCTTCCATTGAAGAAAAAAATAGAAGCAAAAGAGATTGTTAGTTATTTCGGTAATAGAATGTTTAAAGGACAACATTGTTTAGAAATTACAGAAGAAAGTGTGAAAGAACTAATAATAAATAGCGAAGTAAGTGCGTTCATAATTGTAAAACCAGAAAATGTAGACAATGCAGTATCTGGTACATTGCAAGTGTTTGATTGGTGTATAAATCCGCCATCAGACAACAATATCGATTTGCCTCCAAATTTAGACGAAGCAGATGTGTGGATTAATGACGTTTGTCGAGTTGCAAATGGTGAAAATAGTGGCAATCCGTTAAAAGCATTTTTCTTTTTTGTGGAGCAATTAGTTGTGCAAAATTTGGGGAAACTGAATATTAAATTGTACATTGAAACACATGAACCAAATCGAAGTGTATTGCAACCGAAATACGAAACATTAGGATTTAATAACAATGCTATAGATGATGCAACTGTGTGTCCGAATTGGACAGGAGAAGAGCTTGTCATGGAGAAGTCTGGATTGGTTGCCGAACAAATGATAATCAATTTTGACTTTTTGAAAGTGAAACAAACTAACAAATTGGTGGGGACTAAGCGGAGTTATGGAACAATGGTTGCCAAGTAATATGTCAAAATGTTCTTAAATACTTATTTCATTAATATATATTTTGCCCCCATTTTCCGCCATTTGTTAGCAATCCGCAAAATATTTTGTTGCAATATATTATGGAACAAAATATAAACATGGTAACGCCATCGATTGATGCAGTTCCTTTAACCCATATGCAAAAATTCAAAGAAGGTGGTGTTTCAAAAAATACAATGCATTTTGACAGAATGGAAGACATGATGACAATGTGTTTAAGCACTTTTGTTCATGATTATGTACATGATTACAATTTGGGTTCAATGCATGCACGAGTTATAAAAGGTAACATTTTGCGAAAGAATCCGGATGAACCTAGCTTGTTTGAGAAATTGGGAATCAACATTGAAAACCCAATTTTCAAAATAATGGCGTATCCAGTGGGAGGGCATCGAGATGTTAGTATGTACAATGATGAACAATTTGAGGATGTTGAAACGGATGATACTAACAAAAGAAAATTCTATGATTATTTGAATGGAAATGAACGTGCAATTCAAACACAAACATCTTTAGTTGGTGGAGATGCGTTTGTTAAACCAGAGGATATTGTTAAACCAGAGGATATTGTTAAACCAGAGGAGTTAAACAAAGATGAATTTGTTAGTTCTGATTCTTTTGAAAAGGAGAAACAGTTAAACAAAGATGAATTTGAAAAAACGGAAGACCTAGTGAATGATGTTGTAAAGCCAATCTACTTTAATGATGTAAAAGAGAGTATAACAATTCCATCGGTTGTCGGAGGCATTGACATTTCAGAACTAACTAACAAATTTGAAAATGATGCAGATTTCTTGGATTTCTTTTCATCGTTGAAATTGTATGTAGTAACATATTTAGGTTACAACGTTGGTTCAAATTCGGATAAAAATGGCGCGATTTTCGATGGCATTCGTGGTTCACTTAAGTACATTATTGACGATTTAACCGCAACAAATACAATATTATTCGATGATATTTTTGTACTCTTCTTTAGCGCATTTGAAGTTGTTAGTAAAAACAACAAACGAAATCTAGGTGCGTTTGATTTGCTGAATTCCCCCGAATTATTATATCAATTCATTGTGTTTTACATAATGTACATCAGTGTTTCGGATTACAAAACGGTGATTAATGAATTTGTTAATGTTAGTTCAATGACTGGTGGAGATGGCGAAATGGATGAAGAAGAACCGATGTCATCTGTTTCGCCAGACAGTTCGCCATTGCTTCCAACTGCTGACCGAGAAGTAATTCCAATTTCAGAACAAGTATTTATTACACATAACAATTTACTAACAACGGTTGCTAGAGGAATGTTTATCAAGTTAGGAATTTGGAAAAAATTATTCTTCCCAAATGTTCCTGCTGAAGAAATAAAGGCAGAAAATTATGTATTTGATGCAGACCATTTGAATGCCATTACATACGATAAATTAGTGGAATTGTTTCCAATTGACCCAGAAAATGGTGGACATAAAAACAATGAACTATTGATTTTGGAAACACTTATATTGAAGCGTTTGTTAGTTGAAATGTCTCCAAGCAAGACGCTAGCCTTTGGACAAAAGATTGACGATGATTTGAAGAATTATATGGATGCATTTTATTTGCAGAATTATTCATTTGGAAACACTACTGGAGATGTCATGTTAGATTCTCTTGTGATTGATAATCCTAGTTTTGATGGTTTAAATCGCGAAGCATTGGAAAGAGAAGCCGAATTATTATTTGGTGCAGACGATGATGCAGATGAAAATGAATTTGACTTTGAAGGGTCACCAATGGACAGTTCTATGAAAATGGAAGGTGGTGGATTGTGTCCAAGCAAACCAGTGCCTGGAAGTCCACCATGCATTGAACCGAGTGAAACAGTGCCAGCAAATTTGCCGTCAATTCCGTCCAGCGATTTAGATGCAAATTTGCCATCAATTCCAAGCGACAATTTAGATGCAAATTTAGATGCAAATTTACCATTGTCTTTCAATCCGTCGGTCAATTTAGAGGAAAATATTGAAAACACAAAAGATGAAACGGTTTTGCCAGATACAAGTGATACAAGTGAAAGTATTTCCATCGTCGAACAACCAAAAGCACCACCAGTCCCAGTATTATTCAAAAAATTAAAGAAAATGTATCAAAACAACATTGCAGTAATACAGCAATTAGAAGAAAGTAAAATTGCACCAATTGATGCAGACGGTATAACAGTTGATAATTTATTCTCACTTTTGAAACTAAACCAGACATTGATGAATCGAAAGGGAAGTAAATTAAGCATCACCGCGCCGAAATATAAATTCGTTATTAATAATGCATCAAACGTTGGTTCGAATATCAATGGAACCCGCATGTTTGTTCCACGAAGCTATCTAGATTCTATAAGACAATGTTTAGAAACCATCAAAGAAAAAACATTTGATAATGAAGTTTTAGATAGCAACAAACTAACAAACTATAAATCGGAAATTGAAACAACTTTAGCATCTATGCGTGCAACACTTAAGAAAGATTTTCAAACAAAATTGAGAGAGTTGAATGCCAAAAAGAGAAACAAAATGATTTCTATGAAAGAATACAATGAATTGTTGAAACTTAGGTATGATCAAAAAGTTTTTGAACGCACCGAAATTGTTCCAGTAGAAAATACCGCATTTTTGTTAGATATTTTAACTAACAATCCTGATTTTTTCGATGATTTCGACAAAAATTATGCAATGTGGTTTAGAGACAGTCAGCCAATCTTTGGACTATATCGTAGTTTGCAACGTGGCATCTTTTGCCCTACATCATCCATGATGGATGCAATGGACAACTGTTCTTTAAAATACAACACCACTGAACCTAAAGAAGTCGGAACAAGTTATTCGGAAATTTTGTATAATGGCCCAGATGGAACTATTTCGTTTGGCGGAGTTGTTCTTAATTACAACGACAAAGTCAATGGTTCAGAACAACTAACATCTAAAATATATTATACACTAGATTGCCAAACTGGTGCAAATGCTTCGCCCGATAAAATGATTATTAACACAATGGGAATCAAAGTATCGGAATCAAATGATTTGAAAGCACGAGTAGCTTATCAAGGGGTTATTAATATGATTAAAACCATATATGATACAACTGAAACGGTTTCCGAGGGATTAGCTGGTGTCGATTATATCAAAGAAATGTGGAAAACAATGCAATACCAGCACGATTATGGTGCTTTTAATATGCTGTTAAGTGCAACTGCATTGAAAACAATGGGAGATTACTTGCAAGAATGCCAGGCATGTTTTAAATGGGGAGGATACGTCGACAATGTTAGTGAATTTCCAGAGGAATTGAAGAGAACACGTGAATTCAAACGAGTAAAAAACAAGTTGATTTATAGAAGTGTTAGTAAGGCCGACTCAATAATACCATATGACGAACATAGTGGTGACGGTTTGCGTTTAGGTATTCAGGGAGACAGACCTTCTGGCTTTCGTTCAATTTATATGTTGTTAAACGGTGAAGGGGATGTAAATGATCAAGCAATTACTGGTTACGTGTTTACTTCTTCTACCCAAAATCCATCAAGAACTTTGTTAGTTGCTCGTAATTCAAAAAACATGCGAGATCCCAATTCAAATGGGCTGAAAGGGCAAGTGATTTATGTTACAAGAGAACTGCAAGTGCCAAACAGAAATGATTTGTTACGTTCTTTAGAGTATTTAAATGTGAAGGAAAAGAACCGCAAAGTGTTTGGCGACGTGGTTGTTCCAGAAATCACAGATTCTACGATATCTGGATCAAAAGAAGTAATTGGAAAACTGTTGGAAAACCCATTGTCGCGCATTGTTCCCATGAAAAACAATGCATATGATAAATGGCTAGATTACAGTGATTCCACTTTTGAGCCCGTTCCGCCAAAAGTAGAAGTGGAAACGGAAAAAACAGATGCAGAAGAAGCTAGAGAGCAAAAACGTAATAAAATGAAACTGAAAGCTATGGAATCAGCCAGTGATTCTTCAATCAGCAATTCTTCAACCAGCAATTCTTTAAATAAACCGTCAACAAAGCTTATGAAAGAAGACCGCACGATGAAATCTGTAAAACGAAAGGAAGAAAAAGCAATGCTTGAAAAGGATGTAAGAGATGCAAGAATTAAAATAAATAGTATTCGCAACGATTTAAGTGAGAAACAAAAGATGGCAAAAGCTGTTCCAAAAGTGCCATTTTCTTTTTTGCAAGATCCGGAAAATCAAAGTAAAATAGAAGCATTGCAGATTCCCGAACATATTTACAAAATCATATACGACGAAGCTGAGGAGAATGATCGTATTTCAAAATTAGCAGATGAACGTTTGCGTTTAGAACGAGAAGAAAAAGAAAGAAAAAAGCAAGAAGAAGCTAGGTTGAAGGCACAGCGTTTGGAGTATGAAAGCAGTCCAGAAGGAATGGCAGAATTGCAAGCAAAAGCATTAGCAAAGCAAGAAGAAGCGGAACGATTTGCAATGCAAAAAGAGGAGGAGAAAACATTGATGCAGTTAGCCGTTTCGAAAAAGGAAAAAGAAAGGGAGGAATTGCAAACGGAAATCAATGGTCTCATGGTAGAAATGCTTGCTTTTCCGAAAAAAATAAAAGACATGACGCCGGAGCAGGTTTCGCAAAAGAAAGAAATAGAAGGTAAATTGAAAGTGTTGAGAGAAAGAATGAATGCGGTGCGAAGAGGTGGTTCAAGAAATATACATAATAACTTTTCAAATAATCATAAATTTACAAAAAGGAGAATTAAAAATAGAAACAAACTAACAAAACGAGAAAGACGGAGAAAACATAGAGTGCCGAGGTGGACGCGGAAAATTTTGAAGGAATTTTGAAGGAATTTTGAAGGAATTTTGAAGGAATTTTGAAGGAATTTTGAAGGCCACTAAAACATTTATGTAAACAACCATTTAAATAAATATTTGTTAGTTAATGTATGAGTTCTTCTACTGAAAATATTCATTTTTTAATTTACGGAGGCAATGGATGGATTGGTTCCAAAGTTTATAACGAACTTATTCGAATGGACATCAATGTAGACAAATCAGAATGTCGTGCAGACGATGTTAGTTCAATTGAAGCAGAAATTAAAAACCCAAAATACACACATGTCATGTCTTTCATTGGACGAACTCATGGCGTTTATCAAGGCGAAACTATATCAACCATCGATTATTTAGAAAAACCAGGCAAATTAGTTGAAAATGTTCGAGACAATTTGTATGCACCTGTCGTTTTAGCATCTTTTTGCAAAACACATGGGAAGCATTTCACCTATCTAGGTACTGGATGCATTTTCGACTATGATGAAGAACATCCTTTTGGCGACGAACATTCTGGCTTCAAAGAATCAGACAAACCCAATTTCTTTGGTTCATCTTACTCTACTGTTAAAGGATTCACCGACCGATTGATGCACGATTTATTCAATGATTCTACATTAAATGTTCGCATTCGGATGCCAATTACCAGCGAAATAAATCCACGTAATTTTATTTGTAAAATCGTTAATTATGAAAAAATTTGTTCCATTCCAAATTCTATGACTGTTTTGGATAATCTAATACCAGTTATGATTTCGTTTGCATTACAGAAGAAAACAGGTACTGTTAATATGACAAATCCCGGTTTAATAAGTCACAATGAAATTTTAGAAATGTACAAAGAATACATCGACTGCAACTTTACATGGAAAAATTTTACGATTGAAGAACAAAATGAAATTCTAGCATCAAAGCGTTCAAATAATTGTTTGGATACACATGAGTTGGCAAATGTAGAAGGTGTGAAGCCAATCAAAGAAGCAGTTCGCGATATTTTAATTAAGATGCTTCTTGAGGAAGACCATGATAATGATATTGCGTGTGAAATTGAATTCATTGAACAAAAATGTTAAACATTTAAAACATTTAAAACATTTAAAACATTTAAAACATTTAAAACATTTAAAACATTTAAAACATTTAAAACATTTAAAACATTTAAAACATTTAAAACATTTAAAACATTTAAAACATTTAAAACATTTTATTGTTAAAAAATATTTTATATTTGTATAATGTATAAATATGAAATTATTAGTTACTGGTTGTTGTGGCTTTATTGGCTCTAATTTTGTGAATTATTATTTTAAGGAAAATCCCAATGTCGAAATTGTTAATTTAGATGCAATGTATTATTGTGCATCTGAATTTAATGTAGATCAAGACATTCGTGAATCCAGTCGATATCATTTAATAAAAGGTAATTTATGTTCCTTTGATTTGATATCTAACATTTTAGACATTTACAAAATCGACGTTGTAATTCATTTCGCTGCCCAATCTCATGTGCAAAATTCGTTTGACAATGCATTGCAATACACACATGACAATGTAGTTGGAACACATACGTTGTTGGAAGCTTGTCGTAAATATGGCAACATCAAGCGTTTCATTCATATTTCCACGGATGAAGTGTATGGTGAATCGATGTTGTCGGAGGACGAAGAGAAGAAACACGAGGGTTCTGTGTTGTGTCCCACAAATCCGTATGCTGCCACAAAGGCTGCCGCCGAATTAATCGCTAAATCATATTATCATTCGTTTAATATGCCTATCATCATAACACGTGGAAACAATGTTTATGGCCCAAATCAATATCCTGAAAAACTAATTCCGCGTTTTATTGAACAGTTGTTGCAAAACAAAAAAGTGACTATTCAAGGAGATGGTTCAAATGTGCGTGCATTTTTACATGTAAGAGATGTTTGTTCTGCTTTGACACTTATTTTGGAAAAAGGACAATTAGGTGAAATTTACAACATTGGTAGCGATGATCATCATGAATACACTGTGTTAGAAGTGGCGGAAATGTTAATTTCAAAAATAAAAAACACAGACGATTATATTAGCCACATTCAATACATCGAAGATCGACCCTTTAACGACAAACGATATTACATTAGCAATCAAAAAGTGAAAGACTTGGGTTGGACAATTGACATGGATTTTGAAACCGGGATTGATGATTTAATTCAAAAAATGAAACCCAATTATAAATAAATTAACAATAAAACAATTTAAGTACAATTTGCGTAATAAACGTATGCAGATATTCGTAAAAACTCTTACTGGAAAGACAATTACATTGGACGTGGAACCAAATGATTCCATTGACAATGTCAAGTCAAAGATTCGTGACAAAGAAGGTATTCCCCCGGATCAACAACGCTTGATTTTTGCAGGAAAACAATTAGAAGATGGAAGAACATTGTCAGATTATAATATTCAAAAGGAATCAACACTTCATTTGGTGCTTCGTCTTCGTGGTGGTTAAAGCATCTACGCGACAGTTAAAGCGTCTACGCGACAGTTAACGCGTATTCATGGTAGTTAAAAAATAAATATAATATGTAATTGAATGATTATTATATTTATACACAGCTATTCAAAAACTATTTCTAAAAGGAATTGTAAAAATATGGTCAATCGTTGTATCCATGTGAATACATTTGGTTAAAAAAATCTTTGCTAATGTCTAGGAATAATATGATAAACTGCATTATATAATATGAGATATTGTTTTTATATTATTTACGAATTGTTTTAAGCATCCTTTTCATCCACATCTTCTAAATCTTCTGCATCTACATCTGCATCTACATCTTCTACATCCTGGTCGTCTACATCGGAATCTGGTTCCGGTTCAAAATTAACTTCTAAATTTTCGTCCGGTAACTCTTCGTAATCACTACCATTCCACTTCACATTTTTACTGTTGAATAACATGTTCATATTAATCACTTCTGGCTTGTCTTCTGATGCAAAACGTGTAAACAATGTTGTTACTTGAGAGTCGTCTCTAAAGCGTGCACTATATTCCTGCTGAATATTGTTTCGACCAATGCGTCCAAGCGCTTGAATAATCTTCTCTTGTGTCAAGTCTAAATCTTTGCTCAAATATCCGTGACAAAACTGATAATTGGTGCCATAAATATAGTCACTGTCGGCAATGATTAAATACAATTTTTGCTGGTCTGCTAATTTCTTCATGATTTCCGTATAAGCACTGCTTTTATGCTGGGTAAATACGCCAATGCCAAGCAACAATAAAATCTTCCAACTGTCGTCCACATCTTTTAGCAACATGATAGAAGTTGTAATGCTTTCTTCAATGTCGCTTGTGAATGCACCAGTTGTATTCAGCCCTTTCGCCCACTTTTCTAAATGCAAAAGCCGATTAGGGATGAAAATGTCGTCAAGAGATGCATTTTTGACGAGGGTTTTCAATGTACTAATGTCTTCGCGCATTTTAGCAATCTTTCTGTCATCTGTTTTGTCTACAATTTTGTTAGCAATTTTGCTCTTGTCTTTACCGCTCTTTTTGCCCAATAATTTATTGGCTTCTTTAGACTTATCTGCAACATTTCCCGCCAATTTAGCCATCATTTTTGTCTCTTCGAATTCCAACGCATTCTCAATCTCTTCCACCTGCTTATTGATTTGGTTGTTGAACTCGATTTTCTCCATAATGCTGTCCATGATAATTGCGGGAATATTTGCCTGCTGAATACAGAATTTTGCCACCTTTGACAAGTCATTTGCCAAGAAAATTGTAGGTCCATCTGTCAACGTGTGTGCGTCTTTTGTAGTAATGTATACACCACTGCTTCCTGGTGGTTCTGTTAGTTGCGGTGTTGTTTGAACACTGGCTGAACGCGATAATGTTTCGCCGGACTTTGAACTAGAAGATGTAGATGTAGATGATAAACTGATTGAACGATTGATTGCATTGCCTTTTGCATCTACTGTATGATTGTATTTGATGCGTTTCGTTCTAGCAACTGTAAAATGATTGTAAATTCGTTGCCATGAATCATGTACAATATTTTTCAATACTTTGAGATAATAAAGCTTAATACTCTTCATATCAATGTCATCAACGGAAGCAAAGTTGCGTTCAAATTTAGACGAAGCCTTGTTCAAGTTGTTAGTTTCAACATAATAAATGAACTCGGATGCTTCCTTCAAATCGAAATATCGAAGAAGCGTTAAATTGTCTTCGCAATGTGATGCAACTTCCAAAATTGCATTGTAATCGTCGCTCAAATAATGTGGCATAACTACAAAACCATTGTTATTGATTAGTGGAATCGTTTTTCGACAATCATGGCTGACAATGTTGTTGATGGTTGCATCTGGGAACTTCTCTTTGAAATCAGTGATTGTCTGTGTTAGTTCATGCATCTTTGGCAAAGTGGCAGAAGACAATACGAAATTGGGAATGATATTTTCTTTCCAGTTTTTCTTAATAACCTTATGCAAATCGTGATTACTGTAGTCCATGGTAATTGTAGGCTCGTCCCAATACGTAACAATGTTATGTAATGGATTAAAGGATGCCATATAAAACATGGCTGGCAAATAAGAACGAATGTCGCAAATAATAATGTCTACTTTGTCGCCAACTGTATTATCTACCTTTCTGATTTGTCCACTGCGTTTATCTCTTGTGTATTCTTTCGCAGCGAAATAATGAAGCCGAACATCTTCCGCTGAAGAACAACCAAATGCAAAGGCAATGCGTTTGTTAATCGAAATGGCAGAACGTGCTAAAGCAAGTCCGACGTGTCTGGCAGCACAAACAAATACAATTTTATGTCTTTCGGATAATCCAAGTGGCGTCAATGTTTTACCAGTGCCAGTTGGTGCAATGTACAATACTAGCTTTGGTCCTGGGCATTTAATAGCCGTATAAATCTCTTTTTGATGTTCATACAACGAAACATCATTGTATTTTAATATATTCCTATTTTTCTCGATAAATTCCGAAGAATTATGTACAATATAAATCAAATCAACATCGCTTTCATATTGTTTGATAAAAGTTTGTACAATTTCTTTGATGAAACGATTGACTTTTTCAACACTGTTTTTAACTAATTTACTCAATGTGTAATAATAATACATCCATTTTTTCTTACCGGCGCTTTTGTATTCAAGCATTTTTTCCAAGTTGTTAAACAAAACAACTTCGTACATATTAGAGTCGGAACCAATGCTGTTAATGTCTAAACGCGACATGCGAATTTGGTCACCACTCTTCAGCTTTACAATGGTTCCGACATTGACATGATAATCGCCTGTGGTTTCTTGCTGTACATTTTTTGGTCGCTTAGAAGAAGAATTGCCGTTGTTGAACTGAATAAAAGGCACATTGTGTCTTTCCACAAGCGTTCTAATTTTATCTGCGAAGAATTTCGAGTACAAAAACTCTTCTATTTGTGCATTATATTCTATCTTTAGTTGTGTAAACATAGAATCGGTTTTATTTACTTTCAAATGGACATTCGAGAATCCATTCACGATTAAATTCAAAATTTCAATTTCGTCTTTATGAACTGGAATTTCAATACCATCCCATTCAGACTTTGTCAATTTGCGTTGCTTAAGATCCATTTTAGATTGTGTGTATAACTAATATATAATTTATCTTTATGTTATTTTGCAAATTCAATTTTATTTAATGAACAATTATAATTGACACGATATTTGGTTATAATTGTTTAGGCGTATTTGGAAAAAACGTTAATTAAAGGCTGAAATAAAAATTGAACCAAAAAAGACATAAACAAAGAATTGTAAAATATACAATGACAAGTTCTACTTTTAAGATTGTGTCTATTGAAGGAAATATTGGTTCTGGCAAAACGACTTTGTTGGAAAATTTGAAACAACATTATGTTAACAATGAGCGAATTATCTTTCTTAGAGAGCCAGTTGATGAATGGGAGAAAATCAAGGATAAAGACGGCAATACAATGTTGCAAAAGTTTTACAAAGACCAAACAACCTATTCGTTTGCATTTCAAATGATGACATACATTTCGCGATTAAAAATTCTGCGAGATGCGGTGGCCGAAATAAAATCTAAAAATGACGGAAATTTGTATATTATTATCACGGAACGTAGTTTATATACAGACAAACTGGTTTTTGCAAGAATGTTGCATGATCAGCAAAAAATCGAAGATGTTTGTTATCAAATTTATTTGAATTGGTTTGATGAATTTGTGAAAGATTATCCTATTGATTGTTGCGTGTATGTAAAAACGTCGCCAGAAAATTGTTACACTCGTGTTCACAAACGTGCAAGAGACGGAGAAGAGTTGATTCCATTGGATTATTTAAGTAATTGTCATAAATATCATGAAGAATTCTTAAGTGGTGAAAAAGAATTCAAATCCGAACAGCTTTTATTAGACGGAAATATTGACATTTTCGAAAACGAAAAAATTGTAGAAGAATGGCTGGAGTGTGTGCACGATTTCATTCATGAAGAATAATCGGCGTAGTTTCCTTAAGTTGTTTTCATATATATTATTTTTTCCTATTTAAGGACGGACACACGATATTCTCTTAAGTTGTTTTCAATCCAACAACATCAAAGCCATTGCGGAATAATTATGCAAATCAATCAGCGTATCTCGAATACCTTCATCGTTTACTAAATTCACTCCATTTTTTGTAATTGACATGAATCGATGCAATTTATCTTCCATGCGCATCAAAACACCAACTGCACCATATTTCGCAAAAGCATCGCCATAATCTGCATTCTTTTTGACAAACAATTCCAATGCTTCTTTTTGGATTTTTTTCATTTGTTCTACTCTGTCCATTTTTACTAATAATATAAAAAAATGTTTATATTATTAATATTTAACGCATACATTTTATAATTATGCTCTTACCATAACACCTTTCTCGCGCATTTCATAGAATTCATAAAAATCTATCAAATCTTGCAACAACTTCAATGCACAGTCGCTTACTATTTTGTTACTCGATTCAACGGTTTCACTGCCATGAACGGCTGGTCTATCATACCTCAATTCATTCATTATTCGTTTTGACTTAAAAACGATTTCGAAATCATATGCACCGGTTTTGCTCACTAAAGAAACTGAGTAAACTTGCCAGCATGCTTCGTTAGATTCACATAACCTTGTCTTTAACGGCGTATAATATGCAATTGTAGTATCAAATGGCAATGCATTAGATATTGTTGCGAATAGATTTCTTATATTGTCATACTGAACAGTAGATGGTAGAATTTTCAACTTAGAATCAAAACTCGTTGTTAACAATCTGCGTCCAAATTCAGTCAACACTGGATTTTCAATGACACCTCCATCATCTGTAAATGTAAAACTAAAGTTGTACATTGATGAATCCATAATCTGTTTTTTGATTTCATCCAATTGAGATTCAATGTTTTTGACAATAATTTTTAATGCATCGGATGTACTATTGTACATTCGAAATAATTGCTTTGTTGATTCGCTAAGCCCACTCATCTATTCTATGAAAAAATATGCATATTTATATTCAAATCAATTTTTTACAAATTTAAATCAACAACAACCGGCCAATGGTCCGAATCCCATTTACCGCAATATTCGCGATATTTATGATAAATAAAGACATTAGTAACATGTTTTGCAATATTTGGCGACATCAACACATGGTCAATCATAGACACATCCTTTTGCGAACTTGTACTGCAATTTTTGTCGGAATCCCACCAATCACTATATCGTTCCATTTGCGGTATATGTTCTGCAATGTTATGTAATGTATATGTATCATTTTCTAAACCTTTTAGAATTCGCAATGCGCGTGATCTTGGTTTGTTAAAATTAATATCCATAATTTCGTCGTCAAAGTCATTCATGTCACCCATCAATATGATTTCATAGCCTTTTTCAACATACGCATTAACAACATTGTAAATGACTTGCGCCTGTGCTTCGCGCTGAACGCACCTAGAAGGGTCGGTTGGAAACGCTAATAAATGCACCCCTATGAAAGCCACATCCAAAGAACCAAATTTAAATTCAGTGATATAGTGTTTCGACACACCAGACTTCCCAGAAGCACTGGTTGTTCCACAGTAATTTCCCGAAAGTGGATAAGAAATCTTCTCTTCTGTTCGATACAAACTAACAAATGGTTCTATTTTTGACAACATTCCTACATTTTGTCCAGTGCCTGTATCCGTGCCTTTTATAAAATATGGGCGATAACTGTTATTCAATTGACTGTTTAGCATGTTTAATTCAGTGGTTCCTTCTATTTCACAGAAATTCACAATATCTGGGTTTAAATCTTGCAACACATTGACTACATAAGACATATGAGTTTCTGCGTCGGCATGCGAATGCCATGTGCAACCGTTTCCTGGGCAATCCATATTCGCATAATAATCAATAAACAGCCATTCAACATTGTACTGCATTAAACGTAAACTTGTTACGTTATAAAAACTTGTTACATCGTTGGCTATAAGTTTTCCAAAATGTTCGAATAAAAACAAAAGAGGCAATAAATATACAATTGAAGCCATTGTATATTCATTATATAAAAACTTTATATTGTTTTATAATTCCTAGTTTTCTCTATCTTCTAGTTTGTTTGAATGAATCCATTTCAATCCTTCAAGTAACATAACCAAACATTGTCGAAAAATGTGTTTTCTTTCTTTGTAATCAGAAAAAGTACGCGCAATGTCAAAACAATATGACAAAGAGGTGAGTTTATTTTTCTCATATTCATCACCCCAATAACTCCTAACATACTCTTGAGTTAAACCTTCCCATCCAGCTGGTAAAACTGACAAAACAGAAACACCATCTACTTTTAGCAAAGTAAGCCTTTCTGAACGTGATAACTCAAAGTTTGTATGAATGGCATCCAATATTTTATTCACATTGTCAATATTGATGTCTTGGGCACTAAAGACTGTCTCAATTGATTTATCGATTTTTCGCAAATCTGGATTAACAATGGTGTACATTCTTTTTTGAAATACATGTACATTTTCTTGTATACGCCAAGAATGCAAACTTTGTTTTTCAATTTCCAATTTCTCTCTTTGAATAATTGGTTCATAATGTTTACGAATTACTTTTGTGGCAAAACGCACTTCATCGTCCATTCTATTAATAGCATCATCGTATTTTTGATACATGTATATATCATCATTATTAAAATCACAAAATTGAATAGATGTTGGTTTAGTCTCCATTACTATCTTTATCCATTTGTTCTTAAATCAGTTAAAAAATTGAATTAACAACATATTTTGTTAGTATTGTATATTATAAGATGAACAGTGGAAGAAAATTAATGTTGCCGGCAATTAAAGTAAAGCAAGAAAAGAAGAAAAAGGAGGAAATGTTGCAAACTGAATATACAATGTATTTCGACGGTTGTAGCAAAGGCAATCCAGGTCACGCTGGATGCGGTGCAGTAGTATATAAAAATGGTTTGGAATTTAT
>Ga0233451_10003000_pt1 | contig 14992 bp, 15 predicted proteins | sample 011ome_29_FD_183052 | JGI IMG/M metagenome (GOLD analysis project Ga0233451, IMG submission 183052) | Coastal salt marsh microbial communities from the Groves Creek Marsh, Skidaway Island, Georgia - 011504CT (spades assembly) | ecosystem: Environmental > Aquatic > Marine > Intertidal zone >...
TCATGGGATGAAGTAGGCGCCAATAAGAAAATCGGATCAATGCCAGCAACGCGCATACGAGCAGCAAAATCAACGCACTCTTCTGGTGGATAGTCCACCACCAAAACACCATCAACACCGGCAGCTTTTGCCTCAGTTGCAAAACGCTCTGCCCCCATTTGCTCAACAGGATTTGCATAGCCCATCAACACCACTGGGGTGTTGGTGTCCTTCTTGCGAAACTCTTTCACCATCTCTAAGCAACTATGCAAAGTGACGCCATGAGTTAATGCGCGCTCTGATGATCTCTGAATCACAGGACCGTCAGCCATTGGATCTGAAAATGGCACGCCTAATTCGATCACGCTTGAACCACCGCGTACCAGTGCATGCATAAGTTCAACAGTTTGTTTTGGATCTGGATCGCCAGCAGTAATAAAAGGAATCAATCCTTTTTTACCTGTTGCTTTTAGCTCCTTAAAGAGCGCAGTAATTTTTGACATAGCTATTTTATTTTTCTATTTTTGTTTTTTCTTTTTAGCCTTCGGAGCCAGTTGCTTGAGCAACGGTATGCATATCTTTATCACCACGGCCAGATAGGTTCACCAAGATTGTTTTGTCTTTTGGCAATGTCTTAGCCAGCTTGCAGGCATAGGCAATGGCGTGAGAAGACTCAAGCGCAGGAATGATGCCTTCAATACGGCAACAGTCATGGAATGCTTGCAATGCTTCTTCGTCTGTAATTGCCACATAGTCTGCTCGACCAGAATCTTTTAACCAAGCATGTTCAGGACCAACTCCTGGGTAGTCCATGCCAGCAGAAACAGAATGGGTTTCAGAGATCTGACCATTCTCATCTTGTAATAAATAAGTACGGTTACCATGTAATACGCCAGGCTTACCAACGCATAACGCTGCAGAATGCAAGCCACTACCCAAACCATGACCGGCTGCCTCAACACCAACAAGCTTTACCTCGGGGTAATCAATGTATGGATAGAAAATGCCCATCGCATTTGAACCACCGCCTACACAAGCAAGTACGAAGTCAGGTTGACGACCAGTCATCTCCGGCATTTGTACTTTGCACTCTTCACCAATCACGCTTTGAAAATCTCTCACCATCATTGGATAAGGATGTGGTCCCGCAACAGTACCAATAATGTAGAAAGTATTGTCTACGTTCGTAACCCAATCGCGCATCGCTTCGTTGAGCGCGTCTTTCAAAGTCTTTGTGCCAGATTCCACTGGAACGACTTTGGCGCCAAGCAACTTCATACGAAATACGTTTTGCGCCTGACGAGCTACGTCAACAGAACCTTGATAAACCGTACAGTCCAAGCCAAAGCGGGCGCAGATAGTAGCCGTGGCAACGCCATGCTGCCCTGCTCCAGTCTCAGCAATGATGCGGGGCTTGCCCATACGCTTAGCCAACATTGCCTGGCCAATCACGTTATTAATCTTGTGTGCACCAGTGTGATTTAAATCTTCACGCTTGAGATAGATCTGCGCACCACCGAGCATTTCACTCCAACGCTTAGCGTGATAGACCGGTGATGGTCTGCCTACAAAGTGCTTGAGTTCGTAATGAAACTCTTCAATGAATTCTGGATCATGTTGATATTTTGCATAGGCTTCCTTCAGCTCATCCAATGCATACATCAATGTCTCAGAAACAAATACGCCACCATAGGGACCAAAGTGTCCTCGTGCATCTGGCTTATCGTACATAACTACCTCTTTTGATTTGGTTACAGCAAATTATTGGGATGATGTTTTCGCATCAGCTGCGCGCACTGCTTGGATAAATTGAGCCATGAGCGCAGGATCTTTAACACCCCTGCTGATTTCTACGCCACTGCTGACGTCAACCGCGCAAGGATGCAGACGTGCAATCGCTTCGCCCACGTTGTGCACGTTCAATCCACCACTCAAAACGACCCGAGGCGCGTTTTCGCTTACCCATGTCTGCGGTATTCCTTGCCAATCAAAAGGAACGCCTCCGCCACCATATCCCTCGACGAGGGCATCCAGCAGAAAAGCGTTTGCTTGTCCATATTGTAGGGAAAAATCATCAAAAGCGAAGCCTGTTCCTACGCGGGCGGCCTTCATCCAGGGCTCGCCAGCAGCAAGCTGGGCACAGCGCTCTGGGGTCTCATCCCCGTGAAACTGCCATAAGGTGATCGAGGCAGCTGCTCGAATAGCGGCAAATTGCTCATCTGTAGCGTTTACAACCAATCCAACGGCATCTACCCCTGCTGGAAGCCTAGAAATAAGCTGGGCAGCGATATTGGGGCTTACAGCCCGCACACTTGGGGGGTAAAAGACGAAGCCAACCGCATCCACACCCGCGGCAACGGCTGAATCCACGTCTGCAGACGTCTTTAAACCGCAGATTTTGACCCTAGTTCGGCCGGGAGAATATGTCAGTAAGCCCATAAATGAATGATAAGGCCTGGAGCCTATTATTTCTTTTGCTCTTTCTTTTGTTCTTTCTCTTACTTACCGATAACCTTAGCTGGTAGCCAGGAGTTTTCCAGCCATGGCTGTGGAATGGCAAATTCCTCGGGATAAGTAATTTTGGCTAAGTACAGACCATCCGCCATAAAAGTCGGAGCAGCAATTTGCCGATTCTTGGCTGCTAACACTTCTGTCATCCATTCAGGCTTTTGTCTCCCCTGCCCAATTTGCAAAAAGCATCCAACAATATTGCGAATCATGTGATGCAAAAAGGCGTTTCCACGGATACGAAAATAAACCCAAGGCTGCTCAGAAATAATCTCTATGGAATAAATCGTTTTGACTGGCGTTTTACTCTGACATTCAGATGAGCGAAATGAACTGTAGTCGTTCTCACCGATCAAACATTCGGCAGATTTTTTCATTGCGTCTACATCGAGCCACTGACCTGGCGGCAGCATTAAATATCCAGCACGCGAATGCGACATTGGTGAGCGACATGGTCCAGCCTGTAACGCATAAATATATTCGCGCTCATAAGCTGAGAAACGTGCGCTAAATTCATCGGAAACTGGTTTAGCCCAGTTCACCACAATTGACGATGGCAAGAATGAGTTGACACCTCTTACCCATGAAAAATCTTCGCGCTCGACATTGGTATCAAAGTGCACAACCTGCCCTAGAGCATGAACTCCGGTATCAGTTCTACCTGCGGTGATGGTATGAATGGGATGCTCTACACTCGCCTGCTCACCAACAAAAGCAGAGATTGCTTTTTCTAATTCATCTTGTACGGTGTTGTGATTGACCTGAGTTTGCCAACCAGAATATGGGCTGCCGTCATACTGAAGGCCAAGGGCTATTCGCATATTAGGTATTGCGATGCGAGATTTCTGCCAACAAGCCCTGTGCTTCAATGGTAATTGCAGGGTCAACCGAATTGCTCATTCGGAGCACTTCATCCAAAGACTTTTTAGCAGCAGAAAAATCTTCAATCGTGATGTAAGCGCGTGCCAAATTGAGTTTGACGCGCAAGGTATCAGCCAGAGGATTAGAAGGTGGGATTGCCGTATCTGATGGCGCCGCATTTGCTGGCTTTGAAAGATCAAGATCGATTCCCTCAAACAATGCTTTAGCACGAGCTGGCATTTCAAAAGGTGTTCCTACTGCAGGTTTCTCTTCTTGATGTTTTTCTTCTTTGCTTGCTTGATGGGCATGCGTATGAATACTTGGCGCCTCTGAACGACGCGCATTACGAGCTAAACCCCACAGAAGTAGACCGGTTAGTGCAATTAAGCCAATAGCCAAAATAGCTGGGCCAAAGCCTCCTAAACCAAAATTACTATCTACCGCCTTTTTCTCTTTTGATTTATCTAAGAGTCTTTGTAGATCGGCAATATTCTTTTCCAATTCAGCGACACGAGCTTTAGTTTGCTCGAGCATCTTCTCTTGAGCGACCAACTCCTCGGTATAACGACGCTCTTGCTCGTTACCCTCGGCACTTGAACCAATCTTTAAGCGATCTTTAGGTGCCACTTCCCCCGACTTGGCGGCATTTGATCCAGTACCTGCATTGGCACCCTTACCATCATGCTCAGCACGCCATTGTTCATTGGCATCAGCAACAAATTGATTTGCTTCTGCAGGACTGATTGAGCGCAACAATGCCTGACTTGGCTTAGTTAACTCTGCGCCAGCAGCCAGGCGATTAATACTGCCGCTAGCAAAAGCATCCGGATTGGCTTTATACAAAGCCATCATGGTTTGATCAAGAGTGGCGCCCTCTAGTTGAGGCGCAATAGTGGCGGCAATCTCAGATAAGGTTTGGCCTGGCTTTACGGTAATTTTTTGTACATCACCCAGCAATAAAGTAAATGTCTTAGTGAGACTTCCGCTCGACCAATTGAGATTGACCAATACATCCAGGAATGGATCATCTGTCACAGGAACAGAATCAACGGTTTCAACAAGCACCATTAACCGCTCTTGACGATTGCGATACACCATCGCCTGTGGATTTAACTGCAGTATCTTTTGAGAGATTCCGAGGCGCTCATATGCAGCCTTATTCGGCATCGCCACATTCAGACTGGATAGAGCGGCCTGCTCATCTGCCCCTACCCGAATAGGAATTTCTACTCGTAATGGTTCACCTGGGCGAGACTGGAGTTGCGGCGCACCTAAGGAGATTGCAGCGGCGTTGAAAGACCAGCTAAGCAAAACAAAGCTAAGAAGCTTTAAAAAGCTCAGCTGGCAAATGCGGTACATAAAGAAGGGATTACTTTTCGAGCAGAATGCGGAGCATACGACGCAATGGCTCAGCAGCGCCCCACAGGAGTTGGTCGCCCACCGTGAATGCACCTAAGTACTCCGGACCCATTGCCATCTTATGCAAACGACCGATAGGCACAGTCAATGTGCCGCTGATAGCTGCAGGCGATAAATCACGCTCAGTTGTTTCACGATCATTTGGAACCACTTTGACCCACTGGTTATCAGCAGCCAAAATTGCTTCGATCTCTTTGAGTGGGATATCTTTTTTGAGCTTTACTGTCAAACCTTGTGAGTGGCAGCGCATCGCACCAACACGCACACATAAACCATCAATTGGAATGCTGCCTGGCGTGCGGAATGCTGGACGACCCAAAATCTTATTGAACTCAGCACCACCCTTCCACTCTTCTTTAGTTTGACCGTTCTCAACAGGCACATCGATCCAAGGAATCAAGCTACCTGCTAATGCGGTGTTGCGGAAGTTTTTCTTCGGAAAGTCAGAAGAGCGCAATGTCTCAGTAACTTTGCGATCAATATCCAAAATCCATGAAGATGGGTCAGCCAATTCAGTAGCTACGCTGTCACGCAATGCGCCCATTTGCAGGAGCAATTCGCGCATGTTCTGTGCACCAGCACCAGAAGCCGCTTGGTAAGTCATGGCGCTAATCCACTCAACCATGTCAGCCTTCACCAGACCGCCCATAGCCATCATCATCAAACTCACGGTGCAATTGGCACCGATCCAATTCTTGCCTCCAGCAGCCAAAGCCTTATCAATCACCGGACGATTCACTGGGTCCAAGACTAATACAGCGTCATCTTTCATGCGCAACGCACTGGCGGCATCAATCCAATGGCCATTCCACCCTGCAGCGCGTAGCTTAGGGAAGATGTCGTTGGTGTAGTCGCCGCCCTGGCATGTCAAGATGATGTCGCAACGTGACAATGCCTTAACGTCATTGGCATCCTGCAAAGTACTTTCACTCTTGGTAACTTTTTTACCATTGAGAAGTGGTACTTCACCACCGGCTTGGCTGGTACTAAAAAATACTGGCTCAATCAGATCAAAGTCTTTCTCAGCGAGCATACGTTCCATAAGAACGCTACCAACCATACCGCGCCAGCCAACTAAACCAACCAAAGGTGTTTGTGTATTTGCCATGATGTTAACTATCTAGTGAATTTAATTTCTGTTTAGGTTTGTTTTGTTTCTTATGCAAGTGCTGCAACAACAGCATCGCCCATTTCAATGGTTGATACTTTTTTCGTGCCTTCGGTATAAATATCAGCCGTACGCAATCCTTGAGCCAACACTTTCTGAACCGCCTTTTCAATACGGTCCGCTTCAGCAGGCATTCCTAAGGAATAGCGCAACATCATGGCAGAAGACAAAATTGTTGCCAATGGATTAGCGATGCCTTTACCAGCAATATCGGGCGCAGAGCCATGACTTGGCTCATACAAGCCTTTATTGTTCTTATCCAAAGAGGCGGAAGGCAGCATACCAATCGAGCCAGTCAACATAGCTGCTTCATCAGACAAAATGTCACCAAACAAATTACCAGTGACTACCACGTCAAATGCCTTAGGTGCTTTAACCAGCTGCATTGCGGCGTTATCCACATACATATGTGACAACTCAACGTCTGGATACTCTTTTGCAATACGAATCATCACTTCACGCCAAAGTTGTGAAGTTTCTAATACGTTCGCTTTATCAACGCTGCATACTTTCTTGCCACGCTTGCGTGCAGCTTGAAAGGCAACATGTCCAATACGCTCTACTTCTGGCTCGCTATAGTGCATAGTGTCAAAGCCTTCACGAGCACCTTTAAACAAAGGTAACTCTGAGGTGCGAATGCCGCGCGGCTGACCAAAATAAATATCGCCGTTGAGTTCACGCACAATCAAAATGTCTAAGCCACCAATAATTTCGGGCTTAAGACTGGATGCAGCAGTCAGTTCTGGATAGCAAATCGCTGGTCTGAAGTTGGCAAACAACTCTAAATGTTTACGCAAACCTAAGATCGCTTGTTCAGGACGTAGTTCGCGTGCAAGGGTGTCGTACTTCCAATCACCCACTGCACCAAACAAAATGGCATCGGCTTTTTTAGCTAGCTCTAGAGTTGCTGGTGGCAAAGGATGGCCTGCAACATCATAAGCAGCTCCACCAACTGGAGCCTCTTCTAAATCAAACTTTGGGCCAAGGGCTTGGAGAACTCGAACGGCTTGAGCAACGATTTCCGGGCCGATACCATCGCCCGGTAGAACTGCAATTTTCATGAAGGGCCTTTAAATCAACGAAATTATGGCAATTGTGTCGCAAGCCAAGGCATCTTGAGGATGCGCTCAGCTTCATAAGCCTTGATTTTATCTGCATGTTGCAGAGTTAAGCCAATATCGTCTAAGCCATTAAGAAGGCAATACTTCCTAAAGGGGGCAACATCGAAGCTATAAGCGGCGCCATCAGGGGCAATGACCTGCTGAGCCTCTAGATCAATCGTCAACTGGTAACCATTGAAAGCCATGGTTTCATTAAAGAGGTGATCAACCTGCATTTCGGTCAAAACAATGGGTAAAACACCATTTTTGAAGCAGTTGTTGTAAAAAATATCGGCAAAGCTTGGGGCGATAACCGCTCTAAAGCCATATTGGTCCAATGCCCATGGCGCATGCTCACGAGAGCTGCCACAACCAAAGTTCTTACGGGCTAGCAAAATGCCTGCGCCTTTATAACGAGGCTGATTGAGGACAAAGTCTGGATTAATCGGACGAGTGCTGCAGTCTTGTCCAGGTTCGCCATGGTCTAAATAGCGCCATTCATCAAAGAGATTTTGCCCAAAGCCAGTTTTTTTAATGGACTTTAAGAATTGCTTTGGAATGATGGCGTCGGTATCCACGTTCTCGCGATTAAGCGGAGCAACTAAACCTTTGTATACCGTAAATTTTTCCATGATTCGACTTTTACTCTATTTGCTTTAATTGTTTACTTCACAGGAGTAACGACAACGTCCTTACCCTTTGTTTGCGATTGATTGCCTTGCTGTGTGTTGCTTGATCCACCCATGGAAGTTCCCATGTTTTGCAAATCCTTACCTACACCTTCCATTGTGCTGCTGCAAGCTGAAATCACTAAACCTGCAATGCCAACAATAGCTAATCTGGAAATTAAAGAGAGTGAAGAAAATTTCATCGATCAGTTTCCTTATGAAATCTTGCGAACGTCAACAAAGTGACCTTCGATTGCAGCAGCGGCTGCCATAGCAGGACTTACTAAATGAGTACGACCACCATTACCCTGGCGACCTTCGAAGTTACGGTTAGAAGTTGAAGCGCAACGCTCGCCTGGCTCCAAGCGATCAGCATTCATTGCTAAACACATAGAACAACCTGGCTCACGCCACTCAAAGCCGGCGGCTTTAAAAATGCGATCCAAACCTTCACGTTCAGCTTGGGCCTTAACCAAACCTGAACCTGGAACTACCAAGGCTAACTTCACATTGGGTGCGACCTTCTTGCCAATTCGATCAACTACTTTTGCAGCGGCACGAATGTCTTCAATACGACTGTTAGTACATGAACCAATAAATACTTTGTCGATTGAAATAGCATTCAAGGGTGTATTAGGAACAAGATTCATATACTCCAATGCACGCTCCATAGCGGCGCGCTTATTGGGATCACGCTCTTTTTCTGGATCAGGAACGCGATCGCTAATTGCAAGAACCATTTCTGGAGATGTTCCCCAAGTAACTTGTGGCGCAATTTCTTCAGCACGCAATTCAACTACAGCATCAAATTTCGCATCTGGGTCAGAGTGCAAAGTTCTCCAGTACTGCAAGGCTTGCAACATTGCAGGACCCTTAGGCGCATACGGACGGCCTTGAATGTATTCAATAGTTGTTTCATCTACAGCAACTAAGCCAGCACGTGCGCCAGCTTCAATTGCCATATTGCATATAGTCATGCGCCCTTCCATCGAAAGGTTGCGAATTGCTTCGCCAGCAAATTCAATGGTGTAACCAGTGCCACCAGCTGTACCAATCTTGCCGATCACGGCAAGAACAATATCTTTAGCAGTAGAACCTGGCTGTAAACGGCCATCCACTTTTACCAACATGTTCTTGCTTTTTTTCATGAGCAAGGTTTGAGTTGCTAATACGTGCTCGACTTCAGAGGTGCCGATACCAAATGCTAAAGCACCAAAGGCGCCATGGGTACTTGTATGAGAATCTCCGCACACAACTGTCATACCAGGCAAAGTAGCGCCCTGCTCTGGTCCAATCACGTGAACAATCCCTTGACGGGTATCGTTCATTTTGTATTGGGTAATACCAAAGGTATCGCAGTTTTGATCCAAGGTATCTACTTGCAACTTAGAAATTGGATCAGTAATGCCCTCAGAACGATCCGTTGTTGGAACGTTGTGATCAGACACCGCTAGATTGGCGGAGATGCGCCAAACAGGACGGCCAGCTAAATTTAAACCTTCAAATGCCTGAGGACTGGTTACCTCATGAAGCAACTGACGATCAATATAAATCGTGGCTGTGCCATCCTCTTCAGAGTAAACAACGTGGTCATCCCACAATTTGTCATAAAGCGTACGAGACATGAGTGACCTTAAAAACCTTATTTACGAACTGTAATGTTTGGAACCTTACGTGCTGTTTCGCCAACATACAACTGACGTGGACGACCGATCTTGTACTCAGGATCAGTAATCATCTCTTCCCACTGAGCAATCCAACCTACTGTTCTTGCCAAAGCAAAAATACAAGTAAACATTTCTGTTGGGATACCCAAAGCGCGTTGAACGATTCCTGAGTAGAAGTCTACGTTTGGATAGAGCTTACGACTTACAAAGTAGTCATCTTCCAAAGCAATCTTCTCGAGAGTCATTGCCAACTTGAACAATGGGTCATCTTGCAAGCCCAATTCATTCAATACTTCATAGCAAGTCTCACGCATCAATTTAGCGCGTGGGTCAAAGTTTTTGTAAACGCGGTGACCGAAGCCCATCAAGCGAACGCTAGAGTTCTTGTCTTTTACTTGAGCGATGAATTCATGAATCTTGTCTACGCCACCTTGAGCTTGAATTTCATTCAACATCTGCAGGCAAGCTTCGTTTGCGCCACCGTGCGCTGGACCCCAGAGGCAAGCAATACCAGCAGAAATCGCTGCAAATGGATTGGTGCCTGAAGAACCGCACAAACGCACTGTAGAAGTAGAAGCGTTTTGCTCGTGGTCAGCATGCAATGTGAAGATGCGATCCAAAGCGCGTACCAATACTGGGTTCACTTTGTACTCTTCACATGGTGTTGCGAACATCATGCGCATAAAGTTTGCTGTGTATGACAAAGAGTTATCTGGATAGATAAATGGCTGTCCTACGGAATACTTGTATGCCATAGCCACCAATGTAGGCATCTTTGCGATCAAGCGAATTTGGGCAACTTCACGAGCGTGCGGATCGCTGTAATCAATCTCATCATGATAGAAAGCAGCCATTGCACCAACTAAGCCAGTCAACACAGACATTGGATGCGCATCACGGCGGAAGCCACGCAAGAAGAATTGCATTTGCTCATGGACCATGGTGTGGTGCATAACCATTTCATCAAAGGCTTTTTTCTCAGTTGCGTTTGGCAATTCGCCATTGATCAAGAGGTAGCAAACTTCTAAGAAGTCACAGTTATTTGCTAAGTCTTCAATTGGGTAACCGCGATAGAGCAACTCGCCCTTGTCGCCATCGATGTAAGTAATTTTGCTATTGCATGATGCAGTAGACAGAAAGCCTGAATCGTAAGTGAATTTACCAGTCTGACCATAGAGTTTACGAATGTCAATTACGTCAGGACCTACTGTCCCTTTGTAAATTGGCAGATCAATATCTGGTGTTCCATCCGAAAACGAGAGTTTTGCCTTGATGTCCGATTCAATCATTTCTAATCCTTAGTCATTCAAAATTATGATTAATACACTATTCATTCATGCATCTATACGCTTACTGCACCAAAAGGCTGAATTACTTCTCTCTTAGCCTTTGTAAAACCAGTTTGAAAGAGTCCGCTTGCATCTCTTTCTCCAAGCTTGCTACAGAATCTTTACGGCCAATTAATAAATCCATTAAGTCGTTGTCGTCTAGAGCCAATAGCTGGGTTAATACTTTTCCATCTTCAACGCTTAACTGAGTGCCATAGCGCTCAAAGAAACGCTGCAGAATTAGATCGTTCTCTAGCAAGCCCCTGCGAGCGTCACTTTTTAAACGATATAACTCTGCATTTCCGAGGGTCATACTGCCCTACGAACCATCAACTCCTTGATCTTGCCAATTGCCTTCGTTGGGTTCAAGTGCTTAGGACATACGTCCACGCAATTCATGATGGTATGGCAACGGAACAAGCGGTATGGATCCTCTAAGTTATCTAAACGCTGCGCAGTTTCTTCATCGCGGCTATCAGCAATAAAGCGATATGCCTGCAATAAGCCAGCTGGGCCAACGAACTTATCCGGATTCCACCAGAATGATGGGCATGAAGTTGAGCATGATGCGCACAAGATGCACTCATACAAGCCGTTCAACTCTTCACGCTCTTCAGGGCTCTGGAGACGCTCTTTTTCAGGAGGCGGATTATCGTTTACCAAGTAAGGCTTGATAGACAAGTATTGCTTGAAGAACAAAGTCATGTCGACGATCAAATCACGCACAACTGGCAAGCCAGGCAATGGGCGCAATGTGATGACCTTAGGCAAAGTCAACATATTGGTCAAACAAGCCAAGCCGTTTTTACCGTTAATGTTCATTGCATCTGAACCGCACACGCCTTCACGGCATGAACGACGATAAGAAATGGTTTCGTCTTGCTTCTTCAAGGAAATCAAAGCATCCAACAACATACGCTCGCCAGTGAGTTCTAGCTCATAGCGTTCCATGCGCGGAGCTGCATCGACATCTGGATCGTAGCGGTAAATTTCGAATATACGGATATCACTCATTTTCTATTTCTCTTCGCTTAGAAAGTACGTTCTTTTGGAGGGAATGATTCAACAGTTAAAGGCTTCAAAATAACTGGTTTGTAAGTAAGCTTATTGCCCTCGCTGTACCAAAGGGTATGCTTCATCCAGTTCTCATCATCACGATGCGGATGATCATCATGTGAATGAGCGCCACGACTCTCTTTACGAGCTGCCGCAGAAATCATGGTTGCGTTTGCAGTTTCAACCAAGTTAGCCACTTCCAAAGCCTCAATACGTGCTGTATTGAAAATTTCGGATTTGTCTTTAACCCATAAGTGCTTGGCACGCTCAGTCAATTTAGCCATTTGACGAACACCTTCGTCCATCAACTCTTGATTGCGGAATACACCAGCATATTTCTGCATGCACTTGCGAATATCGTTTGCAACGTCTTGTGCGTACTCGCCTGAAGTTGAATTATCCAACTTCGCAATACGCTCCAATGTTTGCTCACCAGCATTTGCAGGCAATGGCTTGAATTCGCGATTCTTGAGATCAAGGCCAACAATGTGGTTACCAGCAGCACGACCGAATACTAAGAGGTCGAGCAATGAGTTTGTACCCAAGCGGTTCGCACCGTGCACAGAAACGCATGAACACTCACCAATCGCATACAAGCCGTTCACGATTTCATTGTGAATACCATTTGCAGGCACAACTACTTGACCATTGATGTTGGTAGGAATACCGCCCATCTGATAGTGAATTGTTGGCACAACTGGAATTGGCTCTTTAGTAACGTCAACGTTAGCAAAGTTGATACCAATTTCATAAACAGAAGGCAAACGCTTCATGATCGTATCGGCACCAATGTGCGTCAAATCGAGCACAACATAATCACCATTAGGACCGCAACCGCGCCCTTCTTTAATTTCTTGGTCCATTGAGCGTGATACGAAATCGCGTGGAGCCAAATCTTTCAAAGTTGGCGCATAACGCTCCATGAAACGCTCACCATCTTTGTTACGCAAGATACCGCCTTCACCGCGGCAGCCTTCTGTCAGCAATACGCCCGCACCAGCTACGCCAGTTGGGTGGAATTGCCAGAACTCCATGTCTTCCAAAGGAATGCCTGCGCGAGCAGCCAAGCCCATACCGTCACCGGTATTAATAAATGCGTTAGTAGATGCGTCCCAGATACGACCCGCACCACCAGTAGCCAACATCACAACCTTGGCTTCCAGGATGTAAACCTGGCCAGTTTCCATTTCGAGAGCAGTTACACCAACAACATCACCGTCGTCATCACGAATCAAATCGAGCGCCAACCATTCAACAAAGAAATTGGTTTTTGCGCGGACGTTACGCTGGTACAAAGTGTGCAACATCGCATGGCCAGTACGGTCAGCCGCAGCACAAGCACGCTGCACTGGCTTCTCGCCATAGTTTGCTGTGTGGCCACCAAATGGACGCTGATAAATCGTGCCATCTGGGTTACGGTCAAACGGCATACCAAAGTGCTCTAACTCATAAACAACTTTTGGAGCTTCACGGCACATAAATTCGATCACGTCCTGGTCACCTAACCAGTCGGAACCTTTGATCGTGTCGTAAAAGTGATAGTGCCAATTGTCTTCACTCATGTTACCCAATGAAGCACCGATACCACCTTGTGCAGCAACGGTGTGTGAACGTGTTGGGAAAACTTTTGTCAGAACAGCAACATTTAAGCCGGCTTCGGCCAACTGCAATGAAGCGCGCATACCTGAACCACCTGCTCCAATAATCACCGCATCAAAACGGCGGCGTGGCAATGATTTTTTAATTGCAGTCATCGAATTACACTTTCCACAAAATTTGAACGGCATAGGCCGCACAGGCTACGAGATACAAAACGGTTAACACTTGAAGTGTCAAACGAATGCTGACGGGCTTGATGTAATCCATCCAGATGTCACGCACGCCAATCCAAGCGTGATAGAACAAGCTGATGAAAGCCAAGAGTGTTAACAGCTTCATTACTTGACCGCTGAACAAGCCAGACCAGCCCTCGTAGGAGGCACTACCAGTGATGCAGTAGTCAACTAACAAAACAATCGTAAATACCACCATCACAATCGCAGTAACGCGTTGGATGATCCATTCTTTAAGGCCGTAATGCGCACCGACAACTAAGCGCTTTGGTCCGATTTGATAAATAGGCATGAGATTTCCTTAAATGATTAGCGCTTAGTACAAGCCGAACATTTTGAGACCAACTACTGCAGTCAAAGCCAGACCAATAACAAGAACAATAATGGCCGAACGATTAGCTTCAGACTTCTCTACGCCGATTTCTAAATCGAGCAAGAGGTAGCGGATACCAGCACAGAAGTGATGTAAAAAACACCAGATCAAACCAAGGCAAATAATTTTTACCAAGATGTTGCCGGTAAAAGCCTGGAATTTTTGATAGCTCAACTCAGAGGCAACGCTCTGATCGAATAGATACAAGATAAATGGCAATAAGAGGAACAATGCTGCTCCGCTAATGCGATGAAGAATTGATACTTTACCGGCCCAAGGAAGGCGGTATTTAATCAATTGAGCAAGACCAATATTTTTATAAACAGGTCTATCTTTTTTTACTGCTTGCTGTGAATCAACCATGGGTAATCTCTATCTTTAGGTGGAGGTTCAGTGTGGTTTTGTTGTATCGCAACATATTCTATTGGAAACCTTAGGGGTGGTGGGGATTTTTTGGCGTTTAAAGGGGTTAATTACTGGTTTTTACTGATTTGCTTAGTTCAATTTGTTCTCGTAATGCTGCTCTGAAGTGTCGTATCTAGCGTGACGAATTTCTACTGGCTTATTCCCGTAGGTAAATGCCACCCGCTCCACAGAAAGTAGTGGCGCACCTTGCGGTAAATGCAGGTGCTTCGCTAAAGTCTCATCAGCAGCCACAGCCTTGATCTTTTCTTCTGCACGCACCATGTGAGTTGCGTACTGACCCTCATAAAAGGCATATACCGGGCCATGCCAAGCATTGAGCACTTCTAAATCTAAGCCTTTAAAGCGCGCCCCAGGAAGAAAAATCTCTTCAAAAACAATGGGTTTGCCTGCGAAGCTCTGCACCCGGTCTATATGAATGATGGGGTCGCCTGCCTTTAATTTAAGCAAATTAGCCACATAAGGGCTTGCTTTGGTGTTTTCGCAGGATAAAAACTGATTGGTAAGGTGAAATTTCTCACCTGAATCTGGGGCTAAGCGTAAAAAACGGTATTGCCAGTCATCCTCTTGATGGGTGGCAACAAAAGTACCCTTTCCTTGGCGACGAACT
>Ga0233451_10003028_pt1 | contig 14882 bp, 16 predicted proteins | sample 011ome_29_FD_183052 | JGI IMG/M metagenome (GOLD analysis project Ga0233451, IMG submission 183052) | Coastal salt marsh microbial communities from the Groves Creek Marsh, Skidaway Island, Georgia - 011504CT (spades assembly) | ecosystem: Environmental > Aquatic > Marine > Intertidal zone >...
TAGCATTCCATAATTTATTTGTACCCGATAAAATTGCCTTTGCGGAAACGCCGTCCAAATACAACTCCACCTGTGTACCACCAGTAGCAATATTCCTTAATCTAAAATCACTCGTTTGAGCATCACCAGTAGAACTAAAATTACCATTCGAACGCTCCAAAGCATTTATAGTGCTATCCCAATACAAATTAGCAGAACCCGTAATAGAAGACAAACCATTCCAAAAAGCAATCTGTGTTGCGGTTCCTGAACCCGTAACGGTACCTGTTCCACCACCCGTTGATGTTAGAGTATTATTTGATAAACTTAATCCGCTACCAACTGTTACAGCAGACACATCACCATTGGCATCTCTCGCCATTAATGTTGTTCCCGTACCCGTCGATCCCGTTAAACGCATTGTACCTGCAACGTGTAGGGTTTGTGCTGCGGTTATTGTTCCTATGCTTAAATTTCCTGCCAAATAGTTTGGTGCCGCGCCATTACCGTATAAACCATAACCTGTAGTATTTTGCCACTGAATAGCTCTAAAATCAGCAGCGGAAGTAAGTGTTGGTGCTATAAGAATACCTCTTGTTATTCCATTTGCTCCTCCAGCTTGATTAATCGTAGGAGTTATTGCAAAGGCATTGTATGTGCCCGTTCCTGATGGTGGCGCATATCCTTCACCTAATCTCATACCTCCACCTTCACCACTTGTATAATCTCGGTTAGTGACTTGTGAATTACTAATAAAAAAGCCATAACCGTCAGAAGTTGCACCATAGGCTCCATAGCTAATTCTAATCAATCCGCCATTTGCTACAGGAGTTGCAACGCCTGTTGAATTATTATACGGATACCACAAAGCCAAAGGTCCCATGAATATCGCCCCATCATTGCGAACTTGTAAATTTGAAATATTATTAGAATTTCTAACTATTAATCCACTTGCTGTATTATCACTCGTTGTTCCAAAAACATGAAGTTGCGCTAACGGAGAGGTAGTATTTATTCCAACTCTTCCATCATCCCTAATCATAAGGGCATTATTGGAACCAGTGTTGTTGTGGAATTGCGCCGTCCATGTTGTATCACTATTCCCAGAACCCGTAACAACCATTCTTGCATTTGGGGTATTGGTTAAACCAAGTGTTAAATTACCGTAAAGGTGTGTTTGGGTGGTTGAAGAGTTTCCAATAACCGTGGTGTTGGATCCGAGACCTCTTCCTAAATACCCTATTACTACTTGGTTAGATTGACCTGAATCTAATGCGCGTGCATCGTGACCTATTATAATAGAGTTATTTATTGATGTGTTACCAGTTAAACCCCCTGCAACAAATCTACCTGCATCACTACCAATAGCAATAAAATTAGAACCATTAGCATCCATAGCTGCCCTATAGCCTTTCACTACAAAAGATGAACCGCTAGTATTATTTTGAGCTGCTTGATAACCTTGAGCTATCCAGTTACTCCCTGTTGTATTGTTTTGCCCAGCTTGATAACCTTGAGCCATCCAATAAAAACCAGATGTGTTATTTCTTCCTGCCTCTGCTCCTTGTGCAATCCAACCTGCTCCTAACACATTAAATTGCCCCGCTCTAAACCCTTGCGCTAAACTAGTTCCTCCAGTGTTATTTTGCCCAGCTTGATAACCTTGAAATAAATTAAAATTTGAAGATATATTAAATAGACCAGCTTCAGTTCCTTGAAATAAATTATATTGACCAGTTGTATTAAATCTTCCTGCGTTAATTCCTTGAAATAAATTAGTATTATAAGAACTAGCTCTTTCTTCATATACTATTTGACCATCATTTCTTCTCATGACGCTTGTAGCATCATCTCCATTCAAAGTGACTATATTAACAGTAATAGTTCCATTGAAATCACTTGTCGGCGTAACCACTAAATTACTGCTGTTTACATATAAAAAATAATTTGTGTATGTTCCATTTGCAGATATAGTTTGAGTTGAAATGCCTTTAAAAGTATAAGTAAAGGAACCCGCGGTTCTTCCTATTACAGTTATTATTGCTCTATAAGCTTCATTTACATTATTTGCAACAGTTGCAGTAAGTGTATTAGTATTTCCAGCAACGTGAGTCCAAGTATTACCTGAACCAGTCCATGAACCTACAACTGTACTTTGAAAGGCTGTTGCTAATTCAGTTGAACCTATTTCAGCACTTGTTGTAACATCCTGTATATCTAATTTTGAACTAGGTGTATTTGTTCCAACACCCAATCTATTATTTGTATTATCCCAATAAAGATTTGAATTACCGCTAAGAGTATTCGTTCCACCCCAAAAAGCAACCTGTGTTGCGGTTCCCGAACCTGTAACAATGCTTGTTCCGCTTGTGGATATTGCAATCGAATTATTTGATAAACTTAATCCGCTGCCAACTGTTACAGCAGACACATCGCCATCGACATTTCTTGCCATTAATGTTGTTCCCGTACCCGTTGATCCCGTTAAACGCATTGTGCCTGCAACGTGAAGGGTTTGTGCAGCGGTTATAGTCCCTATGCTTAAATTACCTGCAAGATAGTTTGGTGCGGTTCCGCTGCCATAAAGACCATATCCAGTATTATTAGTCCATTCAATTGAACGCCAACTTGGAGCATTAACTAATGAAGGTTGTATAAAAATACCTCTTGTAACACCATTTGCCCCCCCTGTTTGATCTATGCTTGGATTAACATTCAGATAAGTAAACGATCCAGTACCACTTGTGGGCCAAAATCTAGCATTACTAGATATATAACTTGTTAAATCCGTTGTTGAAGTAAAGGGATTTATAGACCCCATTGAAAAACCAGTTAAATTTCCACCACCGCTTGTTTGAAAAGTCATAAAACCGCTGATAACTCTAGCGGTATTAAATCTAACAATACCATCATCTTGAACAACAAAAGAAGATGTTCCACCACTATTTTGAATCAACAAAGCATTTGTATTAGCAGTATCACCACTACCCCTAACAACCAACCGCGCTGTTGTACCACTCGTCCCGATCCCCACATTACCATCATCCCTGATCATCAGGGCATTATTATTACCTAAACTATTATGAAATTGCGCTGTCCATGTGGAATTGGAATTATTTGAACTGACTACGTGTAAGCGTGCTGTACTTCCTGTTGTACCTATGCTTAAATTATTAGAGAAATATCCAGTACCTACTACACCTAATCTAAAATTTAAGTCAGTAGTGCTATTACCAATAGCAACATTACCATTATTGAATATAGTCATTCTATATTCATTACTTCCTGCCGTTGAACCTAAACCGAAAGCTAATTTAGGAACAATAGTAGTACCAGTTGTAGGTGAACCTGTAACTGAATCAGCAAAAGCCACTACAATAGCATTTCTTTGAAATCCTACACCGTTATAACCATAATATTCGTAACTACCTAATTCGTCGTTTGTACTTACTGTTAAAGGAGCTGTATTAGTTCCCCTACTTTTATACATTTCTAATCTAGGTCTAGTAGTATTATTCGAATAACGGTAAATGGACATAAAAGCTCCAGCATTACTAATTAAAGAAAAATTAGTATTTAATGTACCATTTGCATTTAATTCTAATGTGGCTGAAGGGTTAGTTGTATTTATACCTAGCCTATTATTTATATTATCCCAATAAAGGTTTGAGCTTCCAGATAACGCTGTTGATGTTGTTCCCGTCGTTCCACCCCAAAAAGCAATCTGTGTTGCGGTCCCCGAACCTGTAACCGCATTTGGTGCAGCGATGGTCAGTGTGTTTCCGTTATCATCATAGTTAAGGGAAATATTTGCACCTGCTTGAAGGAGTGTCGAAACTCTATCGTCGACTGCTTCATTAAAACCCAAATCGGTAAGAAGTTCATTTGCTGTTCTGAACCCCATTAGATTTAAGGAATTATTTCCAGACCCCGTGAATACAGCGAATTTTTGTACGGTTGTATTAGGATTTTGCACATCTCTAACTAATAGTGATGAACGTATAACTGTTTTGTGCGCCATAATTAAAATTTTATATAAATATTATTTTTTTATTGCTTTAATGACTTCTTTTTCTTTTATTTTTTTAAGAAGCAAAAAATTGTTTATATTATCTATAATTATTTGTTTGTGAGATTTAAGTGTTTCTAAATCATCTTCGCTATATTTCTGCATCAACTTTTTTAATAATTTGTTATTATTCATATAAAAGAACAAATCTATATTGGCTATTGCGTTTTCTGCCAATTGTAATTCTTTTATATTATTGATTTCGTCTATAAAATAGCGTTCGTTGAAATTTATTTGGTTGAGGTGGACGGCGGAAGCAACGGCAAATCTCCAAAAATTTTGATTTTGTTCATTTACTGGGCATGAAAGAAACGCCCAAGCAAGATCATCTTCCAATAATGATAAATCATAATGCTTTGCCAATTCATAATATTTCTCCAAATCTTCCATTTTCAAGAAGGAAAGGTTCTCTGGCATCCATTTGATTGATTCAAAATATTTCAATTTCTCCCTTGGCTTTTCTTTTGGGATCAACTTATAGATTTCGCCGTCCAACCCATAAAAACCATTCTTCTCTTCCAAGACTGATTCAAAGGCTTTTTCAATATCAAAGGTAAACATAGGATCCAGAGCTGTAACAATACCTTTTTCACTAAGGCCATATCTTCCTGCCCTCCCGCTTATTTGTTTTATTTCTTTTTCATTTAATTTTCTAACAGATTCGCCGTCGAACTTTGAATCCTCCAAAAAGACAATTTGATGACAGGGGAGATTAATCCCCATACCAATAACATCTGTTGTTATAAGAATCCCATTTTCGCCGTCCACAAAACTCCTTATCTGATCCCTTTTAACTTCTGGTGGGAGATTACCGTATAATATAGAAGCTTTCTTTCCGAACTGTTGTAATAGATATTTGTAGTATAAGACATTAATCCTAGAAAAAGTAACCAGAATGGTTCTTGGGAGAAGTTTCTTTAAATTAACTTCTTTATTGGAAATCTCTAACGGTGTTTTTCTTTCGTATTCATTTATCTCGTAAATGTTATTTGTTAGATCCAATAACTTTCTTAATAACGGTAGGGATTCAGGATTGGATATGATATGTATTTCATCACAATCCAATTTCATAATAGCATCCAACCAAAACTTCCCTCTTTGTCTGTCAGCTATCATAAAACATTCATCAATAACCGCAACATTGTAATGCGTTGAATAGTTACACATTTCAATTGTGCAAGCGGTTAAATTAGCGTTAGGTACTTTGATTTTTTCTTCCCCTGTAAATAAGGAACATAAATGTCCTTCATTATTTAATCTATCATATATTTCCCAAGCCAATAATCTTAATGGTGCTAGGTAAACTCCCTTATTAGAATTTTTTAGGGATTGGACGGCGGAAAAGGTCTTTCCGCTATTTGTTGGACCAATGTGTAAAACATACTTTGTTATCTTATTATACCATTTTCCATATATCTGATCCCTGATATTATCGTTGATTTGATTCAATAAATCTTTGTTTTTCATATACTATTAAATATATGAAACCCCCATTAAAAATAAATTTAATGGGGGTTTTTACTATCTTGGTCTGCAAATATAATCCGCTGCTTTAACAGCTACTTGTTCATCGGGCTTAACCGTAACTTTATAACCTAAACCCTCTGCCCATCCCTTACCTTCTGATAAAACTTTATTTGATAAATGCTTCTCGTCACTGTTATAATCAAATTCAACATAGTCAACCTTGATGAAATTATCCTCCAAAAAAGAAACCATTTCCATTGTAAATTTGGCTTCTTCCCTTAAACGATATAATTTATCTTTATATTTTTCAGCGTAGGTTTTCAAATAAGAAAATGTTACGCCTTTTGCAGTTTTATCTTTAATGGAACCAAACCTAATCGCAACAACGGTTACAAATAAACTCCTGTCTTTCTGAACAACGCTATCAGTGCCAACGTAAACCGTGGTGCCGTCTCTGATATTGTTTTTGCAAAAATCAATTACGTCTATTGTTTCATGTTTCAAGTTTTTAAAATATCTTTTTTGCATATCATTTTTTTATTTTTAATTTTGTTTGTTTCACATCATTCTTTATGAAAGCACAAAGGAAGTCCAATTGGTAATCAACGCTTAAACCAGAGCCTAAAGTGTTTGCAAGGTTTCTAATCATTTCCTGCTCGTTCGAATTTTTCTTTTTATTCTTATCCATAAATCTATTAATTTGTTGCAAAAATAGTGGAAGTTTATCAAATAAAAAAATATTTTCCTATATTTAAAATAATGATTTTTGAAACTAAATATAGGAATGTTTTTCGGGATAGAAACACTGAATGGTTTTTGAGGCAAATGTGTAAAGAGATAAAAGATTACACTTTATCATTATCTTTTGATGCTAATTACACCAACACATTATATCATGTTAACGGTGTTCAGAACGGAGAAACTTCAGAAATTTTAGCACAAGAATTTCCTTTCCTAAACGTTTATTGTGTCGATAATTGGGAATTATACCCAGAGTTAGAAAGAGAATTTGATGATAGAACCAAATTTTATCCAAATCTTTTTAAGATGTATGGGAAAGCAGATGATTTTGCGGATACAATAGCATCACCTATAATGGTCTATATTGATAATTGTAAAGGTGATGATTGCATATTGGATGACTTAATGTTTTGGTTGCCGAGGATGAGTAATGGATCTATTATTTCAGGACACCATTTATCATATAAACAGTACGACAAACCAAAAAAACTACACAACGCAAAAAAAGCAATTATTAGAGGAATAAACGAACATCCTCAAAGGGTTTATTTGGATGGGAGTTGGTTATATAAATTATAAAATTAAAAAATTATGTCTGAAAAATTAAACTATTTAAACAACTTAGTTAAAAACAACGGCTTAAAAGTTCTTATGCGAGAAGGCTTTTATGAAACAGGTTTAAGAGAATTATGTTATTACATAAAAAATAATATAGGACCTGTAAAAAACATAGTAGAAATTGGTAGCTATATGGGTGAAAGTGCTGCAATTTTCGCACAAGAATTTCCTGATACTAATATTATCTGTATTGATCCTTGGGAAGGAAATTACGATGAATTAGATAGTGCTAGTTCAACTGATTTTGTTGATGTTGAAAAACAATTTGATATGAGAGCAACAAGATATCCAAATATTACTAAATTAAAAGGTTATTCTACTGATTATAAAATTTCTTGTGATATAGTATATATTGATGGTTGCCACACTTACGAGTGCGTTAAAGAAGATATTTTACATTGGCAAAAACTATCTTCGAAAGCTATTTGTGGTCACGATTATTTTTTAGATGAAAGAGCATTAATAGTGCATAAACACATAGCGGGTGTAAGAAAAGCTGTTGATGAAATATTAAATCAACCTAATGCAGTTTTTCCAGATACTTCTTGGATTTATATTAAAAAATAATATTTATGGATAATAAAAAATTAATACATATTATCACAACATCTTGGAATGAGTCAATAAATATTGATCGTTTTGTTCTTTGGTATAGATCTTTCATCCCTGATTGTGATATTACTATTTTAGATAATGAATCTGACATAAAATATTTTAATTACTTAAAAGAAATAAGTTCAAAATATAAATTTAAAATAGGTGTTTTTAAAAGTGAAGGTAAATTAGCGGAGGAAGCACTTGTAAGCGTTAGAAATAATTACTGGAAAAAGACAAAAGAAGATTATCATTATATTTTAGTAGTTGATTTAGATGAGTTAGTAACAATTTATCAAGAAGATTTAATTTACGAATTAAATCAAAATTGGGATTATTGTAGATTAGAAGGTTATGAAGTAATAGCTGAAGTTTTAACTGCAACTTCAAACGGCCACTGTAAACCTGTATTGTTTAAAGCAAATAATATTTCAGATATGAATTTATATGCTGGTAGTCACGATGCTTTACCTAAAAAGATTGATGGTTCTTACGCAAAAGAATATCGTTCTCCTAAGTTTAAGCTATACCATTTTAAATGGGCCAACTTTAATGAGGGTTTAGAAAGAAATAATATTCTAAAAAATAAAGGCCGTTCTGATTATAGTAAATCAAATGGTTGGGCTTACCATTACGAACTAGGAAATGAAGAGCATTATAATTATACTATTGGACTTCTTAATAAAGTTAATTTAACAGTAAATAATGAACTATTATGGTTCTATAAATTAATGTTAGAATTTAAAATGAAAAACCCACCTATATTTTAGGTGGGTTTTTTGTTTCACTAAATCTTCACTTCTTCATCTTTGAAATCCAAAACGGCTGAAACCAAACCGTATTCTGGATGTTCAAATTCAACTTTATTATCTTCAAATCCTTCTTTATCAGCAAACCAACCTCTTGAAAGAATTAAAGCCATAGTATTTTGCGCCATTTTATACTGCAAGGAATTTTTATTTGCCTTCACATTATTTTTTTGCGAAAAAGAACTTGGATCTTTAACTATCAAAGAAATATCTTCGTTGTAGGATTTCATTTCTTTGATTATTAATTGATCCGCTATGTTAAGCTTTTTATTTTGGTTTACCTTTTCAACTGTTTTTTCAATCGCAGGTAATGAACTTAAACCAGCAACTTTGACATTCAATGTCGGTGCGTAGTAAACGTCTGTACTTTCTACTTTCTCCGTTTTAGGTGCATAACCATTAGATGTAATCCCAATAGAATGAAGGAAAATATCCATCTCTGAATTTTCTATCATGGAGTTATTTGATTTATTAATGAAATTAGCTACCTTATTTGCCGCTTTAAGGTTCTCCAATTCCAAAAACAAGTTCACAAATTCCTCGCTGTTAAGGGATTTAATCATAGACCTATTAATAATAGGCAAGTTAGAAAAATCAATTAGATAGGCATCTTTACCGTTGATCGTACCCAAATTCCTTTTTATCAGATTATTGGAAGACATGATAGCAAACGTCTTTGAATCTAAGCTAACTGGCAATTCAGATAAGTTAAGTACACCGTCTTTACAAATATTAAATGAGCGAATAATAAATGTATTATACTCTTTATACCCCCATTTATTTTCTGGTAGATTAATTACCTTTCCTCCAAGAGTAACAGTCAAATTGATGTTGGCTCTGCTGCTGTTGAAAGTGATATTAGATAAAGGTGCGCAACCATAAGAATCGTTGTAAACGAATTTGATTGGTTTAACGTCATCTAAAATTTCTTTCATTTCATCAATAGAGGCTGCTTCTGAAATTTTACTTTTAACGTCATCTGTTACAACATCAACTGTTTTCCTCTTAGCACTGATCCGCTTGTAATTGAAATTCTCATGATTAACATAAACATAGTTTTCACCACCAGTTAAATCATTAAGCATATCCAAAACGGTATAAGCATTTTCATTGATTTTGTAATCAACCACTTTACCCTTTGAGAATAAACTTTTTGATGGATTTTCTATAAATGTCAATAACAAATCCTTAAAAGCATTGATCTTTTGTTTACCGTAGGCTTTTGTGTATTCGTCGATCAAACGGACATCACCCAAAGCGAAAAGAATTTCTTCAGCCTTTTTGTAATTACCCAAAGAGAAGTACCCATAGAGCAAAGTTAAAGTTTCCTCATAATTTTCAGAATCCGTTGAGGGATTACCGTAATAGATGAAATCATGATTAGATGAAACGATAGCTTTAGAATCGGTTATCTTATAGCGGATAACATTTGTACCTGTTTCAGTTGAAGATAGACCGAAGCAATATTCGCCGTCCAACCCCCCAACTTCAATTTTAGGTGCAGAGCTAACTTTAAATCCGTTCTCAATTTCAATACTCAATGATTCAAAATCCACAGCTGTAACAACTGCTCCACCGACTTTTTCAGCCATTGTATTCAATGTGTTACTATCAACGTAGTAACCATATTCAATAAAATAACTTGAATCAAATGAATTAGAAACCTGATCTAAAACTTTAAATACATCTCGAATATCACAATCATTATTATAACCGTCAGTCATAAAAATCAGGTTATTATAATAATTGGAATCAATCCTTTGTGAAGCTAATTGTAGCGGCTTTAGAAATGAAGTTGCACCAAGAGGTTGAAGATACCTGTCAATGCCTGTCTTAACGTTAGACAAGTCAAGTACATTTTTTACATTGTAGTTGTCAAAAACAAAATCAGATTCATTTTTACCAGAAAAATAGATAATAGAAATCTTATCTTCTTCTGATACCAAAGATGTAATTTTGTTTTTTAAATTCTCTCGTAACTTAGGTAACGCTCCAATCATTGAACCAGAGCAATCAACAATAAAAATGTGATTAGTACCAAGTTGTTTTTGTTCCGAACTTTCTTTAATAATTTGTTTTCTCATATAATAATTTTAAATTTATAACTTAGGTTTTCTATTTTTTAGATAAAGTGAAACATAGTAACAGATTAGTAACGGCCAAATGAAAATGTAAAGATAATCTTTATTTTTAATTTGATCGTTTATATCGAATAAAAAAACGTAAAACAAAAGAATTACGCCAAATAACCAAAAGGCTAAAATAAAGGTAAGTGAATATATTAACATAGTTTTATGGGAGTTTGCTCTCAATTAAGCCTTCGGCTATCAAATTATGTTCTACATAAAAATAAATCCTATCCCTTGGATTAAATTTATCAGGATAGTTGTTGTTTAAAATTTCAATCCCAACATTTGTGTATTTATCTCCTGTATTCAATGACTTATAAGCTGGAAGTACGAAACTACAACGTAGCAACGGAGAATTATAAGTTTTAATTAAACAGCTATAACCATTAGAAATAGGCTTGGCTGCTGATGTTTCTTCCTCTGACAACAATTTAACACTTACTTTTAAAAACATAATTTTATTTTTTTTATAATATTAAATATAAGTAACTTTCACTTAAACTGTGATATTTTTTTCAAGATGTTTTAGTATTGATGATTTTTCGTGAAAGGGATTTAGCCTATTGATGGAGTCAATTATTAAAAGGCCTTCAATATCTCTATATAAGTTATAACCTAAATTAAAAACTTTTGCTCTTGATTTGAGATTTGAATGGTACGATCCACCGACGAATTTTAAGATGCCTTTTTTTCCTTTATATAGGATTGATATTGACTCATTAATCAGTTTATTCTTTTTAACATTTGTTATTTGAATGCTGTCACCATTTGGCAATTCAAACGTTTCTCCTTTCTTTACTGTGGCTAAGAACTTAGAAACCAATATTGATAAATTTTCATTGAATAAATTAAATTGCATAAGACTTAGCGTTTTTTAGATAGTTAACGTTGTAAAGCTCTGATTTGTTATATTTGTGAAAAGACTTCTTTGCTTTCAGGGGGTTTTCGATTCTATCTACGATTCTACTTTTAACCTCAAGAAAATCTTTTTCTGATGGGGACCAATCGTTGAGGAATTTTACTGGGATTTTATTAAAATCAATATTATAGTTTTCAGATGAGAAGCCCCTACGTTTCATCTCTTTTTTTACTTCGTTTAATCTTCTACTTAGATAGATGATTTTATCTTTGAAGAAGTTAATGTGACCTGTTCCTAGGGTGAAGTTGGACGGCGATTTTCCTTTAATAACATAGCCGTTTTTTTCTAAACCGCCTATAATCATAAGAATTTCAACGCCTTCTGCTAAAAGATGTTGGTCAGACAAATAAATTGGATTGATACCTACGTTTACTCTTGCCATAATTTATGTTCGATTGTGATGCAAAGATAATACAAGTTTTTGAATAAAACAAGAAAAGGTCGAATAAAATTCTAAAAAGAATTCTACCCGACCTTTATAATACAATAGATTAAAAAAGAGATTACTTTGGTTTATTATTTTTTCTGAAAGTAGCTGGATTTACGATTTCGCCGTCCACACCCCATAATCCTAACTTTTTAGAACGCGCATATTTTTCAGCATCCTTCAAAGCTTTCCTCTGTGTTTTAGACATTCCCTTACTATTATAATACCAACCATATCCATTTTCAACAATATATGGAGTAAGGTCAATTTCACCATAATAAACGTTTGCTACCATCCTCCGATAAAAATCTCTTTCAAGTGTATCAACATATACCATTTGCCCTTTAATCATATTACGAATTGAATCCCCAGCAGCAACACCAAAAGGCTGATTTTTTGTAACATATATGGATTGAACTTCAGGGCAATCAACACCCCATAATCTAATCCACATAGTTCTTTCGCTACTATCGAATCTAACCTTATATGAATCACCATCATGTACGGCCAAGACAACAGCGTTGCTTCTTTGCGAAAAAGAAGTTAAAGACAGGAAAATTGAAAAAAATAGAAATAGTAATTTTTGCATAATTTTAAATATATAGTTTGTTAATGTATGATAATGTAGACATTAATTCTGAAATGTTTGTTAAATAATTAACAAAGCATAGTTCGTAGGGTTCACTGGAAATATGTTTAAGCAGGAAGACATTGACATATTCATCGTTTTCAACTTCAACTCTTAATTCAAACATATCTTTATTTTCCAATTCGAAATAACAAATCATTTCTTTATTATCCCCTTTCTCTAATAATTTGTAGGAGAACTTTCTTTCAACCCCTTCATCTGAAAAAAACATTTCAATCAGTGAAACTATGTTAATATTTTTAAATCTCATAAGTTTTTTTATTTAATACAAATATAAGGAATAAAAAAAAATATCGACATTTCTGTCGATATTTTTGTCTTAAATTTCTGAATCTGGAAACCATTCAGAGTCATTCCAAGTAATAGTAATATCCATAAAAAATAATTATTTACATGAATCAAGTTCTCGTTTAATTATAGCACAATATTCATAAAGTTCATGTTTTTCACAAACCTTTAGAACGGCTAATAAGCCCTCGTACCAACCCTCTTCTCTTATCTTAATAAACTTTTCAAATTCCTCAAGCGTATAGAATAAGTTCGGGGGAAAAATAAGCGTTTGATATTGTAATGTAGTCATATAATTAATAATTTAAAATAAAATCACTGCAAATGCCTAAGCAAGAATCAAACTTGATTTTTAATGCTTCAGGTAAATAAACAATAGAGTTTTCAACTGTTTTATAATCCGAATTCACCCAAATGAATTTTAAGGAAGTCAAGGTCAAAAAATCCTTTTCATGCCAAAAATAATGAAAATGATTTTCTTTTTGCATAAAGGTAAGAGCTTCAATATTTTTACAATGAATCCAAAGCTTCAAATATCTACTTGTCAACCAATCCAATGAAACTTTATGTCTTGGATAATCCTCACCTAAATATAATCTTCCATCCGAGCACCATAAGTCAATTTTGACTTCAAAATTTCTTTTTAAAGCCTCGTCAATATATTCTGGTAAATTTTCTTTTTCTGGGTTTGGACCTGATAAATTACCTTTGTTTGAAATATAAATCATAATTTATTAATTAATTTAGCTGGTGTTCCAACATAAGTACCTTTTTTGTCAATATTTTTTACCACACCCGCATTTAAACCAATTGTAACATCAGAACAAATGCTTATTTTTTCCTTTATAGAAGCGCTTGTTCCGATATAAACTCTATCACCTATTGTACAATTACCAGATATACTAACATTGGGTGCTGTGGTGAAGAAATCACCAATAACGCAATCGTGACCTATTGTGGTTTTTAAATTTAAGTGACAGTGATCTTTTATTTCTATATTGGTTGTTAATATGCAGTTAGCGCAAATAATACTTCCTGCACCTATTTTGATATTATCATCTAAAAGAATTGCCGATGGATGAATAAACGTTAAGTATTTAGTTTCTTTTGGTAATCTTTTAACAATCTCCGATCTTTTAATTGGATCAGCGACGGAAACAATTACTTCATAAACATCAACGTTCAGGGTACTTAATGGTTTAATATTTTGATTATTTTCGACAAAATATTCATCGTCAACAAACATTGGTACTGAATCACCTAATGATAGGTGTGCTCTAATTTCTCGTGCAAATGCTCCTGCACCTATAATTGCTACATTCATTGTTGGTATATTTTAAATTTAGATAGATCTGGATATGGTAATTTTAAATCTTTATTTTTAATTTTCATTCCATTTGAGTCATAAAATTGATTTATCAATAATAAGCCTCTTGCTGCTATTTCAGGCATCATATAAAAATTCCATCCTATCACGGGATTATCATCAAAATCATCTTCATGGTAAGAACATTCACTTCTACCAGAGAAACGCGCTTTTTTAAACCATTCGTAAGCAGCTTTATCATCAGTTAAAATAGCGCCGCCCTTACCTAATTTTAAATGCTTATAAGGTCCAGTGAAAGATATGCACATATGTGTATCTGGGATGTACATATCTGCTGTAAAAGTTAAAGCTGAATCATAAATGTTAGAAGGAATTAATCTGTATTGACCTTCTAAGTATGAATCAGATTTTACAAATTTAACTTTCAAATTGTTATGTATAATTTCACATGGGACACTAGGATAGGTGTGTGAAGGGATTTCAATTTCAGACAAAGGAGTTTTTTTTATATTTTTTTCATAATATAAACATAAAAATAAAGCATTGCTTTGATTATCGACAGTAACGACATAAGGTGAATTAGTGTAATCACTTAACGCCTTTTCAAATTCTTCTGTTATTTTGTGAACGCCTTGGGCCATATTATTATAATTTTTCGGTGCAACCGCTTTTATGTAAGTTATAGGTATCTGTAACAGCTTGAACAGACTTTTGCCCTAAAATGTGAATCCATCTAGTTTGTCTTTTTACGTAATCTTCGTAACCCCTCATATGATAATGATCGAGCCAAATGGTATCATGCGACGGTTCACAAAAAGCATTTGCTATTATTTCACCTTTAACACTTCGATTGACTTTTTTGGTTT
>Ga0233451_10003057_pt1 | contig 14792 bp, 15 predicted proteins | sample 011ome_29_FD_183052 | JGI IMG/M metagenome (GOLD analysis project Ga0233451, IMG submission 183052) | Coastal salt marsh microbial communities from the Groves Creek Marsh, Skidaway Island, Georgia - 011504CT (spades assembly) | ecosystem: Environmental > Aquatic > Marine > Intertidal zone >...
GCAATACCATCAATTTTTTCTACTTTTGGTAAAGAAGAAATATCAGTACTTTGTATCTCACTTAATTTTTCTACAGTAACATTATCACTATCCCAGTCAGGCACTAAACTCGAAGCATCACGAATATTTTCTTCTGCATCTAAAATTCCAGGTTTAACATCATTACCAATTCTATATCTTATAGTTTTCATTATAAAGTCCATCCTCCGTCTATTAAATTAAGTGTTCCAGTCACAAAATCTGATTCATCACTAGCTAAATAAACTGCCATTGAAGCTATCTCTTTAGGTTGCGCTAATCTGCCCATTGCTTGTCTTGCAATAAAATCTTTTCTTGCTTGCTCAGGATCATCAGCCATTTGAACTCTACCTTCCCAAGATGGAGTCTCCACTGTTCCAGGTAGAATTGCATTGCACCTAATCCCTTCTTTAACATAATCTGCAGCAATAGCCTTTACAAATCCATTTAAAGCAGCTTTTGTAGTTCCATAAATAAATCTATTTGGTGCACCTTTAACATTAGATGCAGCTGAAGATACAATTATAATATTACCTTTTTTATTTTTTAACATTTTTGGAATTAAGTTATGAGACATGAGATAAGCTGAATAAACATTAATATTAATTGAGTTATGAAATTCATCTGAGTCACAATCCATAATAGTTCCATTATGAACAAAACCAACGGCATGAAAAAGAATATCAATATTATCTAACGAAGAACAAAACTTTTCAACATCAATTTTATTTGTTGCATCAAGATTTGCAATTTTTATATTAGGATATTCTTTACTTAATTCATTTAATTTTTCTTCATTGATATCTGTTGCTAAAACATCAGCACCTTCATTAGCAAAAGCAATTGCCGTTGCCCTTCCTATTCCTTGAGCTCCAGCAGTAACAACAATTTTTTTATTTTCTAATCTCATTTAATTATTTTTCCAATAATCTCCATTTGGATATGAAAACTCATTAACAGAATTTTCTTTCATTTCAATAGAGTATCCTTGATCTTGAGGTGGCATATAATTCCCATTATGCATTGTGCAAGGATATATAAAATGTTCATGAAGACTATCTTGATATTCGACTACCTTATTATCTTTTTCACCATTTATAAGGACATAATCTATCATACATAAATGCTGAACATATTCACACAAACCTACACCACCAGCATGAGGAAAAACAGGAACATCAAATTTATGTGCCATTAATAATACTGTTAATATTTCATTAATACTTCCCAGACGACAACTATCTATTTGACATACATTCATTGCTCCTGACTCTAAGAACTGCTTAAACATAATACGTCCACCACATGCTTCTCCAGTGGCCAACCTTACTGAACCTACCTCTTTTTTAATTTTTGCGAAGCCCATCACATCATCTGGACTAGTTGGTTCCTCAACAAAAAATAGGTTAAATTTTTTATAAGCATTAATGTGCTCTATTGATTGTGCTACGCTCCATTGTTGATTTGCATCAACCATTATGGAACAATCTGGGCCAATAGTTTTTCTAATCAATTCTAATCTTTTTACATCAGCCTCTAAATCTAAACCTACCTTAATTTTAAAATGCCTCCACCCTTGAGACATATACTGATTACACAACTCAATTATTTTTTCATCTGAGTAGCCAAGCCAACCAGCAGCAGTTGTATAAGATGGATAACCTTCATTAAGAATTTTTTTAATTCTGTCTTCTTTAGTATTCTGACTATTTTGTAAAATTTTATAAGCTTCATCTTTTGATAATGCATCTTCAATATACTTAAAGGTCAACCACTCCATAATTGTGTCAGGTTTACTATCAACAACAAATTGCCATAAAGGTTTTTGATTTTTCTTTGCAATAAGATCCCACAAAGAATTAAATATTGCAGCTACAGCCATATGAACAACTCCTTTTTCAGGACCGAGCCATCTTAGCTGACTATGATCTACACATTGAAACCAAAGTTTGCCAATTTCTTTTTCAAGTTCATCAAGAGTCTTACCAATGAACAAAGGAAAAAAGTGCTTTATACATTCTGCAACAATTTCATTTCCTTTTCCAATTGTAAAAGCTATGCCAAATCCTTTTAAATCATTATCTGATGTAAAGACTGTTACGTACGTCGCTGAATAGTCAGGATCAGTATGAATGGCATCTGAGCCTGTTAAATCTTTTGATGTTGGAAAACGAACATCATCAACAGTAAATTTAGTTATTTTTGTCATTAATTAAACTTTTTTAAATGTTGTATTATCAATAAAATCCCAGTCTAAATCTATGCCCAAACCTGGCTTATTGGGGAGTTGAGCGTTTCCATCTTTTATAGTTATAGATTCTTTTAAACCAAAGTTAAACAAATCATATGGAAGTAAAACTTCAAAAAATTCACAATTTTTAATTGCTGCACAACAATGAAGGTTTACTAACTCTAAGGGGTGATAAATCGCTGTATGAATTTCACAAGACACACCAAAACTCTCAGCTAAGTGAGCAGTTTTCATAGTTGCAGTAATTCCTCCACTCCAAGAAGGATCAGCCCTTACTACATCTACTACTCTTGTGGAAATACATTCTGCAACACTATAAGGATGCTTCGCCAAAACCTCTGTTCCTACTATTGGTATATCTAGAATTCTTGTCAATTCTCTTAGATTGTGAAAATTTTCATCAAATAAAGGTTCTTCATACCAATAATAATTTAATTTTTCTAACTCTCTTCCAAAACGTAAAGCTTGTTCAAAGGTGTAGGGTGCAACAGGATCACTCATTAATTTAAAATCATCACCAACTGCTTTTCTTACTGCTTTGTGTGCTTCCAAATCAAAATCATAGTTGCCAGGAGGATGAAGTTTATAAGCATTAAATCCTCTTTTTTGATATTCTAAGGCTTCTTTAGCGTAAGCATCAGGAGAACTTAAAACAAGAGAACTTCCATAAATAGGAACTGAGTCTCTGTAAGCGCCCAAGTATTTATAAAGAGGTTGTTCTGCTTTCATAGAAGATAATAACCAACAGTTTATATCAAATGGACCGTAACTATAAATTGGGGCATGGTTCCACCAACGATCAGCTGTTCTATACTCATGCCAATGTTTTTCTCTATACAAAGGATCTCTTCCTATAAAAAAAGGTTTAAAAATTGAATTGGCAATCTCACCTGCCATTGCGGCACCCCTACCAGCAAAACCAAAAGTTGATGATGACAGTCCTTCGTCTGTATGAAACGTAATAACAAGAAACTCTAAATCAGATTTTTTACCATCACGCATTTCAGAATCTTTCATCCCTGTTTCTTTATGACGACACATACGAATTTCAATATCTGTTATTTTCATTAAAGATCCATTTCCTTTATAATTTTTTCATTGTCTTGCCCTACTTTTGGAGCTGCTAAATCTGATTTAAAAATTTCTCCATCAACTCTTATAGGGCAGCGTAAGGTTTTTATATCTAATCCATCTAAACTTTTAATTCTTTGTGTCATGTCTAGTTTTTTAAAGCCTTCGTGATTCAACATATTTTCCCAGTCTAAGACTTCTGCACACCAAATATCTGCAGGCTCTAGAATTTTTAAAATTTCTATCGTTGATTGATTGACTACCCAATCACCAATCTTCTTCTTAATCTCATCTCTTTGCGTAAACCATAATTTTTGATCATGTAGATTTTTTAAAAATTCTAAGTTCAGCAGTTCACCAAGTTTAGGAAGAGGTGTCATGGCAATTGCCACATAACCATCTTTTGTTTTATAAATACCATATGGAGCTGATAAATATGCATGTGCATTATTATATTTACTTCTTACTGGCTTTCTATTTCCATCATTGAAATAAGTTGTTAACACTTCAAATTGAAAATCTAATAATACTTCAACTAAGCTGGTTTCAATATGACAACCTTCATTTGTTCTAAATCTTTTTATTACACCAGCTAAGATACCTTCAACTAGTGAATGACCCGCTAACATATCAGCAACAGCAAGACCCATTGGAGTTGGAGCTTCTCCCCCATTACCATTCAACCACACAAGACCTGTTCTCGATTGAGCTAGTAAATCTTGACCGGGCAAATCTTTCCACGGTCCATCAGATCCATAACCAGATATTGACCCATATACTATTTGAGGATTTATTTTTTTAACACTTTCATAATCAAGACCGATTCTCTCAATAACACCTGGTCTAAAATTTTGGGTAATTATATCCGCCTTAGCAATTAATTTTTTAACTATTTCTAGATCTTTTGTATCTTTTAAATTTGCAGAAAAACTCTCTTTATTGCGGTTTATGGAATGAAAAAGGGTGCTATCTCCTTCTAGATCAGTATCGCTTATATACAAAGTTCTGCATAGATCACCTACCTCAGGCCTTTCTATTTTTATAACTCTAGCTCCTAAATCAGAAAGTCTAAGTCCAGCATATGGTCCCGATAAAAATTGACTAAATTCTAGAACTGTTAATCCCTCAAGTGGTCTAGTCATATTATTCCTCAAAACTTTCAGCGTACATTAATTTTAATTTATCTATGACATCAACTTCATTTACATTAGATTGTAAATATTCATTTATAATATTTCCACTTTCATCTTGAAAGTTCATATAGCCGTTATGTCTTGGTCTCACCCAGGCTTGATCAAGTGTTAATCTAGTATTTTTAAAAAAATTATTAGTTTCTAAATTTATAGTATCATTTTCCCACGCATCAGAGTTACCTGGTTGCCCCCCACTACTATAAAAAATAGTTTGCTGACACTCTGATCCAGCTATCCAATAACTATATTCTAAAGCTAAATCTTTATTCTTGCTTTTATTCGATATAGCAATACCAGTTCCTCCCAAATGAGTACCATGTGGCCCTTTACCAGATAAATCAATTACATTTCCATATGTTAACAAATTTTTTCTATAATTAATTCTAGAGTAATTTGAAAAACCATATGTATAAGGAGAGAAATAGAAATCATTATCTTCAGATAAAATTTCAGCAGTCCTAATTGGATCCATGCTAAAACATTCACTGGGTAAATATTGTGATACTTGCTTCATCATTTGTAAAGCCTTGATCCCAAAATCTTTATGAACAAAGTTTTTATTATCAGGCTCAAATTCTTCAGTTATATTATTATAGATGCTATAAAAACTACTTATTGCATGTACTGGTTTTAATGGCCAAATAACTCTTTTGTTTTGTGAAAGTTGAAAAAGATCATCCCAATTTTTAGGAAGAGAAGTTATTAAATCACTCCTATAACAACTAACCTGAGTAGCGGCATCTATTGCTAGTGCCCACTGATGACCATCTATATTATAACTTTGATGAGACAAACCCACAGATTGTTTTTTTAATAATTTTAATTCTTTATTATATTTCTTAGTATCAAAATTCTGTAATAATCCTTTAGCTGAAACTTCTCCAACATGAGGGTAGTCAATTACCATTAAGTCATACTCTTCTACCATTTGTTCTATTGGTCTATCAGCAAAAGCTTGAAGTGATCTTTTATCCCACTCAATACGTACTTTGTTATCATACTTTTCAGTAAAAATTTTGCTTGTTGCTATCATAGGGTCATACCCACGTGAGTGATCCCAGGTCATTCCTCTTAATGTAATCATTTTTTTTCAAATTTATCTTTAAAATCTTCAGGTCTTTTATAAAGAACAGAATGAAGGTGTTCACAGTAGAGTACAATCTCACCTTCTCCTTTAAATACTTCATAGCTAGTTCTTACTAATCCCATTTTTTCATACTTAGGTTTTTTTTCCATATTTTTTCTGATGGTGTAAATAGTGTCACCAATGAATACTGGTTTTATAAATCGTAAGCGATCGTAACCATAGCTGAAAGAGTTGACACAGTTAGTTGCAACTAACCCTAATCCATAAGAAAAAACCATAGCTCCTGCAACTAATCTTTTTTTAAACAAACCTTCATTTTTTGCAAAATACTCATCTCCAACATAAGGATGCATGTCCAAGACCATGCCATTAAATTGCATCGCTTCTCCTTCAGAGATAGTTCTTCTGAGCGATCTAATTTTATGGTCAATAATAACATCTTCATAAAACCAATTTTCTGAATTCCAAACAGGGATATTTCTATGATCTTCAGGCATATCTTTAGGATAAGTAGACTCTATTCCAACTGTATTTTTATATTTAAAATCTTTATTCATATTTAAAATTATGATACTTTATTATTTATAAATTTTTAATTCAATAAAAATAACGAGGATTTATGGTTGAAATTGAGCAGTTCTACGAAGATTACGAGATTGGTTACACTCGCACAACTATGGGTAGGACAATTACTGAAACAGATATTGTCACTCATGCCATGCACTCAGGGGATTTTTATCCTCACCATACTGATGCAGAATTTGCTAAAAAAGGTCCATTTGGTCAACGGATTGCTCAATTCAGCTGTACATTTTCAATAGGGATTGCTCTTACAGCATCTATTGTAAACAAAAGAGCTTTTACATATGGCTTTGAAAGGCTGCGTTTTCCAAATCCTGTTTTCATTGGAGATACAATTCATACTAAAGTTACCATTAAAGAAAAAAAAGATGATCCAAAAAGACCTAAATATGGTCAAGTTAATGAAGCTTGTGAAATTATAAATCAAAATGATAAGTGCGTATGTTACTCGGAGCATATTTTGCTAGTTGAAAGAAAAAAAGTTTAAAAAGCGCTATACTTTATATAAGCTTCCTGAGGATCCATACCTTCACGAATAGATTTTCTTACTTTTGACTCAGTGTTTATAAGTAATTCAGATTTTTCTAGTACATCTAAAATATTAGCCTGAGGAATAATTACAACTCCATCAATATCAGCCATAACGTAATCATTATTATTTATAATCACATCACCAATTGAAATTTGTTTTTCTAGTGCATCAGGTTTCCAATAGCCAACGACATCTTTTGGAGTGTTAAATTTTGACCAAACAGGGAAATTTATATTATTAATAAATTCAACATCTCTGCATCCACCATCAGCAATGTAACCTCGTATATTTTTTTTTAAAAGATATTCTGCAGAAAGTTCACCCATAAAAGCAGCAATGTTATCATTCGGTTGACAAACCAAAATTTTATCAGATGGTGCTTTTGATAACATGCCAGTCCAAGCTAATAATGTTTCATGATGAGAGTAAGAAGTGTTAGCGCTACCTTCAATTGTAAAAATTTGACCACCTATTTTATGCTCTGGCTTCAAAGGTTTAATTGATGGGTCTAAAACAAAATTTTTAAATCCTTGATCACGCATTACATCATGAATTACACTACTAAAACAATTAGTTAATCTATCTGATATTGAATTTGATTTACTTGATATTTTATTTATCACAATGCTTTACCAGTTTCATCATCAAACAAATATGTTCTTTCTAAATTTAAAGCGAAATCTAATTCATCTCCAGCCCTAACAAGCTCAGGTGTAAACATACGACTTACAATTTCTATTTCTCCAAAATTTGTAAAAATAAGTGTTTCAGTTCCAAGAGGCTCTGATAAATTTACTTTAGACTTGTAATCCCAAAACTGTGATGGTCTGTTCCCAAATTTAAGAGGTACAATATCTTCTGCTCGAAAACCAAAAGAGATTTTTTGACCTTCTTTAACTACGTCTTGTTTTGATAATGGTACTGGAATACTCAATCCGTCTTCAGTTTTCATTACAATCTTTCCCTGATCTTTTTCAACAGTGGATGAGATCATATTCATTGAAGGTGAACCAATGAATGTTGCTACAAATTTTGTAGCAGGTGTTTCAAATAGATCTAATGGGGTTCCAATTTGCTCTATAATACCATCTTTCATAATAACAATACGATCTGCCAAAGTCATTGCCTCAACTTGATCATGGGTTACATAAACAATAGTAGTTTCAACCTTCTGATGCAGTCTTTTAATTTCTGTACGCATTTGATTACGTAATTTTGCATCTAAGTTTGACAGTGGTTCATCAAATAAAAAAACATCTGGTCTTCTTACAATAGCTCTCCCCATAGCAACTCTTTGTCGCTGACCACCTGATAGTTGTGCAGGTTTTCTTTGCAAGAACTCTTCTATATCCAAAACACCTGCAGCTTCAACTACGCGTGTATCAATATCAATTTTTTTCATACCAGCAATTTTAAGAGAAAATCCCAGATTTTCTTCAACAGTCATATGAGGATAAAGAGCATAGTTTTGAAAAACCATTGATACATTTCTCTCTCTTGGCTCAAGTTCATTTACTGTTTTTTCACCAATATTTATTTTACCTTCGTCAATTTCTTCCAAACCTGCAATCATACGGAGTGTAGATGATTTACCACAACCAGATGGACCAACTAATACTAAAAATTCTTTGTCTTTAATTTCTAAATTAATCTTTTTGACGGCTTCAACATCACCATAAAACTTTGATACTTTTTCAAGTGTTACTTTTGCCATTATCCTTTTACTCCTCCAAATGTTAAACCTGAAACTAAATGTTTTTGCACCATAAATGTTAGAATAAGCGCAGGGATAATAATAAATACAGCCAATGCACACATGCCTGGCCAATTAATTGTAAACTGTGAGGTAAAATCCATTAAGCCAACTGTAAGTGTTTTTGAGTCTGTACTTCTAGCCAAATTAGAGACAAGGGCAAATTCGTTCCACGAAATTAAAAATGCAAAAATACCCGCTGAAGCAATGCCTGATTTAGATAAAGGTAATTCAATATGCCAGAAAGCTTGAAGTCGTGTACATCCATCAGTCATTGCAACTTCAGACATGGCTCTTGGTATTTGACGAAAGAAACCATCTGTAAGCCAAATAGTGAATGGAACATTAAGAGCAACAAACACAATGATTATACCAAAATGAGTATCAATTATTCCAATTTTAGAAAAGAGAATAAATATTGGTAAACTTAAAGATATACCTGGTATTGCTCTTGTTAACATAATTAAAAAAAAGTAACTATTTTTTCCCTTAAATTCATGTCGTGCAAAGGCATAACCTCCCAACGTACCAATAAAGACAGCAATTGATGTGCTTACAATAGAGATAATCAAAGAATTACGAAGATAACTTAAGACAGGAACAGGACTTCTTCCCATAGAGCCCTCAGATCCACCAAACAGCATTGTTTCAAATTGATTAAAACTTAAATTTCTAGGTATCCAAACGGCGGGTTTTGCCATGATATCCACTTGAGGTCTAAAAGCTGTTAAAACAACCCATAAGCCAGGTGTCATGATTAATAGAATTAAAAAAATTGCACAAACCCAAATTAAAATATTATTTATTTGTTTTTTAGTCATAACTAAGAATTTTTCTTGCCTCCATTAATTTATAAAAGAAAAAGAAAGTGAAGGCTATTGATAAAAAGATAGATATATACGACATTGCATTTGCCATACCCATCTTGGCATCAACATAACCTGTTCTTGATATTAAAGTCCACAATAATTCTGTCCTTTTAGCTGGACCTCCTCCTGTCATCATTTGTACAATGTCATAAGCTCTAGCTACATCTAAAGATCGAATAGTCATCGCAATAAAAATAAATGGCATTAAAAAAGGAAGTGTAATATTTTTAAAAACTTGCCACGAATTACAACCATCTACTTTGGCAGCTTCAATTGGATCTTTAGGTATTCCCATCAATCCAGCCAATAGTAATATAGCAAAAACTGACGTGCTTGACCAAATCTCTGCCGCCATAATTGAAAAATTAGCAAGTGTTGCATCGACTAACCATGGAATGGGATTAATGACACCAAACTCTCGCAAAAAATTATTTAATAAACCAATATTATCATTAAAAATATATTTCCATTGAAAGCCAACAAGAATTGGGGAGAACATCATTGGGAACATCATCAATGTTCTTAAAGTTTTTTGTGCGTAAGTTATTTTATTAATTAATAGAGCAATTCCTAATCCAAATACCAATTCAAGATTTAAAGCTATGGTCAAAAATAAAACTGTTCTTCCAAACGCAACCCAGAAATCATAATCACCGATCAATCTCTCATAATTTCTAAAACCAATAAATCTATAAAGTGTATCAGGTTTTGTTAGTTTAAAAGGAGTAAAACTAGTCCAGAGAGAAATTAATAATGGCAAAAAAACAACACATGTAAGTACTATTATTGTTGGTAAAATTAATACCCACGGACCATTAAGAAATTTTTTCATTTGAGAGAAATTTCCAAGCTCTATTAAAAAATAGAGCTTGGATAAATATATTTAGAAGTAACCTGCATCTTCCATAATTTCAGTAGCTTTTTTAGAAGCAGTTTCTAATGCCTGCTCAGGTGTTTTATCACCAAGAATAGCTGCCTGAAGTTCAGGATATAGCACGTTTGTAAACTCAATCCACTCAGGAATAAGTGGAGGAGTAAAAGCGTCTAAGGATAATGATTGCTTAAAAGTTTCAAAAACCATTAACATAAACTCATCACCTTCAGCTTCTTTTTCTGCAATAATAGCATCCCAGATAGCTGGTCTTGTAGGTGATAAACCTCCTCTTGCTTCAATCATTTGAGCTTTATTACTCGTCAAAGCCCATAAGAAAGATGCAGCAGCATCTTTGTTAGGACAAGACTCAGTCATAGAGAAAGTATGAGAACCGGACCAACCTGTTCTCAATCCTCCAGATCCCATAGGAGCTCTTATTAAGCCAATGTCACCTGCAACTTTTGAGTTCGCTGGATCATTAAAGAAACCAGCCCAACCAGCCCAATCAAGGTTCATCGCAATAGTTCCACTTGCAAAACCAAGACCTGTATCATCCCAAAGATAGTTTAACACTCCTTCAGGTACAGCTTTTGCATTATATAAATCTATGAACCACTCGAGTGATTCGATACCAGCAGGTGAATTAAAAATTGGGCGATAGTCTTCATCAAATAATGCTCCACCATTAGCTACAACTAATTCGTAGAAACGACCGGCTATAGCTTCCTCTTTACCAACATATTGAGTTCCATAAAAATCAGGTGGATTTGAGAAAAATATTGCTTGATCTTTAACTTGATCCCAAGTGTCAGGGGGAGTTAAATCATACCCATATTTAGCTTTGAAATTAGCTTTGTTGTCAGCATCTTCATACAAACTTTTTTGATAATACATGCTACTAACATCACTGTGTCTTGGCATTTGAACAAGTCTTCCATCAACAGTTGAGTGCTCAAGAATTAACGGTGTATAATCTGCTAAAACAGAAGCTGGCATTATATCATTAAGATCAGTATAAATACTCCCATACTGAGCAGCAAAACTTGTATGATTTGAAGCTACACAGAAATCAAGATTGCCGGAAGCGATATCTTTTTTGATTTCTTTATCAAGTTCAAAGTGGTTTTTTTGAGTAACAATCTCAATTTTTCCACCAGTATTTTCTTCCCACCAAGGAATAACTTCATTGTATAAATTTTCGTATTGACCTCCACCTATAAGCTTAACTCTTAAAGTTACGCCGTTGTAGTCACCCCATAGTTCTGTCTCTGCTTTCGCTGAAACAGTCCCAAAAAGAGTAAAAAAGAAAGCCAAACTAAGAAATATTCTTAACATTTTTCCTCCATTGTAATTAATTAATTATAATGAAGATATATTAGATAAAAATTCAGAAAATGCAAAGATCTTTATATATAAAAAAACTTTTTATATATAAATTTTAATAACAATATACTGAGGATTTAGCTAAGATTGGAATCCAAGACTTTTAGAAAGATTTAATGCTTGATCTTTGAGGATTTTGGTTGTGCTAACTAAACTAATATCATTTAGTGAGTCTTTCTTAATTCTTTGAAGAAAAGGTATTGTTACAGCTGCAATGGCTTGATTTGTATGATCAAAAACTGGCACACTAATATTGGTTACACCATTAACCTGTAAGCTTTTAACTACTTCACATTTATTTTTTATTATTTCATGAATAATTTTAGATGAAAATTTTTTTTCTAATAAACTACTAGGTAAATTATTTTTTTTTTTTTTTAGTTTCATAAAAAGTTTTCTTCTCTCTAATCTTCTGCGCCTCTCTTCAACAGTTTGAAATGCTAAAATTACACGTCCTGAAGATGTTTCTAATAAGTCAAAAGTAGAACCTGTAGTAACCGAATAATTAAATGATGATGGGCTATCCACTTGTCCAATTACTAGAAGTTTACCTGCATAATAAATAGATAAATGAACAGAATGATTACAAAGTTGAGCTACCTCTCTCATCATAGGAAGAGAGTTTTGCATTAAATTTTTAATTGGCTGATGTTGTGAAGATAACTGTAACAACTTAAAAGTTAGTTTGTAACGGTCATTGTCTAGATCTAATTTAATATAATTTCTTGCAACTAAAATATTTAGCATTCTATAAATTTCATTAACTGATCTTTTTAATTTCTTTGCAATCTCAGCCTGACTAAAGCCCACAGATGACTTTGATAAAAGTTCAATTATATCAAGTCCTTTCTCTAAAGCAGGAGCACTATAATTCTTTTTTGATTTATTCATTTAATTTAATAATTAACTTTAGTACCTGTAACTTTATTTGACTCTAAACAAGCGTAAACAACGGCCATTGTTTCATAAGCATTATCCACAGAATGCAGTAAGTCTGTATCTTCTCCAGACGCAAATCTTTGTAAACTAGACATTGTACCAATGAAAGCATCTGGAAACCAAGTACCAACATTTTCAACCTTAGTCCAACTTACACCATCAGTACTAATTTCTATTTCTTCAGGCTCTCCCTTTGGATAATTTAAAAGAAGTCCAAATTTTATATACGCAGCTCCCTTAAGACCCTCAACTCTTGCATAAGCATGTGTATGTTTCATTCCATGGATATCAGTGTCATGTGTGTGGTTTATAGATAGACAGCATCTGATATCTTTTTCATATTCCAATATAATACTTGATCGGGCATCAGAAATTTTAGGGACACTTGGGTGTTTAATAGACTTACAGTGAACACTCGTTGGATTACCTAAAACAGATCTTATCCAGTCTAGGTAGTGAATTGAATGGAGAGGTACTTCAACATTATCTAAAGTTTCTAAAAATGGCCATAAATGCCAAGGAGTTTTTACACTTAAACTTATTTCAAGCTCTGTTATATCTCCAATCATGTCTTTACTGATTGCATCACGGAGAGCAATCATCATTGGACTAAATTTTAACTGAAGGTTAACACAAGCTATAATATTTTTTTCTTTAATAATTTTTTTTATTTCAGCAGCATCTTGCATACTGTTTCCCATTGGTTTTTGAAGTTGACATATAGAGTTTTCAGGTATTTTTTTTACTACTTCTAATAAAACTTGAGGAGGAACAGCTATATCAAATACAGCATTAGTTTCTGATAAAGCTTCTTCTTCTGATGTATATATTTTTTTTATATCAAAATCTTTAGCACATTTTTCTGCTTTTTCTTTTACAGGATCGTAAATACCAAGAACACTAAAGCCTGCTTTTTTATAAGCTGGAAGATGTGCATCGCTTACTATTCCGCCAGCGCCTATTATCACTATTGGTAAAAGTTTTTTTGGCATAGGTATGGAAGTGGTTAGATTTGAGATTTCTGATGCAGAAAATTCAGCCATAAAATCTTGTAAATAATTTTATATTTAAAATCAAACTTTATATTTGAATTTATATATACATTTTGGTTATATAAATTTAAACTAAGACAATAATTCTATTTATAGAGTGAATAATTCACAGAAAGGAAAACATGGCAACACAAAGATACGGAATGGCGGTTAGATTGAAAGATGAAAAGAGAGATTACTACATAGAAAATCATGCTAATGTTTGGCCAGAAGTTCTTGATGAATTAAAAAAAATTAATGTCAAAAATTATAGTATTTTTTTAAAAGAAGATTTTATGTTTGGTTACCTAGAATATGATGGGGATAGTTTTGATAAAGATATGGCACAAATGCAAAATATTCCTATCGTTGAAAAATGGACTAAATTGATGATTGATTGCTTTAATCCATTCCCAAATAATGAAAATAATAATTCATGGGTAATGATGGATCAAATCTTTTTTATGGAATAAGATGAACGTATTAGTTACTGGTGGTCTTGGTTTTATTGGCTCAAATGTTGTTTTACAATTATTAAAAAAAGATATCTCGGTTATTGTTGCTGATTTAGAAAATAAAAAAAATAAAGAAAAACTTCTAAATAAAATTGGTAAAATTGGTAAAAAAGCCAATGCTGTTACTTTTGAACAACTGGACATTACAAACTTTGAGAATTTAGAAAATATATTTTCTTCTTATACAATTGACTCAGTAATAAATCTTGCTTACGGAATTGGCGCTATTTGTGAAGAACAGCCTTTACTCGCAAGTAAAATAAATATTGTTGGAACAACATCAGTATTTGATATGGTAGTTAAGCATAATATAAGACGTTTAGTATTTGCAAGTAGTGAAACAGTATATGGTGAAAGGCAGTCTATATTTGGTCAAAGAGCTGTCACTGAAGAAGATTATACTGGTATAAATAATCATTTTTTTACATACGGAGTAATGAAACTACTTAATGAGTTTATGGCTGAGAAATACATCCAGAAGCATGGTTGCAGTATTGTATATACTAGACCTTCAGTAGTATTTGGTTATGGGAGACAAAACACCGCTTTAAATTGGGCTGAAGAATTTGCCTCAAAACCAGCCTTGGGTCATGCTGTGGATTTACCTTTTTCTAAAAATAATAAAGACAATTGGATTTATGTCGAAGACTGTGCAGAACAATTAGTAAGATTATGTCAAAAAGGTAAATCCACA
>Ga0233451_10003061_pt1 | contig 14782 bp, 16 predicted proteins | sample 011ome_29_FD_183052 | JGI IMG/M metagenome (GOLD analysis project Ga0233451, IMG submission 183052) | Coastal salt marsh microbial communities from the Groves Creek Marsh, Skidaway Island, Georgia - 011504CT (spades assembly) | ecosystem: Environmental > Aquatic > Marine > Intertidal zone >...
GCGCCCGCGTAGGCGGCGATGGCTAGGGCATCTCCGGTGAGCCGGGTGGCCAGCGCCTGTGCGCGGTCTTCCCCGCCGCCGAGCAGATAGATGTCGCCGGTCGTCGGCACCGGATCCCCCGGAGCCACGCGCACGATGTGCACGGGCAGATCCCGCGCGCGGAGGCGATGAGCCAGCGCGATCTCATTGCCGGCATCCCCGTAGGTGCCCAAGAGCCCGGGAAAGACACTGACGATGGTCACGGACGACATCACCGGGGCCATGGCACGCCCCTGCGCCAGGCCATGAAGTTGCTGTAGTTGCCCACAAGGCATAGGTCACCAGGCGGCACACGCGGCGCGAGGACTGCAGGGTCGGCATCGACAAGCGGGGTGGCGCCTGCCAGGTGGAGGCGCAGGGCAAGGTCGTCGCGTCGTTCGCCTGTGACACCGATCGTGCGTCCCGCCAGCGAGGCGAAGTCGACGTCATAGAGCCATGACGTATCGCGACCATCGACCCCGCGAGCGTTGATCCCGATGATGAGCGGTGCATCGCCCACGATGTCCATGGCCTCCGCCATGCCCGCGGGGTTCTTGGCAAGGATCAGTCGCGCGGGGCGACCGCCGACGTCGTAGGTCCCGAAGCGGCCCGAGGCCTCGCTCATCGGGGCCATCCGTGCGAGCGCGGTGTCGACATCAACGCACATGGCGGCAGCAGCCGCGACGGCCATCACGGCATTGCCTCGATTGACCCGGCCCGGGAGGGCGAGGCACAGGTTGTGACGCTCCCCCTGCAGATCGATCAGGTCGTCGCCGTCCAGTCGATAGTGGGCCTCGGGCATGGCGAAGCCGCAAATGCATGCCCACGTCTCCGGGCTCCAGTCGATGAGCTGGCCGCAACGCGGGCAGGTGCGGGCATCGTCGGGCCACCGCGCACCCGGATCGCACCAGATCGCCCGATCCGCAGGTGTCGCCGCGACGACGTGGGGATCGGCCGCATTCGCCACGATCATCGCGGCACTCCCGCGCAGAGCGCGCTCCCACCCCGTCGCGACTCGCGCTACCTCGTGGCTGCGATCGAGCTGATCCCGCGTGGCATTGAGCAGCACGACGACACGGGGCCTTACCTGCGCGACAAGCGTGGGGAAATGGAGTTCATCGACCTCGAGTGCTGCCCAGGGGGCTCGACTCTCCGCCAGGGCTGCGACGACTCCCGAGTGCATGTTGGCACCCGTCGCATTGTGAGCGACCTCATCTCCCAGAGCTCGCGCGATCATGTGCGTCGCCGTGGTCTTGCCATTGGTGCCCGTGACCATGACGGTGCTTCGGCCCTGGGCCAGGATGCGGATCGCCCGCGGCTCCACCTTCATGATCGCGACGCCACGCGCGTGCACGCCGTCCCCCGCCCGTCCACTCACGCGGGTGGCCGCACGTGTGAGGGATCCCGCTGCCAGGGCCAGGCTCAGACGGGGGGTGCGCATGAGGCCCATCCCGGCCAAGTTAGCACGCTGTCCCATGACCTCCTGCGGACGCGCAAATGCCGTGGCAGCACGGGGGTGCATGACGGTCCGCCGCCATTAGCGTCGGGGCCCCACAACCGTTGCCGCACCCATACTTCGGGAGTCCGCATGAAGCGCACCGTCACGGTCGCCCTCGCCACCGCCAGCGTCGCAGCGCTGGGGCTGTCGCTCATCTCAGCGCCCGCGTCAGCTGCACCCTCCGACTCCCCCGTGCGCTATCTCACGGGCGAATGGGTCGGAGAGGGCCTTGCCGTCTACGGCAACGACGGCGCCTTCATGGCGGAGCAGGGACGAATCGTCCTCAAGAAGGCGCAGGCGAACACCGTGGTGGCCAACTACCAGTGGCGCAAGTGCGAGCCCCGCCCCAAGAAGTGCGCGCGCAATGATCCCTCCGGGGGCGGCTGGTCATCCAAGGACCGGGCGCTCTTCGTCATCGATGGCACGGTCATCACAGGTGTCGAGGACGAGGCCCTCTGGGACGGCGAGATCCTCTCAGATGGGTCCATCCGGATCACCTTCCGCGAGATGCAGAACTCCAGCCCGGCCATCACGCCGATGATCGGCACCTACCGGATATTCAAGATCTCGTAGCAAAGGAGCGGCTCCGGGAGGCACGGAGCCCGGAGCTCTCCAGCAATGCCCGGGTGCAAAGACCCATGTCGTAGCCGGTTACGAGAGTGTCATGCTGCCCGTCGGAGAGGAAGGCGACCCAGAGGTCCCCTCGATCGCAGCCCAGGTGCGCGACATCGTTCGCCACTCCTGCGAGCGTGCCCGTCTTGTGCGCGATCGTGATGTCCTGGGATGTCACCCCGAGGGGGATGCGCGCATTCATGATCGAGTGACGCAAAGCTCTCGCGCACGCAGGGAATCGCGCAGGATCATCCGCGGCGTGCACGATCCTGACGGCATCGCGCGCCGTGGTCACCCCGAGTACGCCGTAGTCACCATCCGCGGTGACCACGGAGTCGTCCGCTCCCACAGAAGCGAGCACGTCCTGTGTCGCCGTGAGCCCCACCTGGTCGACGGCCCAGCGTGTTGAGGGTGCATCGCTCGCGCTGAGCATGAGCGCGAGCAGTTCGCTCGGCTGCACGTGCCGCCCGGGCTCAAGTGCGTGCAGGACAGAGACATCATCGGCGCGGAGTAGGTCACCCACGCGCGGGGAATCCAGTGACGTGAGGCGCTCCTCGAGGGCAATCCCCACCGCCACCTTGAGGAGGCTCGCGGCGGGTCGGCGGACGTCCTCCGCGACACCTCCCGTCCAGGTCCACTCCGGGGTGGCGATGACGGCGTAGGCACTCCGGCCGGGTGGCCTCGCATAGATCTCGAGGATGGCCCGGAGCTCTGCGGGATCCGGGCGCACATCACCACGCTACTGCCCCGCGGCCCCGCCGCTGCGAGGATGACGGCCATGGGATGGCGGCGCGCGGCGGTCACTGCCGCGACAGCAGCCCTCGCATGCCCGGCTCTCCTGGTGGCTGGGTCCATGCTTCGCACTCATGTTGTCGGCCAGCGTGCGCGCGGCCAGGCGGACGTCGAGGGTGATGTCGGCGTCATCTTCGGAGCCCAGGTGATCGGGAACGAACCGGGGCCCGTCTTGCGCTCGCGCCTCGACCACGCGGTCGACCTCTACCGCGCGGGCCGTGTCCGCCGGCTCGGCATGGCGGGGGGAGTGCCCGTCACTTCCGAGGGGCCCGCGGGCGGCGATGACGAAGTCCCCGCGATGGTGGCCTACGCACTGCGGGCGGGGGTGCCTCGGGAGAGCATCGTGGAGATCCGACCGGGTCAGAACACGAGGGAGCAGGTCTCCTCGACGCAGCGCGTGGTCGCCGACGAGGCAGGCGAGAGAGTCGTCGCGGTCTCCTCGAGCTATCACCTCGCGCGGATCCGCGACGAGGCACGGCGCCGAGGCTTCGATGTCGCCGTCACGGCACCGAGAGCGAGCCCGGACACCGCGTCCCTGCGCCTCTACCTCGCGCACCTGCTCACCGATGCCCTCGCCGGAATCTGGTACGCCCTCCCACCCCGAGTCGCCGAGCGGGTCGACACTTCCGCGGGTTCGTTCCGTCACCTCGGGCTCCTGGCGATGACCGGGGACATCCCCTGGCGCGACGCGCTGCGCGCACGGCCTACGGCGTCGAGCCGATAGCCTCGTGCGATGGACCGAGCCGGTCGCCCCGATCGACACGAGCAGATCCTCGCGGCGGTCATCCAGATCCTCGGACGCGATGGGCTCGCAGGAGTCAGCGTGCGGTCCGTCGCACGCGAGGCAGGAGTGGCGCACGGACTGGTCGCCTACTACTTCGACGACAAGCTGGGCCTGATCGAGGCGGCGCTACGCAGAGTCGAAGTCGACGACCTCGAGTTACTCGAGCCCGATCCGTCGCTCAGCCCGCGGGATCAACTGCTCAGCGTGCTGCACAGCATCATGCGTCCCGAGTTCCTCACGACGGAGTACCTCGCCCTGCGGCTCCAGCTCTGGGCCCTGGCCCAGGCCCACGAGGACTTCGGCCGCATCAACGCCACCGCCCAGCGGCGCTACCGCGAGCGGCTCGCGCGCCTCATCGAGGCAGCGGTCCCCGGCGTCGATCGAGCCGAGGCGAAGCGCCGTGCTGCGGACATCGACATCATCCAGAACGGTATCTGGCTCACGGCTCTCCTCCGCATCGACAAGGCCTCGCTCGCGCGTGCCGTCACCCGGTGCGAGGAGGTCGCCTTCACCGGTGCCTAGCTTTTGGACGATCGTTCAAATTCCGGCTAGGATCCGCGCATGCTCCGCCCTACCCTGACTCCCGAGGACGTCGACCGGATCTCCGCCGGCTACCACCCCCTTCCCGAGCACTCGCACTCCCTGCGCGCCGAGGCCTACGTCGAGCCGATGTGGGATGCCGCGGATCGCGAGGCGATCTTCGCCCGCAGTTGGCAGTGGGTGTGCCACGTCGAGAAGCTTCGCGCGCCCGGGAGCTATGTGGCCGTCGAGATCGCCGGACAGCCCGTCGTCATCGTCCGCGACTCCTCCGGCGAGCTGCGCGCCTTCTACAACGTGTGCAAGCACCGCGCGCATGAGCTCGTCACGGGCGAGGGGACCACGCGCAATCTCGTCTGTCCCTACCACGCGTGGACCTACGGCCTCGACGGTCAGCTCAAGGCCTCACGTCGCGCCGATCGGCTGCCAGGATTCCGCAATGACGACATCTGCCTTGATCGGGTCCAGGTCGAGGAGTTCGGCGGCTTCGTCTACGTCAATCTCGATCCGCACGCCGCATCGCTAGGTGAGCAGGCGCCGGACCTCGCCGAGCAGATCGCCCAGTGGGCTCCCGACGTCTCTCGACTGACCCTGGCGAAGCGGCTCAACTACCGGATCAACAGCAACTGGAAGAACGTGATCGACAACTTCCTCGAGTGCTACCACTGCCACATCGCGCATAGGGAGTTCGTCGACCTCGTCGACATGGACACCTACCAGGTGCGGACGCACGGCATCTGGTCGAGTCACTTCGCGGAAGCCGGAGGTCACGCCAATGCGGCGTACGACGTGAGCGAAGCCACGGTCAAAGTCCACGCCGTGTGGTGGCTCTGGCCCAACACCTGCCTGCTGCGCTATCCCGGCCGCGGCAACTTCATGGTCCTGCAGGTCCTACCGGACGGTCCGGATCACTGCGTGGAGACCTGGGACTTCTATCTCGAGGACACGCAGCTCACGGCGGGCGAGATCGAGTCGGTCCGCTACATCGACGAGGTGCTTCAGGTCCAGGACATCGACATCGTCGAGAGCGTGCAGCGCGGCATGGGCAGCCCCGCCTTCGATCAGGGGCGCATCGTCTACGACCCGGCGGGGAGCGGTCTCTCCGAGCATGGGGTGCACCACTTCCACGGGCTGGTCCTGGATGCCTACCGCGCACTCGTCGGGGTGTCGATCCCATGAGCGGCGGTCCCCGGCCCGTGATCATCACCTGTGCGCCGACGGGCGGCATCCACACACCCACGATGTCTCCGCACCTGCCCATCACACCCGCGCAGATCGCCGAGGCATCCCTGGGCGCGGCTGAGGCGGGCGCGGCGATCATCCATCTCCACGCGCGCAATCCCGAGACGGGCCGTCCGGATCCCCGGCCGGAGCTCTTCCAGGAGTTCATGTCCACGATCGCAGCGTCGAGTGACGTCGTGATGAACGTATCCACCGGCGGTGGATTGGGCATGACGCGGGAGCAGCGCCTGCGCGCCGCCGTCACAGTCTCCCCGGAGATGGCCTCGCTCAACGTCGGGTCGCTCAACTTCGGCATCTTCCCCATGGCCACCAAGTACTCCGACTGGCAGCACGCGTGGGAGCCCGAGTTCCTCGAGATGACGCGGGACTTCATCTTCAAGAACACCTTCGCCGACCTCGAGTACGTGGTGAAGGAGCTGGGTCAGGGACACGGCACCCGCTTCGAGTTCGAGTGCTATGACCTCGGCCACCTCTACAACCTCGCGTGGCTGATCGATCAGGGTTGGCTCGAACCTCCGTTCTTCGTGCAGATGGTCTTCGGCATCCTCGGAGGCGTCGGGGCCGACCTGGACAACCTGCAGCACATGCACACGATTGCCGACAAGCTCTTCGGCGACAGCTACGAGTGGTCCGTGCTGGCCGCAGGACGCCACCAGATGCCCTTCGCCACCCAGGCCGCGATGCTCGGGGGCAATGTGCGCGTAGGCCTCGAGGACAGTCTCTGGATCGGACGGGGCGAACTCGCCGCGTCGAATGCAGACCAAGTGCGCAAGATCCGCGGCATCGTCGAGTCGCTCGGCTACCGCGTGGCCACGCCGGACGAGGCGCGCGAGCGCCTAGGCCTGAAGGGACGTGAGCATGTCCGCGTCTGACGGACGGGTTGCCGCCCTCGGGGCGGGGCTCATCGGCCGCAGTTGGGTGGCCCTCTTCATCGCGGCGGGCCGCGACGTCTCCGTCTACGACCCAGACCCGACAGCCCCGGATCGCGTCCGGGAGACCGTGACCGCGGCATGGCCGACACTGCAGCGCCTAGGGCTCGCGGTGGATGATGCGCCCCGATCATCGATCACCTTCACGGACGATCCGGCGGATGCGGTCGCGGGAGCGGACTTCGTGCAGGAGAGCGTCCCCGAGCGGATCGAGATCAAGAGGGACCTCTACGCCCGGATCGAGCCCGTGCTCGCTCCCGAGACCATCGTCGGATCCTCAGCGTCGGGCCTCACGCTCAGCGAGCTCCAGACAGGATGGCGCGACCCCGCGCGTCTCGTGCTCGGCCATCCCTTCAACCCTCCCCATCTCATCCCGCTCGTCGAGGTCATGGGCAATGACCGCACCGCGCCGGGGGTCGTCGCTGCCGCTCGCTCTTTCTACGAGTCCGTGGGCCGCGTCACGATCGAGGTCCGGCGCGAGGTCCCCGGGCACGTGGCCAATCGACTGCAGGCTGCGCTCTGGCGGGAGGCCATCCACCTGGTCAACGAGGGAGTGGCCACGGTCGCCGATGTCGACACGGCGATCGCCTCCGGTCCGGGGCTGCGCTGGGCGGTCATGGGACCCACGACGCTCTTCCACCTCGGCGGCGATGACCGCGGCATCGCGTCGTTCTGCGAGCGCTACACGGACAGCTTCAATCGGTGGTGGGACGACCTCGGCGATCCGCGCCTCGATGATGAGACGGCAGCCCGTCTCGTCCAGGGGATCGAGGGCGCGGGCCTCGAGGGCTCGGTGGCGGAGTTGAGTGCTGTGCGCGATGCACGCCTGGCCGAGGTCATCGCCGCAACGCACCCGCACCTACGTCCATGAGTGAGGGGCGCACGTGACCCGCGCACCCGACCTCCAGCATGTCTCCTACGCACTCCCGGATGCGCTGGCGGCAGCACGCGCGCTCATCATCGAGGAGGGCGCTATCCCCGTCTCCGGGGAGACACTTCCCGACTTCCGCTACGTGCTCATGCACCTGGGCGGCGCATCCGGGGGATACGTCGAGCTCATGGAGCCGTTCCCAGCCTCCCCGCAGGGATCCGGATTCCTCCATCGCTTCCTCGCAAGACACGGCGGAGGTGCCCATCACCTCACGTGGATGGTCCCGGATCTCGAGCGCTGCGTGGCCGACGCCCGTGCACTGGGCTTCACCGTGGTGGGCGAGGACTACAGCTCGGCCTCGTGGGAGGAGGCCTTCCTCATGCCGCATCCTGCGACCGGCTGCGTGATCCAGCTCGCGCGCAGCGATCGGGATTACCCCGTGGGTGGCCTATGGGAGGAGGACACGCCCGCTCTCGACGACCTGCCGATGAGCGCATCTGCCCTTGACTATGACTGGTGGCTCCCCCTGCGTGATGTGCCTCCGGGTCCTCGCGCTGAGTGGGGCGGCATCGACATGCACTCGACGCAGCCTGAGCTCCTCGCCTCACTGCTCGTCGACGTACTTGCCGGGGCATCGCACACCGAACGCGACACCACCGTCTACACATGGCCCGGAGGAGTTATCACCCTGGAACCCGCGGATTCGTCAGGCATCGATGGCTTCCGGCTCAACGGGGAGAGACGTACTCCGCACTCGTCGTGACTCCGGCTCGCATGCCGCTCTCTGAGGAGTCAGGAGTTCCCTGCCGCGCGACGTAGGGGACCCGGGCCGTGAGCGTCGTGGGCCCGTCACTGGTGATCATCCAGTCGTAGGTGCATCGAGTGAGGAGGGTCGTCCCTAGGCCTGGGAGGGGATCGGAGGACATCGCCCCGTCGTCGACGACGCGAGCCAGGACGAGATCCTCGGACGCCATGGTCACCTCGACACTCACGCGCCGGGCGCCGCCGTGTCGGATGGAGTTGGATACGGCCTCACCCAGCAGGTCGGTGAGCACATGCGTGCACAGGGGATCACCCTCAAGGGCGCGGGCAGTCCCCTCATCGATGTGGCACTCGATCCTCGCGACGCCCGCCCACGTCTCCTCGACATCCCGGAGGACGTCCACCAGTGACCGCGGTGCGTCAGGCGGAGCCATCGCCGACTCCAGGGCTGCCTGGAGCTCCTCGCGCAGGCTGACGAGCGCGCCTGGCACGACGTCGCCTGACTCGGCCTGATTGCGGAGGGCGAGCAGCCGGGCGTGGATCAGGCTCTGCACGGGTCCGTGGAGTGCACGGGACAGGTGACCACCCTGCTCCCACTGCTGCGCTTGCACGCGTGCGAGAGCCCACTGCAACTGCTGTGTCACCGAGGTCAACTCGGAGGTGACTTCCTTCATGCGGGCGACCATCATCGAGATCACGGCCACGAGGAATCCGAAGACCGGGATGACAATCGCTCCGACCCGGGCAAAAACGCCAGCGCTCTCATCCGCCGATTCCATGAGGGATGTCGCCCATGCTGCGGCAGCCCCCGCGATGAGGAGCACCGCGCTGAGGCGGAGCCACATGCGCAGCGCCGATCGGGGAGGCCAGTGCAGCATGGAGAAGCGTCCGAGGCCGAGGACCACAACCACGACGAGAGCACCGGTGAGGACAGCGGGGACGCCGTAACGGGGTGAGTAGGCAAGGAAGGCGGCCGGGAGCGCCATGACCAGGATCACGGCCGTGACGACGATCGGGCGGATTGCAGCTGAGGGCACCGGGTCCTTCCACACCTCCCACAATCGAGACTTGTGCGTGTCACGAATCGCGTCCGATTGCCACTCCGGCACATCGCGCGCGAGGGAGTGACTCAGCGGACGCACGATGTCGCCGGCGAGCGACTCGAGGGACGCCACGGCTGACGGGGCCGAGTCGACAGCGAACTCGCGGAGGCTGTCGTCGAGTCGCGCTCGCACCTGCTCCAGCGCGTCAGCCTGTCGGGTCTCGATTCCTTCGGTCGAGGTCTCCAGGAGAACCGTGAGGCGTTGACGCTCCATCATGAGGAGTGCGGTCGAGGCTCGGTAGTCGCGGACCGCCTGCACACCCGCCGCTGCGACGAGGAAGGTCATGAGACCCGTGATGGCACTCGTGGCCAGCCGCAAGGTGAGTGTCGAGGTGGCTCCCTCGACGTACCCCATCGCGAGCAGGACGCCTTGGACAGCTGCACCCCTGGCGATGCCACCGCAGATGAGCACCACGAGCGCGGGGAAGACCCGTGGACGGGGTGGAAGCCGTCGCAGGAGCGCCCACCACGCCGCAGCCACGATGAGGTACGCCGCGACACCTCCCACTGCACCTGCCAGGGCGAGACCCGCGGGATGCCCGGTCGCACTGCGCCCGACACCGAGAAGGCTGAGCTGCGTGCTCCCCACCACCGCGAAGAGGAAGACCGGCCAGCTGACGAGCGCCGCGCTCGTGCCACGTAACAGGAAGGTCACACAGGGACCCTAATCCGGATTAGGTGCGCGGGGGGAGGCCCGCGTACTGGACGAAGATCCGCATGGCCTCGGACCTCGGGCTGATGCCCTCATCCTTGGAGATGTTGAGCGCCTCGTAGATGCTGCCCAGGACCTTCTCGACTGCACTGGTCGTCGTGCCTCGCATCTCGGCGATGGTCGGCGTCGTGTATCCCTGCGCGACCAAGCGCAGGACGGCGAACTGCGTCTGCGTGAGCTGCGCGAGGGGGTTCTCCTGCTCGAGCTCGCGACTCATCCGCTCAACCTGGTCTGCGAGTGCACGCTCGACCGAGGCCACCAACTGCTGCGCGTCGGTCACCGCCTCCTTGCGCAGATAGCCGCACGTGGGAGGCAGGTCGGACACCGTGTATCCGGCCGCGCGCAGATCCGGCAGCTTCGTGAGGACCAGGAGCGCGGTCCCTGGATGCTGGTGATGCAGCACGTGCGCGAGGTCTACTCCATTGGCTCCTGCGCCCAGGTCCAGATCGATGACGGCGGCATCGGGATCGAAGGAGGCCACCTCCCGACGGGCTTGCACCGCGGTGGACGCGGCCCGCACGTCGAAGCCGGCGGACTGGAGGGCGGCGCAGATCAATCCTGAGGTGAAGCCATCGTCTTCGACGACCAGGATCCGGCGCTGCATGACCCCAGCGTCCCTTAGCCCGGTGACTGAGGAGATCCAGACTCCGGAAGTCCGGAGTCTGGATCTCCTCAGTCGGATCAGGCCGCAGCCGCCGTGAGGATCGCCCGCATGGAGGAGGCGATGGCCCCGGTATCCAAGGGGATGCCGAGGGGGAGCAGGGCGCGGACGCCGACCGGTTCGGACTGGAAGCCCCAGGCGAGCACCGCGGGATCGACATCATCACGCATCACGCCGGCGGCAATGAGCCTGGCGAACATGTCGCGACGTGCCCGGTGCGCGATCAGCACCCGCTCCTGCACCTGGGTGCGCAGCGCCGGGTCATTGCGGGCCGCCACGCCAATGTGGAGGAGCACGCGCTGTGACGCGGTGTCCCGTGCGGCCGCGAGCAATTGCTCGGTCATCACATCGGCAGCCCCCCAGTAGGGGTCATCGCTCGCCAACGCAGCTACCAACTCCCAGGTCCAGGCATAGCGATCCGGTGCGAGCGCGGCCAGAAGCACATCGGCGAGCAGCGCTGCCTTGCCGTCGTACCGACGGTAGATCGCGCCGGTGGTCACCCCGGCCGCAGCGGAGACGCGTCGCGTGGAGATTCCCTGGACACCGTGCTCCGCCAGCAGCTTCTGGGCGGCCTCGATGAGAGCCACGGCCGTGGGATCCGAGCGCGCCGGCGGTGGCACCGCGGGTACGGCGCCACCTGCTGCTTCGCTGCCCGAACGTGGAACGTGTCGCTGCTCCGTCTCGACATCGCACGTGTCGACAAGCCATGTCGTGCGACCCGTCGGCGGAGTAGGGCCGGGCAGTCCGATCTCGCCAAGCAGTGCGCCGCCGATCGCCAAGAAAGCGACGTACCACGACGTCCCCTCGGGCAGGTGTTGCGCGAGTCCGTCTCGGAGCGTGTGCTACATGTCGATGGCCAGGGGACGCACGGGTGCCATCGAGTGACCTGCGAGCAGGACCTCGCCGACGAGCGCGAGCAGTTGGCCCCCCTCCTCTAGGGCCCAGGTGATCGCCGTGGCCGCATCGGAGAGTCCGTCGAGCTCGCGCTCGAGGTCGACCTGCACCGTGCGCGCTACGTCGGCCAGCAGGTCTGCGCGATCGGGCCAGCGCTCGTAGAGAGCACCTGCGGAATAGAACGATCTGCGGGCGACAGCGTCCATGGTGAAGGCCGCCTGCCCCACGGACAGCAGCTCATCCCGCGCGCCCTTCACGAGGTCGCGTGTCGTCGGGTCGTGCTCCCCCTGCACACGAGGAGTCAAGCACGGCGAAGCCCGATGCGCTGCCTCTCGACCTGATCCCTACTTGCCCCGCGCCTGGACAGTCGGGGCCGGTCCGGCGATCGAGCCCGCGACGGCACGAAGTTGCGCGACCGCACGCGATGAACCACGTTTTTGCTACGTGAGGCGCACAGCCGAGCAGCAGTCTCCGATGTTGGAGAAGGAGTAGAACCAGTCCTTGAACTCGTCCTGCCAGACGAGCAGGCTCTTGCCGCATCCCGCCACAGGCTCACACCACGCTTGACTCGTGCCGTAGCCGTCGGTGTATGTGGTGCGCTTCAGGCCGTTGTTCCAGTATCCGAACTGGCTCATGGAGATATCGAGTTTCCCTTCCCAATCAGGTTTCTCGGTCTCCGTCACGAGCAGATCGGTCCGCGCGACGAACGCTGTCGCCCACCTCTCGCACTTGCCATAGTTCTGGCCGGCGATGCAGTGTCGTGCGCTACCTCGCCACTGAATCTTGCTCCAGGTGAAGGTCACGGTGCAGTTGGGATCGTTGTCACAGTCGCGGACAGAGGAGTAGATGCCCCGGAAGGACTGCTCGATGAGCGTCCGCAGGCGCTGATCCGACATGCCCTTGGGGCGCTTGGCCTTGCGTGCGCTCGCCTCGATGGCACTACTCGCGGCGGACAGGCTGGCAGTCGGGTTCGATGGCGTGACCGCAGCAGCTGGTCCGGCGGCCACGGCAGGAAGCAGCAGTGCGGCGGCAGCCGCGCCAGATACGAGGAGACGGAATCCAGACACCATGGTGGCCACGCTAGGAGCACTGAGACCATCGAGTCGACCGTCGACGACCGATCCGAGAGAGCGTTATCGCCCGGGCATCAGTTGAACTGGGCGGCCACCATGTCCACGAGCAGCTTCTTGTCGACCTTCCAGTCCACCGGTACCCGGACGGTCTTCTTGTTGACCTGGTACCCCTCAAGGCGGGGGCGCATCTCATCGATGATCTCGGCGTCGAAGGGGGCGATGAGGATGTGTGCCTTCTGCGCGCTGGCGCCGAAGAGGTAGCGACCATCCTGCTTGAGCATCGGCTGGTTCCAGGCGATGACCACCTCGGCCTTGCGGAACTTCGCGGTAAGGGCAGCAAAGATCGCGCGCATGGTCGTGGCCTTGGTCTCGTCCAGGGTCATCAGGTACTCGTCGAAGGTCTCGTAGCGACGCGAGCTTGTGGACCCCTTGAGGTAGAGGACGAGTGCATTCGCGTGCGCGCGGCTGAATCCGTGCTGCTCCTGAAGGAAGGCCATCTGGTCGGCGTACTTCTGCCCGTCGACCTTCTTCATCTGAGCAAACCAATAGGACATCGGCTTGCCGTAGCGCTTCTCGACAGCCGGGAAGTGGGCGGCACGGTCGGGGCTGGTCGGCACAGGGGGAGGGTACCGACCTACGGACGCCGACCCGGCGTTGCAGGTCACAGGATCCCGAGTGACCGTGGTCACTGCTCACGTGGTGACCAACGACCCTGGCGGTTGACCTGCGACGCGACTTACGGTCGAAGTGTCACCACTACGAAGGGGGACCACCATGCAGCGACTAACGGGTCGGACAGCCATCGTCACAGGAGCCGCGAGCGGCATCGGCAAGGCGACGGCTCGTCGCCTCGCGTCCGAAGGTGCCAACGTCGTCATCACTGACATCAACGACACCGCTGGTGAGGCAACTGCCGCCGAGCTCAGCGCCGACGGCTACACGGCGAAGTTCATGCATCACGACGTGACCAAGGCAGAGGACTGGCAGCGAGTCATCGACGACACGGTGGCGGCGTACTCGGCGCTCGACATCCTTGTCAACAATGCCGGCATGGGTGACCTGCTCAACATCGACGAGGCGCCGATCGAAGACTGGGATCGCACGATCGCGATCGACCAGACGAGCGTCTACCTCGGCATGAAGCTCGCCTCGCCACACTTGAAGGCATCCGGTCACGGGAGCGTCATCAACATCTCGTCGATCTTCGGGATCTCGGGCGGTTTTGGCACATCGCCGGCGTACCACGCCGCTAAGGGCGCGGTGCGCACGATGACCAAGAACGTCGCCCTCCTCTGGGCCCAGCAGGAGGTGCGCGTCAACTCTGTGCATCCGGGATTCATCGATACCCCGATCCTCAAGGACACCAAAGGCACGCCCTTCGAACAGGTCATGCTCGACCTGACACCCATGGGACGGCTCGGCAAGCCCGAGGAGATCGCGGCCGCGGTGGCCTACCTGGCCAGCGACGACGCCGCCTTCGTCACGGGCTGCGAGCTCGCGGTGGACGGCGGGTACTTGGCGCGCTAGCGCTAGGTCCCGGATTTCATGCGCCTGATGTACAGGACCATGAGCACCGTGGCCGCGGCGTAGATCGTCGCGGACACCACGCCCATGACGGCGAATGAGTAGGACTGCGCATCAAGCAGCGCAGGGCCCTTGGAGATGAGGGCCTCGCGCGCGATCGGGTCCGACAGCCGTGCCGCGAGTTGGTCGACGACAGCGCCATCCCGGATCTCGCGTGCCAGGAGTTCCGCCTCGGCGAAGGACACTCCGTCCGCTTCGAGCACCGAGGTGAGTCGTGTCTGGAACGCCCCGAAGCTGAGGGCTCCGACGAGTGCTCCGCCGAACACGCCACCCAGCGTCCAGGTCGCCTTGCGCATCGACGATGCCGCGCCTGAGGACTCCGCGGGCGCGCGCGAGAGCAGGGTGTCCGTCATCGGCCCCACTGCGAAGGCGATGGGAGCGGCGCTCAGCGTGAGAGCGAGGACAGGCACCCAAATGGGTGACTGGGCCGTCACGACGAGCGTGCCCAAGCAGGTCACCGCACTCACCGCGAGCGCTGCAGCGGCAGCGCGTGGGGGTCCAATCCGTGCACTGACCGGACCTGACAACAGTCCGCCGGCGACGGCGCATGCCTGGGGCACGATGAGCAGCAGAGCGATGAAGACGAGGGGTACCTGGTATCGGTACTGCAACATGAGGTTGGTGTAGAAGAAGAGATTGGGCATCGAGGTCACGGCCAGCGCCACGAGCAGCAGGAGCATGCCTCGACCGCGGCACCACCCCAGGTCGATC
>Ga0233451_10003069_pt1 | contig 14772 bp, 14 predicted proteins | sample 011ome_29_FD_183052 | JGI IMG/M metagenome (GOLD analysis project Ga0233451, IMG submission 183052) | Coastal salt marsh microbial communities from the Groves Creek Marsh, Skidaway Island, Georgia - 011504CT (spades assembly) | ecosystem: Environmental > Aquatic > Marine > Intertidal zone >...
TCTGGCCAACGTGTTCAACCAGCATGCGCGGGACTTCTATGCCAAGCATGGCGTCAAAGTCATCGACGCCGCTTACGAATCACACGAAGAAGATGGCGAAGTCAGCCTGATGATCACCAAGCACTGTGTCCGCTTCTCTCTGAACCTGTGCCCCAAACAGGCCAAAGGCGTTACTGGCGTTCAAGGCACGGTACGTGCAGAACCACTGCAGTTAATCAACGGCAAAGAAAAACTCACGCTGCGCTTTGATTGCAAACCCTGTGAAATGCACGTCATGGGCAAGATCAAACCGAGTGTGCTCAAAGCCGCTGCGGCTAGCCCCGTTAACTTCTACAAAACCCGGCCAGATGCCAAAGGCGCGCACTAAGAGTTCAACGGGCGCGGTGCTTAAACCGCCTGAAACTCCAGCGTGTATTGGCGCACGCTGTTCTCTGTTGTTTCACGCAATGCTGCTGCATGCACCTCGGCAAAGCGCCGGACAATCGACAAGCCCAGCCCCGCTGATTGACCGCTGCTCTGTTTGTGAAAAGCACGCATCAAACCCGTTTCTTCGTCTTCGCTTGAAATCGGATTTTCGACCGTTAGTACAACCTTGCCGTTGATGCTGGTTGTTTGAACTGTCACGATGCCATTGCCGTGCCGATAAGCATTATCAACAAGGTTGTAGAGCAAACGCATCAGCGCCAGCGGTTTATGACGAACGGGCGGCATACCCTCGGCCAGATCCAGTGATAAATCAATGCGTGCGCGCCGATACTTCTCAGATAAGGATTGAACCAACGCATTCAGATCACCGATCTGCCAGGGTTCGTCCACTTCCAGATTGAGCCGCGACAATTCGATGAACTGTTCCATTACCGCGCCCATCTCAACGGCATCCTCGCTTAGCCCGTGCGTGAATTTAGGATTTCTATCCCCTTCCAGTTCAATGGCCAAGCGCATGCGGCTCAACGGCGTACGTAGATCATGTGCAACCCCGGCCAACAGGGCTTCGCGCTCCTGCATTGAAGCATCCAGCGCCGCCCGCATCTCATTGAGCTTGTTGGCCAACTGCGACACTTCTCGTGAACTGCCCGGTAGGGCATCAATCCGACGGTAATCCTTATCTCTGCCCAGGCGATCCGCCTCAACAGAAAGATGGAGCAAAGGCTGTACCAACCGCGCCGCAATCCAGAACGCCGCCAGAGCACCAACCAGTAACATCAGTACCATGGAAAACACCAGCACTTGCGCCACGTATGCAGGCCCGCTTAATGCTAGTCGCATCGTCAACCCGGGGAGTTCGCTGGATTGAACCACCAATGCCGACACCGGCGATACCGTATAACCTACGCGCAGGTTTGGGTCCTCTTTTTCCAGTACGGCCTGAATGATGCGATAGCCCATAAAGTAACGAGGGATGGGATCAATGGCGGCGTCATCTGCATCAAGATGAACCACCGCAAATCCTGCAACGGCATTTTGCAACGCTTGCACGCCATGTTGCGGATCTTGGTGAATCGCCAAAGACGATGCTTTAACGACCGAACCGATCAAACGCCCAACGTGCGCGCTGGCAGGCCTAAGCACCTGAAAATATAGAATCGTAAACAACACCAACTGATTAATGAGCAGTATGGCGACAAACCAACGCCAGAAGCTGCTACGCAGCGTATTGAAGCTGAACGATTTCATACGAGTGGTCGGCAGCGGAACGGGTTACAGAACAAACAGATAACCGACGCCGCGCAGGGTCTGAATATATTCACGTGAAGACGCTCCCTGGTTCAAATATTTGCGCAGGCGAGAAACCACCATATCAATGTTACGTTGATCGGGCGAATGATCCTCGCCATAAACACGGGCGCTTAATTGTGATCGTGAGAACGGCTGCCCGGCGTTCTGCACCAGCACCTTGAGCAAGGCAAACTCATTGGAATTCAGCCCTAACGGCGCACCTTGATAGGTGAATTCCCGCGTTCCTGCATCCAGCCTGAAACCATCAAACTCAATCTGAAACGTTTCTGCCTCATGGGCACTACCCGGCACATCGCCGCGTCGGCGCAATACCGAACGAATGCGCGCCAACAGCTCACGCGGGTTAAATGGTTTAGCCAGGTAGTCGTCGGCACCGAGCTCCAGACCAAGAATACGGTCCACATCCTCACCACGCGCCGTCAGCATAATGATCGGCGTCGTATCGCCAGAGGCACGCAAGCGCTGGCAGATTTGCAGCCCGTCTTCGCCCGGCAGATTAATGTCGAGGATATACAGCGCATAGATCTGACGCTGAAGCTGCCGCTGCATCTCCACCGCATCTGAGGCGGTCACGGTTTTAAAGCCCTGCTCGGTCAGATAGCGCGCCAGCAGCTCCTGCAGCCGCGCATCGTCATCTACCACCAGTATGTGCTGCGTCACGACGTCCTCAAATTCTTTAATGTGGCGAAATCGTAACAAAGATTAGGGATTTTTTCGGGCTGTTACATGCAGTTACAAATCTCGCAACTCACGATCGGTTGCGATTTGTAAAATTACTCGTTGCGCAATCATTCAACCGGCCTTTACATGACGCCTCGACAAAAACTAAGCCTTGCAGTTGTTTTTTTACAGACGCTTGCAACACACGAGGTTTATGCCCTTTGTAATGGTGGAGCTGTAGTCACATCTTCGCTAACGTTGTCCGCAGATTGTGATGGATGGAGGTCGACACCGTTGACGTTAGGAACGAATGCGAACGTCACCATTGACCCAAACGTAAACGTTACGAATGATGGTTGGAATCGAAACGGAGACCCGGTAAAAGTTAATGTAGGGGCGATTGGTGTATCGTTGTTTAATCAAGGAACTATTTACACATACAGTCAATGGGCTATCACGAACAATGGTTCAATTGATCAAATTACAAATACAGGAACAATTCAATCTGACGTAAGACGGGCAATTGTTAACAATTCGAGTATTGGGATCATTGATAATAGCGGCTTTATTAGTGCTCCTTACGTGGCGATTGGTAATGGCGGGACAATCGGTAGTATTGTTAACAGAGCTGGTGGGGTTATTGAGCTTTCCGGTGTTAACGCTTGGGATTCAGCAATAAACAATGGAGGTCGCTCAATTGATTCCATCACGAATGCTGGAACGATTAGGAACATCGCGAACACTAATGCGAATATAGAAAATTCTGGCGGCACGCTTACAACGTTTAACAATGGTCAGGGTGCAGGAAATGCTAGTGGAGTTGTTTCGATCAAAGGCAACCTACCCAATTATTACAACGCGATCATAGCCAGCGCGTCAAACTACGGCCAGTTACAATCAATGACTGCCACTGGCAGCATGGCTTTCAATATTTATGGCAACACCGGCACGGCTCTTGTGCAAGGTATCAGTGCGTCAACATTGGCGCTTGGGACATACGCTAACGTCTTACAAGGTTTTTCATCATTAACCGGAGTGACGGGAACTTCTGGTATTTATGGTGCTTATCGATATAGCTTGGTGTCCGGTGCATCCTCCGGGGCGTGGGACATGGTTGTCTCCTCAGTGTCTACAGACATTACATCGGCCAGTGGCAATCTAAAAACAGCACTTGGGAGCACACTCAATCGTAGATTTGACGGTGGGGTTTTAACAGTAGACAGCGCTTCAACTGAAAACTCCGGTTTTACTGTGACATCTAATAATGGAACAATTGATCAAAATGGTCTTCGTACAAGATTCTCTGGGGTTATTGCAAATGATGGTGCCAGCCCTGGCAAGCTGATCATTGCCAACACAGGCGCTTCTAGAACAGGTGCCGTTGAGCTGACCGGCACCAACACCCACACAGGTGGCACCGATGTTGAAAGTGGTGCGGTTCTGAGCATCGCTTCTGCCAATGCACTGGGCATCGGTACGCTGAACTTGATCGGTTCTGCAACAATCCCCGCCACGCTGGAAACCACGGCAGACATGACCATCAGCAACCCGATTACGGTGTCGGGTGATCCGGTATTCAGTGTGGCATCTGGCACTACCACTACCGTTTCCGCACCCATCACCGATGGCGTCTCGTCTGGTGACGTTGTGGTGAGCGGTGGCGGTACGTTAAATCTAACAGCGGTGAATACCTATACTGGCCCGACAACGATAGATACCGGTTCGACGCTGGCGCTGAGCGGGATTGGTTCAATCACCACTTCTAACGCAGTCAGCAACAACGGTACTTTTGATCTAACCAATGCCACGAGCACGGTGAACCTGGGCGGTTCGTTCACTCAAAGCGGCACGGGCATACTGAATATGGTTGGTGCGCCAGGTGCGTTCCAGAAAATCATTATTACAGGTACGGCTTCGGTGGGTGGATCGCTCGGCCTAACGGCTGCTTCGGGCAATTACCGTATTGGACGTTACACGCTACTGAATGCTGGTAGCGTAACAGGCACCTTCTCATCATTTACAAACAATCTTGCCTCTGTTACCTCGCTCGGTTATCTATTAAGTTATGACGCCAGCAACGTGTATCTGAACCTGGCACCAAATTCTTCGGCTACCTACCAAGGCATACAGCAAAACAGCCAAGCGCTCGGCAATGTGATCAACATGCAGGCGGCTGCGCTGCAAGCAGGATTGTCTTACGACTGTGCCCAATATAATGAGAACAACCTATGCGTTAGCGTCGGTGGCCGTTATACCTATGCGGGCACGAATCCTTCAGGCAACGCTCAGGCTGGCCTGGTGATCGTCGGTTATCGCCCGACATTGACTACGCGTATCGGTGCCTTTGCTGACCAGTCAGTCAATATCGGCACACCCAACAACATCAGCCAGAGCAAGACGAGCCCGATGTGGGGCCTGTTCAGTACTTGGCAGAAAAACAAGGATGGCAATGGGCTGAGCGTTCAGGGTTCTGCCGCCGTGGCTGCCAGCGAACTGACGATCAACCGGACGGCTTCCAGCATCACGGAAGCTGGTTCTGGTAAGACACAGTTTAACGGCCAGGCTTACCAACTGCAGGCTAACTACGCGCAGCCAATAACGGATGCGACCAAGCTGATCCCGTATCTGGGATTACGCTACACGCGCATTAACCAAGGCGGCTACACCGAGACCAGCAATGCGCAGACGCTGTATCCGGTGAGCTATAACGCCATGGCCCAGAACACCTTCTCAGCCATTGGTGGCGTCGGTGTACAAAGCCATCTGGCCGTAAAGCTCAAAGGCACTGTGGCTGCAGGCCTGCAACAAAATCTGAATTACTCGATGGGCAACTACGCAGGTAGCAGCACAATCCCGGGTATGACCACCTTCAGTGCCCAGATGCCGGGCAACACGAACACAATGGCAACGGCCAGTGCAGGTCTTTATTACGATGTGCGGAAGAACGAGCAAATCGGTTTAACGACCCAGTGGCAACAACAGCCATTCATCAACACCAATACGACGTCGGTAATTGCCACTTATACGATTGGGTTGTAACCCGCCCTAGGGGCTGCCTGGTCGTTTTTTGGCTAGCAGCCGATCCAGCTGATTAGCAAACATCTGCACATCTGACTTGGATAACGCCGATGGCCCACCCGTATCAACACCACTGTTACGCAGGCCTTCCATGAAATTACGCATGGTGAGTCGCCCTTCGATATTGTGCGCATTCATGAGATCGCCCCGCGAATCAAGAACCAGTGCACCTTTGGCAATCACCTGTGAAGCCAGCGGAATATCTGACGTGATGACCAGATCGCCGGGCGCTGCTTCTTGCACAATCCGCTGATCCGCCACATCAAAACCCGCAGGGACTTGGAGCGCCTTAATCCAGGGTGATGGGGGCACACGCAACATCTGGTTGGCGATCAGCGTTACGGGTAGTTTCGCCCGATTAGCCGCCCGATAAAGCACTTCCTTGATGGCAATCGGACAAGCGTCGGCATCGACCCAGATTTTCATACGATTGCCCTAATGAAAAAGCCCCGACAGATGTCGAGGCTTTGAAATGGAGATGGTGCCGACGATCGGAATCGAACTGACGACCTTCGCATTACGAATGCGCTGCTCTACCAACTGAGCTACGTCGGCTCCAAGGGCGAGATTATAGCAAAATTTACGGCAGTGTCTCGCGGCTTGGTGGCCCCGATTGAATGAGCCAGGCCTGCCCCGCCATTGCAGACGTTGTCAGCTTGGCCGGAATGCTTAAAGCCAGCTCATCGCTGGTCTTTGGATTGCGCCACTTGGCGGTGATGGTGGTTTCAGCCAAGCCATTGGCATCCACCGACCAGGTCCAGGTACGGCGCAGTGTCACCTCATCAACTTGAGTCTCATCCGAGCCCGCTAGCGGTGTTTGCCCAGCGGCCAGTTCAAAGCGCAAGGCTTCCAGTTTGTCTTCAGCCAGACGGACCGCGCTGTCATGCAACACGCTTTCCGCCGTGCCACCCAACATACTGAGCTGCAATCGAGCCAAACCTAAGAGCCCGACTCCCAATAGGACCAACGCAATCAATACTTCGATCAGGCTGAATCCATGCTGCTGAGCGGATTTCAATCGCAAATGCCTCATTCGCCATCACTCCAGCTACCCGGTACCGGTATAAAAACACCCAAGCGGGTTTGCGCCATTTGTAAGGCGACAGGCTGATAGGTGAATACGCCACCATCCTGCATCATCAGGTTGTTTTCTGCGATGAGCGCGCCATCAATGCGACCGGATATCAAGTGGAGTTCCGTGACCGGTGCCATGCTGTAGACCACCCCGGTGATGCGCGCAGACCCTGAGACCTGCAAACCACCACTGGCGATAACGACTACGGGCGCATTGCTGGACCCTAGCGCACCGTTCGTGAGCCGTGCATTGCCTTCGAGCCAGATGATGCGACTGCCAGCGGCGGCAACCGCTGCACTGCAGTCACCCTCACAACGGATACGCGTTGCTGTATTTTGAATCAACGCTTTGTCGGCACCGAACCAGGATTGAAAAAAAGCATCTGGAGTCATCTGCGCCATTGCCTTATCGTGCATCACCACCGCTGTGTCCGGATACGTGCCGGGGATCGTACTGCGTTGCACGGTTTCATCAACCACCACTGCCTTACCCGCGTGGAGCAATAGGCCACGCACTGAGGTCGTTTGATTGATGATACTGACGGGACCTGTCGCCGAGATTTCTCCGCGGGCAGTGATGAGCGCATAGGGGATCTTGTGGATACCGCCGCGCATGGCCAGCGTCTGACTCACAGTGGCGCGCCCTTGGTCACAACCCGCTACACAACCTGTGCTTTGTAATTGCAAGCGAATATCCGCCTTACCCATAGCCAGGCCTTTGATCTTGACGCTGGCGCTGAGCTGATCCCCCAGCGGCACCTGCATAACAGGCTGCAGGATGGCATCGTAAAAACCTTTAGCTTGACGATCAGCGAGTATCTGACTGCGCTGTAGCGGGTCATTCAATCGGGTCAGCGCAGTGGCCAAACCTGAATCCGCCGCTGCATAGGCCAGCCGATGCGCATACCCATTTTTAGTGATACGCAGATCAACCAGCAGATTGCGCTGGGTGAAGAGCAACATCAACGCGGCGCCGCCCAGCAGGATCAAAGCGACCGGGAGCACGCCCGCACCTTTCTGCAAAAGAAATAAACGCTTCACGGTGATACGACCGGATTACGCCAGGTCATGCGCCCAAGCTGCGTCCGTTCGATGGCAGGGTCTGATTTAAGCCGGCCAACGATACGTATCTGCACCGCGGGCGTTGCGACCGTCAGCGCGCCTGATTTGACTTGCGTGCGGGCTGCTTGAAATTGCAGCTCGGTCACGTTCATGAATGCCGCATCACTGATGGTTTCTGCGGCTGACGCAGTGCCCGTATGCATGAGGATCGTGCCAGCTTTGGCATCGTGCGCGAAGCGGCCGCTGACCAGTTTCCCATCCGCATCACGATAGGCGTAAGTCAGTGTCGAGCCGACGAGTCCATCACGCAACGGTTGCCCATCAATCATCGGGGGCGGTGGTTGATCTTGCATAAATTGAATGGGGGCACCAAGGTCGGCCACGCCTTCAGGAAAGTGCCCGGCACGGCGGATATCTTGCAGCATGATGTCCATCAGCGTTCGAATATCCTGCTCGAGCCGCGTGACTTTCAAGGTCGTGGTATTGCCTTCTACCAAGCGCGAAACGAATTGCAACACACCGGCCATGACCATGAGGCCCAGAGCCATAGTGATCAAGGTTTCCAGGAGCGAGATGCCTCTTTCCGCAAGGCGTCGCTTAAACGCCCAGGTCAGTTTATTGCTGCCAGCAGGCCGCCGGCTCATAGCGCGTTTCCAGCCCGTGGGCGACTAGGGTCAGCGTGCTACAGGCAGTGCCTGCTTGCTCATCACTGAGCTGGTTGCTACCCGGCAAGGCTTTGGCAGTCAGTGTGTAATCCTGCACACCCGTGGCCTGAAAAGATAATTGATAATGCTTGGCGACTGGGGCTGCCGTGGTCCAGGTTGAGGGCAATACAGGCATGGCGCCAATACGGACAAGACGCTGCTTCTCCACAGCCAACTGCATGCGTAAAAGTTCTGCCTTGGCGTCGGCCCGCGCACTGCGCTTGAGATAGCCGTTGTAGGATGGATAAGCAATGCCAGCGAGCACGGCCACCACAACCAGCACAATCAACAATTCAATGAGGGTAAAGCCCGTCTGCAGCCGCCTGGCGGTTAGCACGGGCATCGCTTAGACCTGAGGACGCCGTTGCCGCTTGGGCAAAATGGTCATGACATAGCCAGAGAGCGCGTAGACCAGAAAGAAGCCAAACAACCAGCCGGGTGGATAGCTTGAAATCAGCACCAGTGCCAGCGCAAAGGCCGCAACCGCAACAAAGGGCACGCTCTTACGCAGGTTAATGTCCTTGAACGAATAGAACTTCACATTCGTCACCATAGTGACGCCTGCAAAAATGGTCAGGCCAGCTGCCAGCCAGGAGACATCCGGACCAGCAACGCCGAGGTCACCCATCACCCAGATAAACCCAACGACCAAGGCAGCAGCAGCCGGGCTCGGTAGCCCTTGGAAATAACGTTTGTCGACGACTTCCAGCGTGGTATTAAATCGCGCCAGACGAAGTGCTGCACCAGCACAATATAAAAAAGCGGCTAACCAGCCGAACTTACCCATGCCACGCAGAGCCCATTCGTAAACGATTAGCGCCGGTGCCGCACCAAACGACACCATGTCGGACAGCGAATCATATTCCGCACCAAAGGCGCTTTGCGTGCGCGTCATACGTGCTACGCGACCATCCAGACCATCCAGCACCATGGCGACAAAAACGCCAACGGCAGCCTGCTCAAAGGCGCCATTCATGGCTTGAACGATAGCGTAGAAACCCGCAAACAACGCCCCTGTTGTAAACAGGTTCGGCAATATATAGATGCCCCGACGTTTTACTTCGGGGTTAAACAGTGCTTTGCGTGGTTTTTTTGCAGGAAACATGCGGGAAGCTTAATCCAGTTCGGCGATGACCGTGGAAGAAGCATACACCTTCTCGCCAATACTGACTTTAACCTTGGCACTGAGCGGCAAGTAGAAATCAACGCGAGACCCGAAACGGATAAAGCCGTAACGCTCACCCGGGTTGAAACGATCACCCACGTTAGCGTAGTTCAGAATACGACGCGCTACCAAGCCAGCGATCTGCACGCAGGTGATGTCCTGGCCGGTTGGCGTACGCAGATGCAGGGCGCAGCGTTCGTTATGCTCCGACGCTTTATCCAGGGCAGCATTCAGAAAACTACCCGCGACATACCATTTACCAACAACTTCACTGGTGGTCGGAATACGGTTTGAGTGCACGTTAAACACGTTCATGAACACGCTGACTTTGAGTGCCCGACGATTCAACCAAGGATCTTCCGTTTCAGCGACAACGATCACGCGACCATCGGCTGAAGAAACAACACTGTTGGGGCCACCGGCGACAACGCGTGGCGGGTCCCGGAAAAACTGAACGACGAAAATAGCGATTGGCCAGAGCAACCAGGCCAATGCGCTATCCAGGACACTGGCCAGAACGGCCGCACCCAGCGCCAACCCGATAAAGGGCCAGCCCTCGCGGGCGAGAATAGGGTGCGGATAGTTCATAGTGTGTCCTTTGATGACTTAGTTCTTCGACTGATCGACCAGCTTGTTCTTGGCGATCCACGGCATCATGGCGCGCAGTTGCGTACCGACCACTTCGATCGGATGCTCTGCGTTCAGACGACGACGAGCGGTCATTTCTGGGTAGTTAGTGCGGCCTTCCAGGATGAAGCGCTTGGCGTATTCACCGTTCTGGATGTTACGCAGACACTCACGCATGCCTTCACGTGCTTGCTCAGCGATCACGCGCTGACCAGTCACATACTCACCGTATTCAGCGTTGTTCGAAATCGAGTAGTTCATGTTGGCAATGCCGCCTTCGTACATCAGGTCAACGATCAGCTTCAGTTCGTGCAGACACTCGAAGTAGGCCATTTCAGGGGCGTAACCGGCTTCGGTCAGGGTTTCGAAACCCATCTTCACGAGTTCAACAGCGCCGCCACACAGCACAGCCTGTTCGCCGAACAGGTCGGTTTCGGTTTCTTCGCGGAACGAGGTTTCGATCACGCCACCCTTGGTGCCGCCGTTAGCCGCTGCATACGACAGGGCGATATCACGTGCCTTACCCGACTTGTCTTGGTAAATGGCGATCAGCGATGGCACACCACCACCCTTGAGGTATTCCGAGCGCACGGTGTGGCCTGGGCCCTTCGGGGCAACCATGATGACGTCGATGTCGGCGCGTGGCACGACCTGGTTGTAATGCACGTTGAAACCGTGAGCGAAGGCCAGGGCAGCGCCTGCCTTCATGTTCGGCGCGACGTCCTTGTTGTACACGTCCGGAATGTTTTCATCCGGCAGCAAAATCATCACAACGTCGGCGTTCTTGACGGCATCGGCGATTTCTTCCACCTTCAGGCCAGCAGCTTCAGCCTTAGCCCACGAAGCACCACCCTTACGCAGGGCAACGGTGACGTTAACGCCCGAGTCGCGCAGGTTTTGCGCGTGTGCATGGCCTTGCGAACCGTAACCAACGATGGTGACCTGCTTGCCCTTGATGAGCGACAGATCGGCGTCCTTGTCGTAATAAACTTTCATGATGATCCTTTCAGAGGGAATTCAAAAAATTAAAAAATCAAACTTTAAGCATGCGGTCGCCACGACCAATGCCTGAGACGCCAGAGCGAACGGTTTCCAGAATCAGTACCGGGTCAATGGCGGCAATGAACGAATCCAGTTTATTCGATGTCCCGGTGAGCTCAATGACGTAGGCCGAATCGGTGACGTCAATGATGTGCCCACGGAAGATATCAGCCAGACGCTTCATCTCTTCACGATCTTTACCGGTGGCGCGCACCTTGATCATGAGCAGTTCACGCTCAACGTGCGGGGCTTCCGACAGGTCGATGACCTTGACCACATCGACCAGCTTGTTCAGCTGCTTGGTGATCTGTTCAACGATGTCATCCGTACCGGACGTCACGAGCGTAATACGCGACAGCGACGGGTCTTCCGTCGGCGCCACGGTGAGCGACTGAATGTTGTAGCCACGGGCGGAGAACAGACCGGCCACACGCGAGAGCGCACCCGATTCGTTTTCCAGAAGGATGGAAATAATGTGTCTCATCATGGGCTCCTTACAGGTGGTCTTCGGCCAGGACCATGTCGGACAGGCCCTTGCCAGCCGACACCATCGGGAAGACGTTGGCCGTCGGGTCGATGATGAAGTCCATGAACACCAAGTCGTTCTTGTGCTTGTCAGAGAACGCCAGTTCGAGTGCCGGACCGACATCTTCCGGACGCTCGATGCGCATACCCACATGACCATAGGCTTCGGCCAGCTTCATGAAGTCAGGCAGCGATGACATGTACGAATGCGAATAACGGTTCTCGTAGAACATCTCCTGCCACTGACGCACCATGCCCAGATAGCCGTTGTTCAGGTTGATGATCTTGACCGGTACGTTGTATTGCTTACAGGTCGAGAGTTCCTGAATACACATCTGAATCGAGGCTTCGCCGGTCACACAGGCCACCGTGGCACCCGGATTCGCGTAACGCACACCCATGGCGTACGGCAGGCCGACACCCATAGTGCCCAGACCACCGGAGTTAATCCAGCGACGTGGCTTGTCGAACTTGTAGTACTGCGCAGCAAACATCTGGTGCTGACCGACGTCCGAGGTGACAAAGGCATCGCCCTTGGTCACTTCCCAGAGCTTTTCGACCACCGCTTGCGGCATGATCTTCTCAGGGCTCTTACGATAGTTCAGGCAGTTACGACCACGCCAATCGGCAATGGTTTCCCACCACTGAGCGACGGCCGCATCCGGCTTAGTGCCAATGGCTTCCAACTGTTTCATCAGCTCTTCCAGCACATCCGGCACATTGCCCACGATCGGCACATCGACCTTAACGCGCTTGGAAATCGACGATGGGTCGATGTCAATGTGAATGATCTTGCGCGGGTGCGTGGCAAAGTCTTCAGGGTTACCAATCACGCGGTCATCAAAACGGGCACCAACGGCCAGCAGGACATCGCAGTGCTGCATGGCCATGTTGGCTTCGTAGGTGCCGTGCATACCCGGCATACCCATGAACTGCTTGTCCGTGGCCGGATAGGCACCTAGACCCATCAGCGTATTGGTGATCGGGAAACCCAGGTAGCGCGCCAGCTTGGTCAGCGGGTCAGCGGCATCCGACAGAATCACACCACCACCGCTGTAAATCATCGGGCGCTTGGCTTCCAGCAGCAAATGCGCTGCCTTCTTGATCTGGCCCTGATGGCCCTTGACCACCGGATTGTACGAACGGATGTGAACGGTTTCCGGGTACGTAAATTCTGTTTTATGAGCGGTGACATCCTTCGGAATATCGATCAGCACCGGACCAGGACGGCCGCTGCGTGCGATATGGAAGGCCTTCTTAACCGTCTCAGCCAGATCCTTGACGTCTTTGACCAGGAAGTTGTGCTTGACGCACGGACGCGTAATACCCACCGCATCACTTTCCTGGAAGGCATCCTGACCGATGTAAAAGGTGGGCACCTGACCGCTGATCACGACCAGTGGGATCGAATCATAGTAGGCCGTTGCAATACCGGTCACGGCATTGGTCAGGCCAGGACCCGAGGTCACCAGGGCAACGCCAACGCGCTGCGACGAACGGGAATACGCATCGGCAGCATGAACGGCAGCCTGCTCGTGTCGTACCAGTACGTGATGAATTTTGTCTTGTTTGAATAGCTCGTCGTAAATATGAAGCACGGAGCCACCGGGGTAGCCGAAAATCGTATCGACGTTTTCAGCCTGCAGACATTTAACAAGAATCTCTGCGCCACTTATTGCTGCTGACATACACACCTCCTCGCGAAGCGTCACTTCGCCTTGCCCCTATCCGGCACGCACACCTTGTGAGTGGCTCCGACAACAGGGTTGTGGTTACGGGGAAAACCGCCAATGATAGCCAGTGCAACACATTTGGGCAAGACTTGTTAGAATCGCCCCGAATTCTAGTGTTTCATTTTCTAGCCGGAGCAATTGCTTGGCCACCCCACGCGAACTGGATGCTTTTCTTGCCGATGTCGAGCGCCGGGCCTATAAAACGGCCTGGTTTGCCGTGCATAACGAAGAAAATGCGCTCGATATCGTGCAGGATGCCATGCTCAAACTGGCCGAAAACTATGGTGACCGCCCCGCCGAGGAACTACCCGCGCTGTTTCAACGGATTCTGCAGAACACCATTCGCGACTTTTACCGGCGCAGCAAGGTGCGCAATCTGTGGACGACTCTGTTTTCGGCACTGGGTGGCGGCGAAGACGAGGACGATCAGGAAAAAATCGATCGTTTGCGCTCACCCGATGCCGACCAGGCTGAACGGCCTGAAGATGCCCTGGCGCAACGCCGAACACTAGAGGCGATTGAAGACGCCTTGGCAACTTTGCCCGCACGTCAACGAGAAGCCTTCCTCCTGCGTTATTGGGAAGGATTAGATACTGCAGAAACTGCCGAAGCCATGGGTTGCTCCCAAGGCAGCGTCAAAACCCACTGTTCCCGAGCCACACAAACTCTGGCAGCGGCCCTGAAAGAAAAAGGACATCAGCTATGACCCATCCATCGCAGCAACATGACCGCACGCAGGACGACCTGCTGGCTAAAGCCGTGGCGCGCGCATTGGATCAGGGCAACGAGATCCTTCCTAGCCGGGTGACTGCACGCCTGGCGCAAATGCGCGAACAGGCACTTTCCCACCAAAAACAATGGCAAAGCGCGCTGCAACTGGCCGGACAAAGTACCCATCGCGCCGTCGGCAGCCTGTTTGGGGATAGTTTTGGCTCAGCCACCGATTGGCGGCGCTGGGCCGCATCGGCTGGCATTTTGTTGCTCACCGGTGCTTTTATGTTCTGGCAGGCACAAACGCAGATTGAAGATCTGGCCAGTGAAGATAGCGCACTGCTCAGCGAAGCGCTACCACCTAACGCTTTGATTGACAAAGGATTTCAGACATGGCTTTCCACCGGAACGCCAACCGTAACGGACTGATCCTGATTGCGCTACTGGTCGCTGCCATTACTGTGGCGGTGGCGTACCCACGCGCGCGCCCAAACCAGGATACGCCTAGCGGTGTGCGGGTGGCTGTACCACCGCAGCCCAACTGGAAAGAACTGAAACCCGCTCAGCAGGCTATTCTGGCGCCACTGGAAGAAGACTGGAACAACATGGAGCGCTTCCGCCGCAAAAAGTGGCTGGAAATTGCTGCTAAATATCC
>Ga0233451_10003075_pt1 | contig 14755 bp, 16 predicted proteins | sample 011ome_29_FD_183052 | JGI IMG/M metagenome (GOLD analysis project Ga0233451, IMG submission 183052) | Coastal salt marsh microbial communities from the Groves Creek Marsh, Skidaway Island, Georgia - 011504CT (spades assembly) | ecosystem: Environmental > Aquatic > Marine > Intertidal zone >...
CATCCGCATTGGAAGCAAAGTACTGCTCTTAATGCTGCGTGAATGGGTTGAATGGGTTTCCCAATCATCGATAAAGGTGTGTGATGACCCATTCATTTGAATGTCTGGAATGTGGCAACCCCAGGGGGATGATTGGGGAGTGTCGTCAATGCGGAAGCGAGGAGCTTCCTATCCCGCATAGCGATACGATGGTGCTGAATTTGAAGTTCGATAGTCCAAGTGCTGAAGAGGCTTTGGATCGCTTAACCATTGCTCTACGCCGCGCATCAGAAGTGGGCATTAAGGCAATGATCTTGATCCATGGCTATGGAGCAAGTGGCGAGGGCGGAAGAATAAAGTGGGTCGTACATGACGCCCTCGAAAATAACTATTTTTCAGACCGCGTCGATGAATACCATTTTGGCGAGCAAACCGCCTTTGGTAGCGAGTCCTATCATGCGCTTTTGCGAAGAAGGCCAGGCCTTAAAGCCTATCTTAAGCACTTTAAGGAAGGCAATGCTGGGATGACAGTGCTAATACTGTAATTACTGAGTGGAATTGCTTAGAATGGATCAATTAATTCCTTTAAGCCTATCAACTAGGAGCGGTAATGACTGCTAAAAAATCAACTATCCACCATGAAGAAGCTCAGATTAACTCTGAGAATTTGATTGGTGACTTCAAGGCGCTCATGGCGGATGCTGAAGATCTTATAAAAGCAACAGCAAGCCATGAGGATGGACCTCTGAGTGCTATTCGCTCAAAGGCTTTGGATACGCTCAATAATGCGAAAGAAAGCTTTTCTTCAATGGAAGGCACTTTGACTGAAAAGGCTAAAGTAGTTGCTGAGAGTGCCGATGAGTTCGTTCATCGCAATCCTTGGGAGGCAGTCGGCGTTGCTGCTGGTCTTGGCCTGTTAATTGGCCTCTTTATTCGTCGTCGCTAGGCACTCATGTCCCAAGAAAATCTTTTATCGTCCCTCAAGAATCTAGTCTCTACAGGTGCGTCAATCGCCCAGACGCGTCTGGAGTTGATCTCCACTGATGTTCAGATTGCACGCGCTAAGTTTTTGAGTTTGATGGTCATGATCATCTTTACCTTATTTTTCTTGTTTTTTGGTTTAGTGATGCTAGCCTTGCTCATTGTTATTTATAGCTGGGAGGCTAATCGCATCTTCGCATTAAGTTTGCTTACTGGTGGATTCTTATCCGTCGGAATTATTTTGGCGCTGGTAGTCTTGCGTTCTCTCAAGACTATGCCTAAATTATTTGAAGCAACGATTGCTGAGCTATCCAAAGATCGCCAGGAGCTTGCTAAGCGATGAGTCGAAAGATTTCAGAGCTTCTAGCTCGGCAGCGAGTTCTTCAGGAGCGCGCGGCGCAAGAGCGCGCTGATTTTGCCTTGCATTTTGAACCAATAGAAAAGCCCTTATCTTGGGCTGATAGGGGTGTAGATGCCTTTAATTTTGTGAAGAGCACCCCAGTGCTGTGGACTGGCGCATTTGCTGTACTGGCCCACTACAAACCCAAGCTTGCTAGTAAGGTGCTTGCTGTAGGCTGGGGCGCTGTCAAGCTACTCAAAACCGCCAAGAAGCTGGTGTAACTCTAGCCCTTAGGCTATTAGTACGGTTTTATTAGTAATTCCTTTTCGAGTTAGAAGGTCGCCGCCATTTAAACCGGCGATTTCTAAAAAAGTTAAAGCACCAGCTACTTCAAACCCTGCTTTTTTAAGTAACTGACTGGCTGCTATGATCGTTCCGCCAGTAGCCAAAACATCATCTAGAATCAAAACTCGTGCCCCAGCTGGCAGGGTGGATTGCTGAATCTCCAGAGAGTCAGAGCCGTATTCCAGGCCATAGGATTCTCGATGGCTAGCCAAGGGTAGCTTATTGGGTTTTCGGGCTAAGGCGAGCCCCTTATGAGCCTGGTGGGCTAGGGCAGCACCAAAGATAAATCCACGTGACTCAATACCTAGAATATGGCTGTAGTCAAACTGCTGGGCCAGCGCCTCTAGTCGAAGGGTAGCCTCCTTAAATGCTGCTGGATTGGCTAAAAGTGGGGAGATATCCCTGAATAGGATCCCTGGCTTAGGAAAGTCGGGGACTCCGGGTAGATAATCTAATAAATTCATCAACAGCCAATATGAAAACAGAACTTCTTATTATTACCGCATTAGAGTCCGAGCTCAAGCGTGAAGCTCTGCCAAGTGGGGTGGAAATTGTTTATTCAGGCGTTGGCAAAATTAATGCTGCCATAACCAGCATCAAAGCCATTCACCAATACTCACCAAAGAGAATATTGAATTTCGGTACCGCAGGGAAAATCAAAACAGAATTACAGGGGCTACTAGAAATCGGTAAGGTCATTCAGCGCGATATGGATGCTGAGCCACTAGCACCCCGCGGCAGCACTCCTTTTTGCGCTAGACCACAAGAGTATGTATCTACCGGAAGATTTATCTGTGGCTCTGGTGATAGCTTTGTGACGGCATCCGATCCTTGGTTGCATAGCCAAGGTGTTGATGTTGTTGATATGGAGCTATTTGCAATTGCTGCGATTGCACATGATCATCACATACCTTGGCAATCATTTAAATACATCACCGATGAAGCTAATGAAGACTCTGGGGAAGACTGGCAGGCGAAAGTTCATCTCGGCCAAGAACTCTTTTTGGCGGCTTTAAGTCAGGCTCTTGCTAACGATTCCTAGTTACCTTATTCCTTAATTTGAGCCCAAAATCACCCTAAAAGCACCTAAGTAAGGTTTTTTACCCTCATCAAGCTTGTGGTGATTTCTGCTGAGTCGCACCGGCAAAATAAGTTCTTGTGTTATAAAATTCATTGACTAGTCAATTAGTTTTATGAAAAATACCAGCCCTTCACCATCCTCTTTCTACACCCCGGATAATTACCGCCCCCAGGGGAGTGTGGCTTATTTGATGTTGCGTAACAAATCAAGCTATCAACGCCTAGGTGATTTGAGGCTGGCAGATCTTGGTATTACTGCAGCGCAGATGAGCGTGTTGCTCCTCGTTTCACATTCTGAAGCGGCTACGATTTCTTCCTTATCGCAAGCGTTAGGAGTTAATGCCGCAGCAACAGTGCGCGTGGTTCAAAAACTGGAAAAGATGAAACTCATACAAAAAGAGCTCTCCAAAAAGGACGGACGTGTAATTGGCCTATCGCTCACTGCTGACGGAAAGAAGGCGGCAATATCGATTCCACCACTGTGGTGCGATCTATTAAATCAGTCATTAAATGGCTTTACGCAAAAAGAATTTGATCAATTACGCGATTTCTTATTGCGAATTGAAAAAAATAATTTACAGCAACTTGAGGTGAGCTCATGAGGCGCTTAGCTTGGGTATGTAGCGTAGTCCTAGTGACGTCCATAGGCTCTCTCCTATCGGCTTGTGCCTTTTTTCCTAGGCAGGCATTGCCTGAGCAAGCTGCGAAATCCATTGATGTGCTTGAGCCAAAGCTGGCTACACAAACCAATAGCAATAACAGCAGTACTAATCCTATTGAAGATGCATGGTGGACGGCATTTGGCGACCCCCAGTTAAATCAATTGATTCAACTGGGGCTTAAGCAGTCTCCTAGCTTGGATACATCAGGCGCAAGGATAGCGGCAGCCCAAGCGATGTTAGAGAGTGAAAGGGCGGCATTTATTCCTCAGGTAAGTGTTGGAGGTCAGGTTGATCGACAACAACTTTCACAGAATTATATTTTTGTGCCTGGCATGCCTATTTACACTGGATACGGACTAGCCAATGCTTCACTGAGTTGGTCTTTGGATATTTGGGGAAAGCAAAAGAAGTATTTTGATGCCGCCAAGAATCAGGTACTTGTTGCTCAAGCAAATTACAAAGCCTCAGAACTTCTTCTCTCGACAACGATTGTGCGCGTTTATTTTGACTATGACCATATGGTTCAGGCTCGAGCACTCTATGCGAGGGAGCTTGAGGTCAGAAAGAATTTACTGCGTATTGCCATTGACCGCCAGCACGCAGGTCTAGTTGATGCGTTGACAGTAAATCAGCGCAAGGTAGAATTAGAGTCTGCTCAAGCTAATGTAAATCAGTCTAATTTGAGTGTGAAGATGATGCAGCATCAACTTGCTGCTTTGGTTCAAGAGGGCCCATCCTGGGGTGAATCGCTCAAGGCCCCATCGATTCAGGCAACCAATCTTAGTCTCCCCGAAGTTATCCCATCCGATCTATTGGAGCGCAGGCCTGATTTACAGGCATTGTTAAGTCAGATTGATGTAGCAAAGCTGCAATTAGAAGGTGCAAAGTTAGAGTACTTGCCGGACGTGAATCTTGCAGGTTTCATCGGAGTTCAATCATTTGGCTTATCCCAACTTTTTTCTAGCAGAAGTCAGCAATTTAGTATCGGCCCTGCGATAAATCTGCCAATCTTTGATGGCGGCGTAATTGATGCCAACGTAACTGGCAAAGAAGCCAATCGAAACCAAGCGATTGCCTCATATCAGGAGCAACTAGTACAAGCTTTGCGAGAGGTTGCCGATAGCATTGGATCTGTGAAGAATACACAGGCTAATTATGAGGGCTTCGCTAATGCCGAGATAAACGCCAAAAGAAATTTTGAAATTACGCGCAGTAGAAGCGAGGTTGGAATCGCCTCCAAAGAAGCGTCTTTAACTGCGGAGCAGGCTTATCTGTTGCAGGGGCAAAACTATGCAGATGCTAAATCCAAACTGTTAACTGCCAATGTGGTGCTGGTTCAGGCCTTAGGCGGATCTTATCTTCAGTCTAAATCTGAATCTAGAACTCAAGCGAAATTAAGCGGACAAACTCAATAAGTATTTCACTCGGAATATCCATGGACACTACTACAAACAATGGCGGTTTTAATCGACCAAAAGCTTTCAAGATCTTTTTCGCGATCCTGGTTGGCGTCTTTCTTTTAGGACTGCTGTACTGGCTTATTTTTAGCCGTAATTCAGAATCTACTGATGATGCATATGTAGCAGGTTCTCAGATTCAGGTTGTATCCCAAATAGAAGGCGCGATTGCTACTGTCAATGTTTCTGAAACCCAATCTGTCGAGGAGGGCCAAACACTCTTTAGGGTTGACCCTACAGAAGTACTGATTGCATCTGAAAAAGCAGACATTGATTTGCGCAATGCGAATGCAGATTACCAAAAGCGTAAGGTCTTACAGGGCGATGCCAGTGTGTCAAAAGAGGAGCTGGAACACTCTCAGTTGGCCTTGCTAAAGGCGATGGCTAATGCCCGCCAAGCCTACATCAATCTGCTTCGAGTCGATGTTCAAAGTCCAGCTAAAGCCACAATAGCAAAGCGGTATGCTCAAGTTGGCCAGCGTGTAGCTCCAGGCACTCAACTGGCAATGATGGTTGCGGGCGATCAGATTTGGGTTGATGCGAATTTTAAAGAAGATCAGCTTAAAAATATTCGCATTGGACAGTCGGTGAAATTGGAATCTGACATCTACGGAGGCAAGATGGAATTTCATGGCAAGGTAGTTGGCTTTGCCCCTGGAACAGGTTCCACTTTAGCCCTTTTGCCACCTCAGAATGCCACAGGAAATTGGGTAAAAGTAGTGCAGCGCTTACCTGTGAGAATCGCGCTGGATAGTAATGAGTTAAGTAAGCACCCCTTAAATATTGGCTTATCAATGAATGTTAAAGTCGATACTAGTGATCGCGATGGTAGTTCACTACAGGCGATGGATAAAGGTCCCATTAGTGACACTACTATTTATCAAAAGCAATTTGATAAAGCTGAGCGCCATATTCAGTCTCTATTGACGAATTCTAAGAAGCCATAATTAGCCCTTATGAGTGCGCCTGAGCTAGAGCCTCTTAAGGGATATAAGCTGGTACTTGGAACCTTGGCTTTTGCCTTGGGATCCTTTATGAACGTTCTTGATATGTCCATTGCAAACGTTGCTTTACCAACTATTGCAGGAGATTTTGCTATTAGCCCAACTCAAGGGACCTGGGTCATTACTTCCTACGCAGTTAGCGAAGCTATCTTTTTGCCATTAACCGGCTTTCTAGCCAAGAGAATTGGCGAGGTACGTCAGTTTATCTTTGCCACAATACTTTTTACGATAGCTTCAATGCTGTGTGGGTTGGCGCCATCCTTCGAGGTGCTGGTCATCTCGCGCATCTTGCAAGGCATTGTTGGCGCTTCAATGATTCCGCTTTCCCAAACCTTGATCATGAAATGTTATCCGCCAGCAAAGCGGGGTATGGCATTGGGTATTTGGGCGACAACTACCATAGTGGCGCCTGTATTAGGACCCTTAATTGGTGGCTGGCTTACCGATAATTTGGTATGGCGTTGGGCTTTCTATATCAATTTGCCATTTGGCATTTTGATTGCTGTGATGGTTTACTGGTTGTATGGGGCTCCAAAGCCTGAGTCCTCTAAAGAGAAAATTGATCTTATTGGCATAGCGCTACTAGTTGCTGCTGTCGCCTCGATGCAAATTGCACTTGATAAGGGTAGTGAATTAGATTGGTTGTCATCATCATTCGTTGCAACTTTAGCAACGATCTCCTTTATCTCTTGGGTCGCCTTTGTTCTCTGGGAGTTGGGGGCAGAGCACCCCATTGTGGATTTGCGCTTATTTAGGCTGGTGAACTTTCGTACCTCTGCCATCTGCTTGGGGATAGGATCTTTTGCCTTTTACATCTACATTGTGATCGGCCCTTTATGGCTGCAAACCCAATTGGGCTATACCGCATTTAACTCTGGCAAGGTCATGGCAATCACTGGAGTATTGGCTTTATTTTGTGGCCCTTTATTTGGGGCCAATATCCATCGTATTGACGCGAGAATCATTGCTACTATTGGATTTGCCGCCATGGCAATTGGGTGCTGGATGGCTGCCGGCTTTACAACTGGCGTCGATGAAAAAACACTGATGTTTGCTCGCCTCATTATGGGTGTGGGTATTGCAGGATTCTTCATGCCAATGTCTGCAATTTCTATGTCACAGCTCAGGGGGAGTCAAATCGCTTCTGGTACGGGTATCTCTAACTTTTTAAGAAACGTGGGTGCCAGTGTAGGAACAGCGGTTGCCACTACGCTCTGGCAGGACAATGCGATTAGACAGCATGAGAACCTCATGAGCAATATTCAGACGGGGAATCTTGCATACCAACAATTGATGGAAACAACTGCCAAACTCGGCATGACAGAAATGCAGCGATATGCCTTAGTTGATAACTTGGTTACCTCTCAGGCCTACATGCTTTCAACCAATCAGCTAATGCTATTGGCAGGACTCATTTTGGTGGCGCTGATGCCCCTAATCTGGTTATCTAAACCTCCATTCGGATCGGGCCTTATCGGTCACTAATGAGGCTTTAATGGCGCTCCATCATTAGGGATTTCACTAAGGTACTCTGAGCATAGCGCCTAGAAATGCAGGCCATCAAATCAAGCAATTTTTTTGAGTGGAGGCTAAGATGTGGTTATGAACGGCATAACAACAATCCAAGGTCCAGAGTGGAATGATAAGCGCTGGCTTTGGTTATTGAGCCCAACCATTCCATTTGCTTTTACCGCCTCTATTCTGGCATTCGTATTGACCGGTCATTGGCTCTATTTGCTTTTTGCCCCAGCCATCATTCATATCGCCATCCCTATCTTAGATCTGACTTTTAGTGAAGACTTTAGCAATCCTCCGGAATCCGCTGTCGAGAGCTTAAATAAAGATTTCTTTTATCGCGCGCTGGTTTGGGTTTATGTTCCCTTTCAGCTCATTGGCACAGTCTATGGAACTTGGCTGGCAGCGACTCAGTCTTTAGATTGGTATGCCTACATCGCCCTAGTATTTACTGTGGGATCTACCAATGGTATTGGCATTGGAACTGCTCATGAGTTAGGGCATAAACAAGAGTCCGTAGATCGCTGGCTTTCTAAATTGGCATTAGCCTCCAGTATGTATGGCCACTTCTTTGTGGAACATAACCGCGGCCATCATAAGCGGGTGGCAACACCAGAGGATCCTGCTAGCGCCCGTATGGGGGAAAGTTTTTGGGCATTTCTGCCGCGTACTGTATTGGGCAGCCTAATTTCCGCATGGGAATTAGAGCGAGAACGCTTAAAAAGAAAAGGGAGGGTCGTTTGGAGTATTCAGAATGAAAATCTCCAAGCTTGGTCTCTCACGATTCTCTTGTACGGTGCTCTCATATTTTGGTTGGGATGGGCGGCACTAATCTTTCTTGTCCTTCAGGGCATCTACGCTGCCTCGATGTTGGAAGTTGTGAACTATGTAGAGCACTACGGTCTGTTACGTCAAAAAGATCAAAATGGTGGGTACGTGCGCTGTGCACCAGAGCACTCTTGGAACAGTAACCATATAGTCGGAAATATTTTGTTGTATCACCTACAGCGCCATTCTGATCATCATGCTCATCCAACTAGACGTTATCAAGCATTACGTCATTTTGGAGAGGCTCCTCAATTGCCAGGTGGTTATGCATCCATGATTACCTTGGCGTATTGCCCGCCCCTCTGGTTTGCCTTAATGGACAGACGGGTAGTGCGCCATTACGCTGGGGATATGAGCAAAATCAATATACAGCCTTCAGCTAGATCAAAGCTGATGAATCACTGGAGTAATCAACAATGAAGTCTCAGGCCTTTGATTACATTGTCGTGGGTGGTGGGTCTGCTGGTAGTGTGATGGCAGGACGACTTAGCGAGGATGCCGGCACTAGCGTTGTATTGCTGGAGGCTGGCGGTAATGGTGATAGCTGGGTCGTTAAAACGCCTGCGGCTGCCGTAGCTATGTTACCCACATCAATCAATAACTATGCCTTTCAAACGGTACCCCAGAAGGGCTTAAACGGCCGTCGAGGATATCAGCCCAGAGGAAAGTGTTTAGGTGGCTCTTCGGCGATTAATGCCATGATTTACACCAGAGGGCATCGCTCTGATTACGATCACTGGGCAGCGCTTGGCAATATAGGCTGGTCATATGACGAGCTACTTCCTTACTTTAAGAAAAGCGAAAACAACACCACAATTCAGAATTCCTTCCACGGTATTGATGGCCCTTTATCTGTATCAAATCTGCAGTCACATAATCCTTTTCAGCAAATCTATTTGAATGCAGCCAAGGAAGCCGGATTTCCGGTTACGGAAGACTTCAATGGTGCTGAGCAAGAGGGTTTAGGGATTTATCAAGTTACCCATAAAAATGGTGAGCGCTGGAGTGCAGCGCGTGGCTATTTACACCCCCATATGGGTAAACGAAAAAATTTAAATGTGCAAACTGGTATTCAGGTTGAGTGTATTTTGTTCGAAGGTAAGCGCGCTGTGGGCGTGAGCTATATGCAGGGTGGTAAACAGCACATCATGCGCGCTAACAAAGAAGTTATTCTGTGTGCAGGCGCCTTCCATTCCCCACAATTACTCATGGTTTCAGGGGTGGGGCCTGCTCAAGAGTTAAAGAAATTCGATATACCAGTTATCCATGATTTGCCTGGTGTAGGTCAAAATCTTCAAGACCATCCAGACTTTATTTTTGGCTATTCAGCAGATAGCCTTGATCTGATCGGCATTTCTTTAGGTGGTACGGTTAAATTGACTGGTGAAATTATCAAGTATGTTCGTTCACGCGAAGGTATGATTGCCACCAACTTTGCAGAGGCGGGCGGCTTCCTCAAAACAGATCCCAGTCTTGAGGCGCCAGATGTGCAATTGCATTTTGTAGTTAGCTTAGTGGAAGATCATGCTCGTAAATTACATATGGCCCATGGCTATTCGTGTCATGTATGCGTTCTGAGGCCTAAGAGCCGTGGGCAGATTACGCTAGCTAGTAACAGTATGCAAGACGCACCATTAATTGATCCAGCTTTTTTGGCTGAAGAAGAGGATTTGGAAACCCTAGTTAAAGGTTATAAGCTGACCAAACAACTAATGGATGCCCCCTCGTTTACTAAGATACGCAAAAAAGATGTCTTTACACCTAATGTAAAAACAGATGATGACATTCGGAAGATTATTCGGGAGCGGGCTGATACGGTCTATCACCCAGTGGGCACCTGCAAGATGGGCCATGATGCAATGGCAGTAGTTGATGCAAACTTAAAAGTTCATGGCATGGAGGGGCTAAGGGTGGTTGATGGCTCGATCATGCCAACCCTAATCGGAGGCAATACTAATGCTCCCATCATTGCTATCGCTGAAAAAGCAGTAGACCTGATCCGAGCAGGTCGCTAATCTAGCCCATCAAAATTGGGGGTGCGCTTTTCTAAAAAGGAGGTCAGCGCTTCTTTTGCTGCTGGACTATGGAGTCTATCGATGAAGTGCTTGCCTTCAATATCAATTTGATTGAGTACTGCAGCCTTAAGTTCACCCTCTTTTAACAAAGACTTCGTTCTTGAGACTGATCCGGAGGATAAGGTAGTTAGTTTTTTGGCCCGCTGTTCTGCATAAGGCAGGGCGGATGGCTCTGTAATCACTTTGTTTACAAATCCAATTTGCTGAGCATCGTCAGCGCTGATGGGATTGCCGAAAAGTAATATCTCTGACGCTCTTTGGTGACCAACGAGGCGTGGAAGTAATAAAGAGATGGCGCCTTCTGGAACTAATCCTAGCGAAACGAATGGAAAGATAAAGCGCGCATCTTTTTGTGCATAAACTAAGTCACAATGAAATAGTAATGTTGCGCCTATGCCTACTGCAACCCCATCAACCGCCGCGATTAAAGGCTTAGTTAGTCCTGCTAGCGCCTTTAACAAATTAATGGGTGGCGCATCTTCATGTGTAATCGGCGATTGCATGAAATCCACAATATCGTTACCTGCTGAAAAGGCATTGCCAGCCCCAGAGATCAACATCACCTTCACTTGAGGGTTTTGATCTCCATCAAAGAGTGTCTGTGTAAGTTCACGATACATTGCATTAGTAAATGCGTTCTTTTTCTCAGAACGGTTCAGTAATATCTTCAGAATCCCGTCAGACAGATGGTGATTAATCATGTGATCTACGCTGCACCTTTAAGCAAAATTGCTTTAGTTTGATCATATTCAACTTTTAATCGAGCAACAAACTGCGCTGTAGGCGTAACTGCTTTTACGGCGCCAATACCTTGACCACAGCCCCAAATATCTTTCCAGGCTTTCTGGGCTGCGCCACCAAAGTTCATTTTGCTCGGATCGCTTTCTGGAAGATTATCTGGATCCAAGCCAGCATTGCGAATAGAGGGTGCTAAATAGTTCCCAGAAACACCAGTAAAAAGGTTGCTCAAGATAATATCATCTGAGTTGCAATCAACCACTGCTTGCTTATAGTCTTCACTCGCACGCGCTTCTTCAGTGGCAATAAATGCAGAGCCGATATACGCATAGTCAGCGCCTATGGCCTGGGCTGCTAAAACTGCACCGCCAGTAGCAATGGAGCCACTCAGTACTAATGGTCCTTTAAACCATTCCCGAATTTCCTGAATTAATGCAAAAGGACTTTTAATGCCGGCATGTCCACCAGCACCAGCTGCAACTGCAATTAAGCCATCAGCACCTTTTTCTATCGCCTTTTTAGCAAAAGCATTATTGATGATGTCATGCAATACGATTCCGCCATAGCTATGTGCGGCAGTATTAATTTCTTCGCGTGCACCAAGGGAGGTAATGATGATGGGTACTTTGTATTTGACGCATAGCGCCATATCATGTTCAAGACGATCGTTGCTCTTGTGCACAATTTGATTAATGGCAAAAGGTGCGGCTGGCTTATCCGGGTGTTCTCTGTTGTATTCCGCTAAGGCAGTAGTAATTTCAATCAACCATTCTTCAAGCTGTTCAGCAGGTCTGGCATTGAGGGCTGGCATAGAGCCAATCACACCCGCTTTGCACTGGGCAATCACTAATTTAGGATTGCTGATAATAAAAAGTGGGGCTGCAATGACGGGTAAATTACCATCCGCCAAATGTTTGCGTAGAACTTCTGGAAGAGGTTGATTGCTCATATTTTTTAAATGATCTGTAGATTACTGCTCAGCTTTGTACCAAACTTGGGTGCGACCTAATAATGGAATGCCAATATAGCCGCGGACATCCATCTTTTTGCCATCTTCAGTTGCAACCTTAACTTTGTAGGTTTCGCCATTCTTTGGGTCTAAGATTTTTCCATCTGACCAAGTGCCTGCCCCATCTTGCTTAAGATCACTCATGATTTTCATGCCAATAAGAGGCTTATCTTTACGATCGTCTTTGCACAGATTGCAATAAACTAGCGGCGTTTCGCCTGGGGCTGGGAATGTTTTGATGATGGTGCCCTGTAAAAACCCATTGGCCTCTTCAATCTTAATTAAGGAAGCCGGTTGATTGGTTTTATCGTCAATTGTTTTCCAAACCCCAATAGCTGGATCGGTAGCTTGAGCATACGTATTGCCAGCAATCAGACCAAGAATACAGGCCGATAGAATGATTTGTTTTTTTAACATTCTGATGTCTCCCATTTTTGATAAAAGCTGATTAGCAACGCTCAAATATTCCAGCAGCGCCCATACCGGTACCAACGCACATCGTCACCATGGCGTGTTTAAGATTACGTCTCTGTAGCGCATGAATCGCTGTTGCAGCTCGGATGGCGCCTGTTGCGCCCAAAGGATGTCCAAGAGCAATAGCGCTACCCAAAGGATTGACTTTGCTTTGATCCAAACCAAGATCTCGAATGACCGCTAAAGACTGGGCTGCAAACGCTTCGTTTAACTCGATCCAGTCCAAATCCTGCAAATTGAGTCCAGCCAGTTTTAACGCAGCTGGAATAGCCTCTTTAGGGCCGATGCCCATAATCTCCGGGGCAACGCCTTTGACGGCAAAACTTACAAAACGTGCCAAAGGAGTGAGGCCAAAGGTCTTGATCGCTTTTTCACTGGCTAAGATGAGTGCGCCAACACCATCAGAGGTTTGTGAGCTATTGCCAGCGGTCACGCTACCTCTAGCGGCGAATGGAGATTTGAGTTTCGCCAACCCTTCAAGCGAGGTATCGATCCGTGGGCCTTCGTCTTTCAAAAATTCACGCCACTGTATATCCACTTGGCCTTTATCCAGATTCATCGAGCGATGGGCAACCTTGACAGGAAAGATTTCAGAGTTAAATTCACCGGCGGCTTGTGCGGCCATAGCCTTTTGATGAGAATGAAATGCAAAAGCATCTTGATCTTCGCGACTGATCTTCCATTGTTGCGCAACTTTCTCGGCGGTTAAGCCCATACCGTAAGCAATACCAATGTTTTCATCGGCCATAAAGATTTCTGGTGACATCGATGGAGAGTTGCCACCCATGGGAACCATACTCATTGACTCAACACCGCCAGCAATCATCACATCCGCTTCGCCAACCCGAATGCGGTCAGCTGCCATAGCAATGGCATTTAATCCAGACGAGCAGAAACGGTTGACAGTAATACCGCCAATAGTATTTGGTAGACCACCTAGGAGTAATCCAATGCGGGCCACATTCAATCCTTGTTGACCTTCTGGCATGGCACAGCCAATAATGGCATCCTCAATGGCTTTGGGATCTAGGGTGGGTACTTGCGTCAGAATATGTTGTAAGGCGTTGCCAAGTAAGTCATCCGGACGAGTATTTTTTAATGCACCTCGCCCAGATCTACCAACGGCACTGCGAGTGGCAGCAACGATATATGCGTCTTGAATATTTTTCATAGTGATATCTCGGTAAATTAGTTTCTAACAGGCTTGCCAGTTTGGAGAATACCCATAATCCGTTCCATGGATTTAGGGTGACCAATGAGCTCCACAAATGCCTGGCGCTCCAGTTTGAGCAGCCACTCTTCAGTAACAAGCGTTCCTGCATCGACATCGCCACCAGTAATGATCTGAATGATCTTCTGAGCAATGTGCGCATCGTGTTCAGAGATAAAGCCACCGTCACGCATATTGACTACTTGACCCATCACGGTGGCGGCAACAGAACGGCCACCAACCGGTATTAAGGTTGGTATAGGAGGTCTGTATCCGGAGTAGCGCATTGCTTTGACTTGATCTTGTGCCAAAGCCAGTAATTCATAGACGTTTGCAACGATAATGTCACCCTTTTGGAGGTAAGCCATCTTCATTGCTTCTTGAGCTGATGAAGAAACCTTAGCCATTGCAGCATTTTCAAAAGCGGCTTTGGTAAAATCCAAATAATTGGTGTTCCCAGCAAGCGCAACGCCTTGAGCCGCACGAATGGCTGCTTCTTTAAGTCCGCCACCAGCAGGTAATAAGCCAACACCAACTTCCACCAGGCCAATATAGCTTTCCATAGCAGCAACTCTGCGCGCAGATTGGAGAACTAATTCACAACCACCCCCTAGGGCAATACCAGAGACTGCGGCAACTACAGGCACTTGGGAGTATTTGATTTTCATCATCGTATCTTGAAACTCTTTGACGAACGGCTCAACTCCAGCAGGGCCGCCTTTCATGACCATAGGCATTGCAGCTTCTAGATTAGCACCTGCAGAAAAGGGCCCACCAGGCGTGCCTAGCTTCAATGAAGTAGGTTGCCAGATCACCAATCCTGCATAGTTCGCTTCTGCGATCTCAACGGCTTTTTGTAGGCCACTTAATACGTCTGGGCTGAAGGTATTCATCTTCGAGCGGAATGAGGCAATCAATACCTCGGGCTGATTGGTATCTACCCAAGCTCGGAAGTCCGTGTTTTCAAAAACAGTGGTGCCCGCTGTTTTAGGATCAGGAGAGCCATCCCCTAACAGTGGCGCTCTAAATATTTGCTTTTGATATACAGGTAAGTTTGA
>Ga0233451_10003077_pt1 | contig 14752 bp, 18 predicted proteins | sample 011ome_29_FD_183052 | JGI IMG/M metagenome (GOLD analysis project Ga0233451, IMG submission 183052) | Coastal salt marsh microbial communities from the Groves Creek Marsh, Skidaway Island, Georgia - 011504CT (spades assembly) | ecosystem: Environmental > Aquatic > Marine > Intertidal zone >...
AGAAGGCAGGGTTCAAGAGGGGGCAACTGGATCAGGCCTAACGATTGGTACCACTGACGGGGGCAATGTTTCTGGGGCTGCTGGCACAGCCTTTATGTTGAGAGACTAGGAAGAATAACTTGTCTCGTGAAATCCCCTATCCAGATTATGCGTGCCCAGAGTGTGGCTGGTATGAAGACTGGAGGATCGTAAAATGCAGAAACCAAGGCGGGTCTTGGCAGCATTTGTATGTCTGTTCATGTGGGCATCGCACGACTCACTTTGTGCCCAAGAGGTTGGTTGCAGCACTAGAGATTGATGTAGAAGAAATTGAGCCAAGGCGGCCAAGGCATAAGTGTGCAGTTTGTGGCGCGGACGGTGCAGAGAATCATCACTGGGCCCCATTCCACATTTTTGGAGATGAGGCTGATAAGTGGCCGCAATCGTATTTATGTCCAAGTTGCCACATAAGGTGGCACGATCTGGTAACGCCTCTGGCTGGGAAGCGTTAGGCAACAAAAAAACCGCCTCATGGGCGGTTAGATGTTTTGCCTGAAGGCCAATCCCCGTGCGGCTTTGAGGATGGTGGGTCGTGAGTGACTCGAACACTCGACCTACGGATTAAGAGTTCAGGCGCTCCTGAAAATGCATTTATAAAACATGCTGTTACAGCGCCTAAAAAGCAGTGTGCAATGGAGTGTGCAATAAGCGCCTACAGGATTGTATAGGGTTACAGAACCGTTACAAGTTGTAACGGTTGAAGCTCTTCAGGTGCGAAGCGGAGTCATTGCGAAGTGCAGGCTTCATATGAAGTTCTTTGCCGCTGGCGATCGCTCTAGTGCTGCTTGACATAAATTTGGTAAACGATCATTACGCTCAAAAGAACGAACATTGAGCCAAGGATATCGCCCGTAGCCATTGCTGCCCAATAAACGAGTGCTTGCTCCATTGTGTGATTTATGTATTCATCTGCGACATCGTTGAAATGAAAAAGCAGCTGGTGGAGTGTTGATGAGACTAATCCTTGGGAGATGACGATATAAACCACATCGCGCATCGTAAGTCCTTCAAGGGTTGGAGGAATCTTTTTCCAGTATTTCACCGCCTTCATCGCAACAAAGGCGGAAAAGGCCGAAACCGCAGCGACCCCAATCGCCCATAAGACATCATCGGCTGTTGACTTCAGATAAGGGAATTCAAAAAGAATGGTCAACAAAGAGCCAGCAAAAACGGCAAGTGCGCCCTTAAACCCCAATACGAAGACCGAGAGCGTTCTAATACCTGCGGGCAAGTACAGCAAAGACACGCCGGCTACATAGTAAAACAACGTTAGCTGCTTTTGGATGAAGCAACTCACTCCCCATATCAAGACAACGCAGATATATGGCAAAAAAGGCCGCTTAAGAAAAGCCTCCACAAAAACCTGCCAAACTTAAGCCTTGAGCATGGATGCCATCAGCTTCGTGCGTTCTTTGAGTAAGTCTTTTCCGGCTTTTGTGAGCATGATGTTTTTTGCTCGTCCATCGGTTTTGCTGGCCGACACCTTGATGAACCCGCGTTCGGAAAGGGTAGATACTTTTCGTTGGACAGTGGGTCCCGTACCAAACTGGAGAGAACGAACCAAATCAGTGACTTTGACAGGCTGATTCGATTCTTCCTTAATGCTCAGATGGGCAAGGATTTCTTCACATCCTTCGAATTCGAGGTCAGGAGCGGCTTTGCGCTTGACTGCCAAGGCATTAAGAAAGCGAGCGTATGCGGTTGACCTAGACAATATTGTTCTCCCAATCACTCTAGTGACTAGTGATGAATTAATTTGACACGCAGCTATTTCCAGAACTGTAGTAACCGCTTGGGCAACTGCCCCCGCTATTATAAAAAGCATGACATGAAGTGTGGCTTGATGCGACGCAGCTATTGCCAGATGAATAGAAACCAGAAGGACAGCTTCCACCAGCGTTAAAAAATGCGAACTTCGAAGATGACGAAGATGGAATACATGAGTTACCAGATGAATAGTAACCGGAGGGGCAGCTGCCGCCGCTATTAGAGAAAGCGGAAGGCATTGGTGCGGGATTTTGGCATGCGGCAAATGCGGATGTTGCGAAGGCCAAGCATGCGAGCGCCTTAGCTAGATTTTTTAAAAAGTTCATCAATCTCTCCAAAAAAGGGCTATCAACAAACTGATAGCCCTTGGAGTTGTACATGCGAGTTACAGTCAGGCACCCGTGAAACGGTTTGGATCTTTTGCGTCCTGAGCGCAGAAGAAGTAGACAACGATGACGCCAAGTACAGGGATGAAGTACAGAAGCTGAAACCAGCCACTGCGATCGGTGTCGTGAAGCCTTCTGGTTGTAACAGCTAGAAACGGTAGTAGCGTTACAAGGTTAGTGAGGATCCCTAGATTTTCGCTAAGTAAGGTTCCAACGGCACTCGCTAAGACAACAAATAGAAAAAACCACCAAAACTCTGATTTTGAGGCGCGCCCGTTGAAATTGGCATAGTTTTTGAAGCCCAGAGCTATGGCTTCTCCGAAAGTGACCGAGGAGGCTTGTGGAGCAGAAGGTGTATTCATTGCTAATCCTTTCAAGGCTAGTATGCAAAGCAACTTCTAGTTTATGCGCTATGGAAGGGTTCTTGTCAATGGAAATTGATTGCAAAAGCAAAGATAGTCACAAATAAAAGACATAGCAATAAGATTGTGATAGTGTGCTCACAAGGAGTGATGTAGTCATGAAGGCTGGGGAAATCCAAGAGAAGATTGAACACTCTTCAAGTCGCCGCATTGCGTTGCTGATCGCTGTGCTGGCGTTAGCATTGGCTATGTTCGAATCCTTGGGGAAAGCCTATCAAACTGAAGCCATTTCACTGCAAGTAAAGTCGGCTAACTTGTGGGCCTTTTATCAAGCAAAATCAGCCAAGCTACATGCTACTGAGTTGGCAAGAAGTATTGTTATCGAAATCTCGGATAAAAAAACGCTGAACGAAAGCAATGCGCTAAGGAAATGGGCTGAAGACGTAAAGCGATTTTCATCCAATGAAGAAGATGGGGACGGAAAGTCTCAGATCTTCGAAAAAGCGAGAGCAGCAGAGGCGGAAAGAGATCTAATGTTCTTAAAATATGAATACATGGAAATAGCTTCGACGATGCTACAAGTTGCGATTGTGCTTGCTTCCGCAGCTGTTATTACGAATGTGTTATTGCTAGTAGTCGCAGCCCGTGGACTAGGTGTGTTGGCAACGGTTATTGGTGTTATAGGTGTTCTCTTCCCGAATATTTTTAAAGGGGTATCTGTATGAAAAACAAGTTCACTTTGGGTCTCGTTGCTTTTGCAATCTCTGCTAATGCGATGGCGCAGCAAGTGCAGCCATCGAATGAAGTGCAGATTCAGGGGAATCCGCCAGGAGTTTCTACGCCAAAGCTGCCTTATCAGGGGTGCATTCAAGAGGTGACGCCTGGGTGTATGGCGCGCATTCTTTGTGTTGGTGAGGCTCCGCTTCGGGTGAAAACGACAAGCGGCGTCATGACTGCAAAAAAAATCGCACAACTCAAAGCAAACTCTGAAATTGCTGCTTACGTAAAGAACAAAGCGAAGCTGCAAGAAGACTACAAGAATTTGGTATCAACGTATCAAGCCTCCTCTGGCGCAGGGGAAGAAAATAAAATTCAGGAAGGCGATTTGACTGAGTTAGCCTATGGCCGTTCAGCTGAAGAATATCTGCAAGGCGTCCAAGTTATTGGAGGCGAAGTCAATATTGAACAGGGCTACGCAAAAATTTATGTTGGACAAAGTTGCAAGTCGATAGACGGGGCGAAGTCGCTTAGCGCAAGGCAACAGTCAGCAGGCGTTGTAAGTGATAGTGGCCAAGGCAACAGCGGATCGGCTCAGGTGATGGGTGGCCCCCAGTTGAACCAGGGTATGCCTCAAACTTCACGTCAAGTGCCAACTAATGATTTTTAAATGGGGGCTAATGATTGCCTTGAGTGTTTTGCCCCACTTAGTGATGGCTTCGAATGTTGTTAGTTGTCAGGACGCATTGGAAAGTGCGGCAGAACGCGAAAGTATGATCGTAGGCGATCATGTAATCACTTCCGTTGATATGGAGGAGGCTGCAGCTAATAAAGGGCAGCCTGGTGTTAACGCAAAAAAAATAGCGTTAAAAAGATTCTTGCTGTTCTGTAAAGGATACTCGGGTTTTGAGCGCTTAGATGTCGAATCAAAAAGACAGTCTTCGGAAGAGATGGTGTGCGACAACAAAAGGCTATTCGTTACTTACATTAAGAGAAGCGACATAGTTATCCGGCAGCTTCCAACAACAGTCTTAGCTAACCCAGATCAATGACAGGATTATTGCGCGACATGAAGAGGCTCTTTCTATTAGCAAGTTTTTTTGCGTCAAATCAGTGCTTGGCGTCGTCTAGTTTTATGTGTACCTACAAATTCCATGACTCAGCCAAGGCTACGGAATTGTATTTTCAGCTACCTGATGAAGTCAGGTTTGGTTTGTTGGTGCCAATGAACATAAAAACTTTGTCGGGATCTGAGTCAAAAATGAATATGGTTGTTTTGAAAGACTATCCCTACCTAGTGATGGCTGACGTTTATCGGATTGAAAGTGAGAAATCCAAGATCTTCTTAATGAAGATTACGCCAGACAGAAAGAATTTAGAGCTTGCTTTCGTCAATATGGGTAGTGAAGCAAACGCGAAGTTTTACAACGGAAGTTGCAAAAGTAGAGAGGAGAGAAAATGAGATATTTCATAGGGATTGGTATTGGACTATTGATAATTTTTAATTGGTCATCGATTAAGAGCTATTTTGATAAGAAGATTGACGAGCAAGCTGGGCAGCAGCAAGTAACAACGCAGCCGGAGAAGCCCGCTCCCGCCGCCCAGCCGAAAGCGACGGCCTCGCAGAAGCAAGATCTATTTAAAGACTTCAAATAGCATGAAAAGATTATTGATCTTGTCAATGCTAGGAGTGTCCTGTTCCTTTGCATTCGCAGAAACGGCGAAGACGATCAAAGCTGCTGATCTTTTAAAAGAGCCTAGCGCTACAGCAACAAAAGTCTTATCAGTTCCTTCCGGCGCTCAGCTTACTGTTAGCGAAAAGAAAGGATTCTGGGTTAAGGCTACATCCGGCAATCAAACTGGATGGTTAAAACTAAGTGAAATAGAGTTGCAAGTCACCAAAGCTAAGATTGATCCAATGGCTACAGGTAGATCGGGATCGGGAAACATTGTTAACACGGCGGGAGCACGAGGGTTGTCACCAGACGAACTCAAGAGCGCAAAACCAAACCCCGGCGCTGTAGATTCGGCTGTGAAGGTTTCTTCTAGTGTGACCGATGCGGACTTGTCTTCATTTGCTAGCGCAGGCGGGATTGCGTCTAGAAGTAACGTTCCCCCAACATCGTTATCGAAAAACGCAAAATCGTCTTCAACGAGCTCCGTGACTGTGAGCTCAAGTTCTGTAAAGTCGGGAAGTGGAAGGAAAAATGATGAGTGGTAAATTTTTAATTACTGCTTGGATGCTTGTCTCGGCAACGTGTCCAGTATTGGCTGCTGATGTGCAACAACTTGCATCAAGGTTGGCTGAGTATGACAAACCAGCCAAGGAAGCAGAAGTCGGTTACAAGACATCCGCGAACATTGTGGGTGCATCACCAGTGCTGGCGGACCAAGCAGTCAATAATTATTTAACTTTAGTGGGCAAGACATTAGTAAAGAATAGCGGAGGCGACAGCTATCGCTGGACTTTTGCAGCCATAGACTCTCCAGATATCAATGCTTTTGCTGCTCCAGGAGGCTATGTCTTTGTGACAAAGGGGCTACTCAAGGCCTTAGGGTCAGAAGACGAAGTTGCTGCAGTCTTAGCTCATGAAATATCACATGTACGGCTCAAACATTACGTCAAGGTAGCTAAAAAGCAAGTATTAGCAGAGTATGCAATGAAGTCTCTAAATGAAGGCCAAGCGGACGGACAGCTCGAAGCAATGTCCAAAGCCGCGACATTGATCCTTGCTAAGGGGCTCGATAAGCAGTCTGAATATGAGGCCGATTTTCAGGCTATGCGAATTCTGGCTCAGTCAGGTTACGATCCGTCCGCGCTGGTAGATGTTCTCAGTACGTTAGAAGCGCGAAGTTCAGACAAAGGGATGGCTTTTTTGCTTTCAACTCATCCATCTGCAGCAGAGCGAATCCAATCTATTGGCGGCTGTTGTGTTGATGCATATCAACAGTACGCGACACGTAATCAAGGAACACGCGCCCGTTTTGATAAGGCAATTAAAACGAGACTGTAAGCATGTTGGATTTTATCCTTTCGCTTATTAAAAAAAAATATGACTATGAGAAGTTGTATAGGCCATATATTCAGCACTTCACATTTTATTTAAGAAAATATAATAGAGAGTTTTATTTAGGGTTGGCAGGTGTGTTTTTAGCTTACATAGCGTATACATTAGTATTGGCTATTGCTGGTGAGGGATTTAAGGCAAAAACTTTTGATCTGGCTATACAAAAACGTTTAAGTGGCCCTAGCCCATCAGATCAGATCGTGATAGTGGATATCGATGAAAAATCAATCGCGCATTTTAGCCAAACACTTGGGAGATGGCCTTGGCCGAGGGAAGTACTAGGTGAGGCTATTGCTGGACTGGAAGAGCTAGAGCCCTCCGTAATTTACCTGAATCTATTGCTGTCCGAGCCCGACTTGGCTAACAAAAATTCAGACGCAGTATTTCAGAGTGTGGTTGGATCGTACAAGAATATTGTGCTTCCTTGGGTTCGACTAAACCCCAAGAACGATGCTGAAAGCAGATTAACACTGGCTGACGTTCCAGGATTTGAGCCGGTTGAAGGCCCAGAAAACATTCAGACAATCGCTGTTATCCCAAGCATTTTTACGGATGGCGCTAAAAGCCATGGGTTTTCTAATCTAAAAGAAGATCCTGATGGCCTAATTAGAAGATTCGATGTTAGTTATCAATTTCTATCTGGTTATATTCCATCATCAGCGTTAGTTGCCGCTAGGATTTTTCTGGATGACAAAAACTACCTTCCTAAAACTGAAATTCTGCTTAACTGGCGCAACAAGAATGGTGAATACAAGCGAATAAGCTTTTCCGATATGTGGGCTGATTTGCAAAGTGGACCAGAAAAGATCGCAAGAGAATTCAAGGGGAAGATAGTAATAGTTGGTGTATCCGCTCCTGGGATTGCCAATCTTAAACCTACCGCTGCAGCCCCGCTTGTTGATGACAATGAAGTTGTTGCTACAGCAATCGATGATTTGATAAGTCAAAGCTTTATCCGCATGATGCCACAGTGGATTGATGCTCTCATATCAGCCATTTTAATTATCGCGTTTTGCCTCTCATTCGTTGTCGGTTCTTATTTTAAAAAGACAGGCTTGATTGTATCTACAATACAAGGTGCCCTCGCGTCCATAACACTTGGCTTTATAAGCTATACCTTTTATTTTGTAGATCTCACTCAGTCGATTGGGCTTAGCCTATCCTTTTTTGGGTTATGTAAATTGCATCAAGCTCTAGATACTAGGGCGTCGAGAGCGGAGAAGTTGTTTTCTTCGGTGAAACTAAGAGAGTGTGACAAGTTTTATTCAGTACTTGTTTTTGGGCATCAGAAAACAAGCGATCGCGCTATTAAAAGATTTAAAAGGCAATTGGAGTTGTCCTTGACTCCTAATTCGGTTTACTACTTTGATAATATTTATGATTGCACTAATCTTTTAGAGACTTCTTTAAAGGGCGTTGGGGCATTTTTGTTCTTCTCTGAAACCGAGTGCAGACTAGAAAATCAAATTATATATTTCTCTGGAGCTACAGGGGCGCTATTCCGAGGCCATTTGGCTAGTGACACTCCAATATGCTTTGTTTGTGAGCCTCTTGGAGATGTGCATATTTTGGATGACAAGGAATTCAATAAGGCTGTATCAATGGATTTGCTAGAACTTTCACTTAAATATTTGGGGCGATTATGAAGACATTTAAATTTTTTGTCGGGGTTTTTATAACCTCGCTACTACTCTGTGCAACTGTTAGTGCTCAATCTTTAAGTAGTGTGACGGTGACTACAGTTGGTCATGGTTCTACTGAGAAAGAAGCGCTATATGACGCTCTAGCATTGGCTGTGGCTCAGGTGAGAGGGTTAAGTATCCAATCTAGCGAGTTTGTCAGTATTCAAGAGACTATCAGAGACGATAACGCTAAAAGTTTGACCCAATATAAAAGTAACGTTAATACGCATACTAAAGGTTTGGTCTCTTCTTACAATATTAATCAGAATACAAAAGATAGCAATGGTTTATTCCAACTGACCGTTACGTCCGTTGTCCCTGTGTATCGGGCGGGGCAACAAATTAATAGACTAAGGCTTGCCGTTCTTCCTTTGAAAGTAAGCCTGAATCTGTCACGTAATTCAGCAGCAGTTGATGCAGGTCATGAGTGGATGTCGAAGCTTGAGGACAGTCTGGTTCAGACTAGAAGATTTGCAATGCTTGACCGCTCATATACAGAACAAACTCGTAATGAACTTAGTCAGTATCTCAGTGGTGAATTTAATCCAGCTGAAGTCGCTCGCATTGGCCAAAAAGCCGGCACGGACTATATAGTGACTGGCGAAGTAATGAAGCACAATACAGTAGATAAATCCGTTCGGAATCCGTTAACAGGTGAGCGAATTGCAAGATCTAGCATCGATAGTGAAATTTCTCTTCGCTTGATTGATGTGGCAACTAGCCAGGTAAAGTTTGCAAAAACATACGGATCTCCTCTTCAAGCCTCGGTCGACATCATTAATGCCATATATCCTTTGATGGCAGTGGCTGTTTCACCAGTTGGCGTAACACTCGGTCAAGGGGGAGACACATTAAAGGTTGGACAAAAGTACGACGTCTTTGCCCTCGGAAACGATCTAAAGGATCCTTACACAGGCGAGAGCCTTGGAAAACAGGAAATCTTGGTTGGCCAGGTACAAATAGTGAGTACCCAATTTAAGACGAGTGAAGCAAAAATGCTAACGGGGGGAGAGCAGATCGTAGCGAACTTTCCAAGAGGGCTCGTATTGCGTCAGGCCCAAGGTGGACAAGACAAACCAGCTGCGCCTAAAAAACGCAGAGCTTCTGAAAGTGATTGGTGAGCCCTGGGGATCTAGAACGCTATGCAAAAAAAGTTGACATACAATGTTCAGAAGAGCATAGTGCATTTGTATTAAAAAAATCGGGGTGGAATGTGGGATTTCAGAGATTGCTTGTGCGTTCTTTCTTTTGGTGTGTCGCTTTGTTCTTTGCTTCACAAGCATTCGCTGGAGAGAAGCTTTTATTTTCAGGCTTTGCGTTTTCTGGTGACTACGCACACCGTACAGAGCTGTATCCTTATACATCACAGATTTTTGCTGGTAATAAACGAGTACTGGACGACGCCTTTAGAAGTAGATTGATGGCGAGGCCTGTTGCATTAGAAAAGGTTAGCCTAGAGCTCGGGAAAATCGGGTCAGGAACCCAACTAAGTGTCGCTTTTGCACTGAATTATGAAGACGTTGAAACGCAGGTTTTAGATGGTCAATACTTAGTGATACTTAGGCTTTATGCTTCCATTCTCGGTTTTGATCGAGATAGCAAATCACTTGTTGCAGCTTATCCAGTTCGCATCAAATACTCGACAGTGATGAATCACCCCCCTACGGATGCAGAAAAGCTGAAGCTCTTCAAGTCTCTCTATTTAGAACGTTTGTCAGGCAAAGACGGTGATAGTGTAAATGCCTTTGACGAGTGGCTAGAAAGGTTTGAAAAAGTAGAAATTAAGTCTAAGTACAGCAAGTACCTGCGAGTTACAAATGTCGTTGTTGATGAAGATGCTAAAAAGGTTTTGTCTGAAGCAAAAAAGAACGAAAGAGCTTTTAAAAACCAACTCGCACAGGCACTCGAGACAGCTATTTCCTATCACAATAATGTGCCAGTAGTGCCTAGTTCAACAGGTGAGGCCATCGGAGCCAAGATGGCATATCGGTTTTCAGATGGAAACTCACTCGATCTAAAGTTGCCTGACCCTGATTATCAGGTTGGATTTGTCGTCCGTGGCTTCAGATACAAGCCAGTACAGGATGGTAATTCAAAACAAGATATTTATCGTGTGCTGGCGACAATCCTGATTGATCAGCCAGATCTGAATAAACAATACCTTAACGAGAAAATTTACAACACAAACATTGTCGTTGTTCCTGCAGGTACAACGCTAAAGATTGATAACTACGCTACTTACTACAAGACACTGATTGAATTAGTGAACGAACTATCTCGGCAATTTTCAAAGCCAGACACTTCTTGGATGAAAGAGCATGTTGCCAATGGGGCGGACGCAGAATCTGCATTTGAAAAAACAAATGAATTATTCAAGGGGCTGAAGTAATGAACAAAATCATAGCAATATTGCTTATCGGGTTTTCTAGTTTTGCTTTTGCACAAGTTGCGGAAGTAAAAGGCGTGGGAACCATACAATATGAAGGTGGTGTCTTCTCAAGCGAGCCATCAGATTCGGATAAAAAGAAGGCATTTGAAAACGCCAAAATCGCTGCATGGCGAACCTATGTGGCTAAGCTGAATCCGGCTAAACAAAAAATCTTGTTTGGGAAAGAGGGCGAAATCGCTGGAAACATTGATCGATTAGTAACGAACTTTACTGTCATTGATCAAAAAAGTGACCCAGCACTCAAAACTTACACTGTTGTAGCCAGGGTGGGATTCAATGAGGGTGCTGTCGATCAGATGGCGGAATCTGTAACGGTGGGCGATTCTAGCAAGTCCGCCGGCATGAGATCAAAGGATTCACTATTCTCTTTCTTGTTTATGGCGCGAAAGGCGACATCTATCCGTCAATTTGATGAACGCAAGACAGTCGTGCAACAAGCAACAACCTCAACATCAGTCTCGGATGATGCATCAGGTCCTTCAGTGACTGCTATGAGCAAAAAAGAAACTGGCGGCAGCACCTTGCGCAAAGAAGATGCAGTCACATATTCCGTTTCAAGTTCTCAAGACATTGACTCGCAAATGGGTGAAGTCTTGAATACAGCGGGAGTCGAATACGCTGGATATGATGATTTAGTAGCCGAGTGTAAAGCTCCTGCCGTCAGTTCATTTAAAAACGAATTCGTAAAAGATGATGAGTTAACACCGGCTACCCGTTCGAAACTTATATCTGCTGCACGGGCGTGTGGTGTGAGATACCTTGCTTACGGCACTATTGATTCGGGTGTAAGCGACACCGACCCAGTATCCGGAGCCCGGCGCGTATATGTATCAGTTAGATCACAACTTTGGGATATCTCACAAAGACTTCCGAGAAAAATTGGTTCTGTTGGTCCGATACAGTTTTCGGGATTGGGGCCAGATCAAAGCGTTGCTTCACGCAATGCATTGCAGGTTGCAGCAAAAGATACTGCGCGTAGTTTGGTTGATCAACTTAACGCAAAAGGTGTGCGTTAAAACAAGGAGAAGTAAATGAAAAACAAAGTTATCGTCATTGCCTTGGCAGCAGCATTCAGTTCCTCGGCGTTTGCTTTTGGGCTACCTTCAATTCCTGGGGTTTCCTCTTCTTCAAGCTCGGCACCGGCAGGTAACGCAGGGCAGCTGGTTCAAGATGCAACCGCAGCAATCACGCAGTTCTATGATGCTGAAGTTAAGATTGCACAGGCGCTCGGTGTTTACAATGAATTTGCAGCAAATAACGAGCACGTTGCCAAGCTTAAGACGGGTGATGCTGCAGCTGGAAAAGTTGATCTTGAAACCAAAACGGTTCTAGCAAGCGAACTGGGTGGCGTTATTGATAAAAAGATCGCAGAAGGTGCTCCGCTAGATGCCAAACAGAAAAAACTGGCAGCACAAGGCACTCTTGAGTATGTCAAAGCACTTCTGTCTACAAAGAAACTTGTAGGATCCATCCAGGATGTAGCCAAGAACCCCGCATCAGTGCCAATGGATCAAATCGGATCAATCACCACCCTTGCTAAGAATCTTCCTGGGGTGGTTACAAATGGTGTTTCTAGTACAGGCACTATCATTAAATATATGGCGGCAAACGGTGTCGATACCTCTAAGGCAAAGAACATTGCTGCTAGCATGGATAAGTAAGTTTGTGTCGCTAACTTGATTGAAAAAGGGCCAACAGTGTTGGCCCTTTTATTTTTGGAATTTTAATGGAAAGAGCAGATAAGTTTTTATACGTTGCTGTGTTTTTTGCCTGTTTATGTAATAACGTATTTGCCGTCGAAAACGGGTGGATGCCGTTAACTAGCAACGATGGTGTGAAAGTTTATTACAGATTTACAAATGGTATTAACTGTAATAGCGAATATACCCAGCTTGAAAAAATATTTCAATTTGCAAATGGAAAGTATTTCGGAAATTTCAGAGCAAATTCTGTTTATATGAAAGAGGAATTGAACACTCGAGAACGGTCAATGAGAATCATTGACTTGGAGGCATATTCAGGTAGTTGGAGAAATGGAAACCGCATTACAGTTGAAGCCAAGCTGGACGAGACGCCAACATTCTCGGATATGGGGTCCGAGGATGAAAGGATTCTGTCGAGTATAGAATCGAAATGCGGCAGCCGATGATTGGGAGGGGGTCACTTTGGTCTTTGCCCATGAGATTCTCCAAAGATGATTGAAGAAGACAAACTGCTGTGTTTTAATGATTAAAATTCTGTCTATGACGGAACTTCTCCTCAAGTGAAGCAGAGGGCATTGATGCTGCCTTCCGAGTATTGAGCCTGCGGGCTCATTCGTTCGTTGTCAAGCGCGAAGTAATTGTGAGCCATATTGAGAGCAATTACGCGACTGAATTCTGAGCCACTGAATTGATTGGCTTGCTGATGAAGCCGGCTTTTTTCTGCTTTCTTAGTCGATAACTATCTCCTTTGATTTGAACAATATTGGCGTGATGCAAAATGCGGTCGAGCATCGCTGCTGTCAATGTTGGATTGCTGCCGAAGGTGTCGTCCCACTGTACAAACGGCAGATTGGATGTGAGGACCATTGAACCACCCCGTTCATATCGCTTAGAGACAATATGGAAGAAGTGGCTGGCTTGGTCACCGGTAAATGGCAGGTAACCAATCTCATCGATGATCAATAGACGTGGCCCAAGTACACGATGCCGCATCACGGCGTCATAACGCCCCTGTCGCTGTGCTGCCGCCAGTTGCAGCATCAGGTCGGCAGCCGTCACGAAGAGCGTCTTGAGGCCCGCCTGAGTGGCAAGGTAGCCCAGCGCGATCGCCAGGTGACTCTTGCCCACGCCAGATGGCCCGAGGAACACGACATTCTCACCCCGTTCAACGAAGCGCAGCGTCGCCAGTTCATCAATAAGTGCTTTAGGTGTGCCTGTAGCGAACTCGAAGTCATACTGATCCAGCGTCTTGATGACCGGGAAAGCAGCCATACGCACCAGTGTTTGTCGGCTGCGGACCTGTCGGGTATCGCGCTCATGAACCAACGCTTGTTCCAGGAACTGCAGGTAGCTCCAGTCCTGTTCAGCTGCCTGGCTGGCAATGCTCTCGAAGCGCTCAGCAAGTCCGTCGAGCTTGAGCTGCCTACAAAAGGCATCAATGCGTTCTGTTAGCAGGTTCATGCGTTCACCGCCGTCAGGATCTGCTGATACACCGACAACGGATGCTGCAGCACGCTGACTTGGGCCCGGGCGATACGTAAGCCAGGATGAGACGCTTCAGTGTAGGGTACGTAGCGGGGCAAAGGCTGCAACAGCGCCTTCTCAACGTTCTCGAACAGGGTGTTGGGTGCCTGTCCGGTGTGCGGATGGACGCGCCGGTTGGCCACATCACGCAGCCATTTGCCGACCTCGGCGTTGGCCGTGGGCGCATCAACGAGCAAGCCGCAGGCCTTCATTCGACTGTCTAGGGGTACATAAAAGTTGCCACGTAGATAGCGGTGAAAGCGTTCAACTTTACCTTTGGTACGCGCCCGGTAGGGCCGGCAAAGGCGCGGCATGAACCCATAGAGCTTAGCCATGTCGAGGAAATCACCGTTCCAGCGATGCTGCCCCGAGCCATACATGTCGCGTTTGATAACGACACTCTTGGCATTGTCATACAAAACCTCTTGCGGCACGCCACCGAGTGCGGCAAACAACGCATGGTGGCAGGCCACAAGTGTGTCGGCCGTTTCGTCTGTGGTGAATCGTACCCAGCGCCAGCGGCTATAACCCAATGTGGCGGTGAAGGCGTACAACGGATGACGGCCACGGCGAAAGACAACAAAGTCGCATTGCATCTGATGACCGGGCGGCGTCTCGAAACGAACCACGGGATCGTCCTTGGCTGCAGGCTTACAGGTGCGCAAAAATTCCTGTAACTGACGGATCTGCCCGGTGTACCCCAGCGCCCGCAGTTCCCGCAGCATCGCTGGCGCCGGAATCCATTCCGGATGCGCTTCGGCGACGCGTCGGGTAATGTGAGCCTTAAATGCATCAAGCTTGGTAGGCCGAGGCTGGCGCACTTTGTAGCGTAGCGCTTCAGGGGCATCCAGATAACGGGCGACAGTATTCCTTGAAATACCCAGTCTATGAGCTATCTGTCGCTCAGAGAGCCCCTGGGCCTTGAGAACATGAATTTCCATCCACTCTTCCTTGTGTAGCACTCGGATCTCGCACAAAAAGATCCAACTTTACGAAAAAGTGGCTCAGTTTTACTTCGCGCGAACTGGCTCAGTTTTACTCCGCGCGTAACATAC